>Ga0310810_10004067_pt1 | contig 16107 bp, 11 predicted proteins | sample NCmetagenome_FD_207641 | JGI IMG/M metagenome (GOLD analysis project Ga0310810, IMG submission 207641) | Soil microbial communities from experimental microcosm in Duke University, North Carolina, United States - NC | ecosystem: Engineered > Artificial ecosystem > Soil microcosm > Unclassified ... | reverse complement strand
GCAGACTCGCTGTTCGACCTTTCGTGGCGCTCCGTGCCCGGCGCGGCCGGCTACTGGGTGCAGGTCTTCCAGTACGAAGCCGCGACGCCCGACCAGAAGATCACGCTCAGCGCGCCGGCCGCGATCGCGGCGGGGCACGTTCTGGATTTCTGGGTGGCGTACGTGCCGGCACCCGATACGACGTACAAGCTGGGAGGCGCGAACGGGCAGGTCTTCGCGCGCCGGCTCATCCTGAAGAGCGGTCAGTACAACGTGCGCATCTCGGCGGTCGGCGGCGACGGCCACCTGCTGGCCTTTACGTTCGGAGATCCCGACACGCTGCGCGGCACGACGACGTTCGGTGTCTACCTGCGCGGCGCGGTCGTCCTCTCGCCACAGGCGGGTTCGGCGCCCGCGATGCAGCGTCCGGTCGTGGACGGCGCCGCTCTGCAGGCCGACCTGCTGCGTCGGGCCAGCCGCCGACGCTGAAGCGGCCGCAGGCGCCCAGGTTCCGCGGGACCCGGGTGCGGCGCGGCGCCGGTGATCCCGCGAGCCCGGCCACGCACGAGTTCGACCTCATGCCTTCGCTCACGGTCTCTCGCCGCTCCCGCCTCCTGGCGTGCCTCGCCGGCATGCTGGCGTTCGCGGTTCTCGTCCTCGCGACTTCGCGGCCCGCCCCGGCACGCGCACAGGCCGCACCGCCCGGCGCGCGTGAGTTCGGCGTCGGCCGTCTCAAGTACGGAGGCGGAGGCGACTGGTACGAGGACCGCACGTCGATCGTGAACCTGCTCCGCGCGATGCGCGAGCGCACCGCGATCCGCGTTTCGGGCGATCGCGAGGCCGTGGTCGAGCCCGGATCGGCCGCGCTCTACCAGTATCCATTCCTGTTCGCGTGCGGACACGGCAACATGAAGTTCACGCCGAGCGAGGTCGAGAATCTGCGCCGCTATCTGACGAGCGGGGGATTTCTGTGGGTGGACGACGACTTCGGCATCGACCCGTCGTTCCGGCGCGAGATGAAGCGCGTCTTCCCCGACGACCCGATCGTCGAACTGCCGTTCACGCACCCGATTTTTCACCAGCTTTACGACATGCCGGCCGGACTGCCGAAGATCCACGAGCACGACGGCGGCCCGGCGCGGGCCTTCGCGATTGTTCACGATGGAAGGCTGGTTGTATTCTATTCGTACGATTGCGACCTGGGCGATGGCCTCGAGGACGAGGAAATCCATCACGATCCGCCCGACAAGCGCGAGGCCGCGCTGCGCATGGGATTGAACATCGTGCACTTCGCTCTGAGCCAGTAGCGCTCGGAGCACCGGGCCGCACCCGAAACCGTCAGGAACGCGCGTGCCCGTGATTTCGCTTCCCGCCGCTCTGCACCGCCACTACGCCGCGCTTCGCCACGCGTGGATGCGCCGTCACGTGCTGCGCGCCACGGCGCTGCTCCTCGCCCTGGTCGCCGTGGCGCTCGCCCTCGGCGTCGTCCTGTCGCTCGGCCCCGCCGCCGCGTGGTGGCGGACCGCGCTCGGCACGCTCGCCGCGCTCGCCGTGCTGTTCGGCGCCGCGCGCGCGCAGTGGCGCCGCGTGCCGCGCTTCCCGATCTACCTCGAGCGCGTCGAAGAGCGCTTTCCGGAACTGCGTTCGTGGCTGCGCAACGCGCTCGAGCTGGACGGCGCGGCTCCGGTCGGCGGCTCGCCCGAACTGGCTTCCGCGCTCGGCGTCGAGGCCGCGCGACGTCTCGAGCGCACGCCGCTCGCCGCGCTCGCGCCCGAGATGGAAGCGCGCCGGCCGGCGCTCCTCGGCGGCGCCGCGCTCGCGCTGTGTGTCGTGCTCGGCGTGCTCGCGCCGGGCCGCACGCAACGCTCGTGGGCGACGCTGCTCGATCCCGGCGCGGCCGCGCCGCCCGTGACGCTGCGCGTCGAGCCGGGCGCGGTGCGGCTGTCGCCGGGCGCGGCGCTCGCGATCCGCGCGCACGTCGCCGGGACACGCGCGCGCCCGCGTCTCGCGCGCGAGCACGGACCCGTCACGGTCGCGACGCTCGAGAGCCAGAACGGCGCGGACCGCGTGTGGCGCTTCGACCTTCCGCCGGTGACGCGCGAGGACGCGTATCGCGTGAACGTGGCCCGCGTCGCCAGCCCGCGCTTCGCGATCACGCTGGCCGGCGAGCCCGCGCCGGTCAGCTTCGAGACGGAATATCGCGCGCCGGCCTACGCGCGCCTGCCGGTGCAGCGCGGCACGTCGACGCGCGGCGATCTGTCGGCGCTGCGCGGCACCCGGGCTCACGTCGAAGTCACGTTCGACCGCGACCTCTCGGCGCTCGCCGTCGCGCTGCCGGGCGGCGCGGCGGCGCGCTTTCACGCGGACACCCCGCGGCGCTGGAGCGGCGACGTGCCCATCGAGCGCGACGGCGAGTGGACGCTGGCCGCGCGCGCGGGCACCGGAGACGCCACGTTCCGCTACCGCGTCACGCCGCTGGCCGACGCGCCTCCCGTCATCGCCGTGCGCACGCCGGCGTCCGACGTGGATCTTCCGGCCGGCCAGCAGATCGCGCTCGACGTGCTCGGGCAGGACGACCTCGGACTGTCCCAACTCGAGCTGCAATACCACAAGGACGCGGCCGCGCCGTGGACGCGCGTCGGCCTCACGCGTTTCCCGGGCGAGCCACGCGAGGCCGGCGTCACGACGCGCTGGGACGCGTCGCCGCTCGGCCTGCTGCCGGGTCAGACGGCCACGTTCCGGCTCGCGCTCTACGACAACAACGCGTCCGGCCGCGGCGTGTCGCTGAGCCCCACGTTCGAGCTGCGCTTCCCGTCGCTGTCCGATCTCTACGACCAGGTCGACCAGCAGCAGGCGCGCACCGAGAACGGGCTGCAGAAGGCCGCGGAGGCGACGCGCGAGCTGCAGAAGCAGCTCGACCGGCTCGCGCGGCAGAGCCCGGCGCCGTCGCCGCAGGGCGCGCAGAGCTTCGAGCGCCAGGAGGAGATGAAGCGCGCGCTCGACAACCAGCAGGAAATCTCGAAGAAGATCGACGACGCCGCCCAGCAGTTGCACGAGACGCTGCAGCACGCCGAGGAGCGACAGGCGTTCAGCGACGAGCTGTCGCGCAAGCTGCGCGAGCTGAACCAGCTCATGAACCAGGTGCAGTCGCCCGAGTTCCGCCAGGCCCTCGAGCGCATGAAGCAGGCCCTCGAGCAGATGGATCGCCAGACGCTGGAGCAGTCGCTCCCCGACTGGCGGCAGCACAATCAGGAGACGCTGCAGAACCTGGAGCGTTCGATCGACCTGATGAAGCGCCTGCGCGAGGAAGAGAAGCTGGATTCGTTCGCGCGTCGCGCGGACGAGCTCGAGCGCGCGCAGCAGGCGCTCAACCAGCAGCACGAGGCCGAGACGCACGCCGCGCCGACCCCGAAGACCGAAAGCGACGCGCACGCGCTCGCCGAACAGCAGCGCCGCGCCGCCGAGAACACGCAGAAACTCGCGCAAGACGTGCACGAGATGGGACAGCAGTCCGACGAGAGCGCGGCGCAGGACTCGCTGAACGCGGCCGCGCAGCAACTGCAGGACGAAGCCGCGGACCCGCAGAAGAGCGCCGCGCAGTCGAGCGAGCGCCAGCAGCCGCAGCAGGCGCTGGAACAGGGACGGCGCGCCAGCCAGGGCCTGCAGCGCGCTTCGCAGGGCTTCCAGCAGATGGCGCGCAACATGCGCCAGGAACGCGAGGGCGCCGACGTCGCGGCCGTGCGCCGCGCGGCGCAGGACCTGGTGTCGCTGCAGCGCGAGAGCGAACAGAATCTCGATTCCAAGGCGCCGCTGCCCGAGCGCTCCGATCGCCAGACCGATCTCTCGGAAGGCGTGTCGCGCGTCGCCGATTCGCTGAGCACGCTGGCCGCGCACTCGCCGTTCCTCTCGCCCAAGCTGAGCGGCGCGCTCGGTCGGGCCATGCAGGAGCTGTCGAACTCCGGGAAGCAGATGGGACAGGGCGACGGCCAGCAGGGCGAGCAATCGGGGCGCACCGCGAGCCAGGCGCTGAACGAGGCGGTGCTGTCGCTGCGCGAGACCGAGAGCTCGATGTGCCAGAAACCGGGAAGCCAGCCGGGCGGCCAGAACCACTCGGAGCGCATGGGGCAGCTCGGCCAGCAGCAGAGTCAGCTCAACGAGGAGAGCCGCTCGATCGCCCAGCGCCTCACCGACCAGATGCGCCTGTCGGCGGGCGACCGCCGCGAAATGCAGCGGATGGCCGACGAGCAGCGGCGCATCCGCGAGCAGCTCGAACAGATGCAGCGCGACGAAGCCGAGAAGAAGGAACTGCTCGGGCGCCTGGACGCCGCGCACAAGGACATGCAGGACGTCGAGCAGTCGCTGCGCGACGGCGCGACCGGCGACGACCTGGAGCAGAAGCAGCAGCGCATCCTGTCGCGCCTGCTCGACGCGCAGCGCTCGCTGAACCGCCAGGATTTCGAGCCCGAACGCGAGTCGCGCACCGGCGTCGACGTGTCCCGCCCGTCGCCCGCCGATCTGCCGCGCGATCTGCTGCGCGAGAATGACCGGCTGCGCGTGGACCTGCTCAAGGCCGAGGCCGACCGCTACCCGTCGCAGTATCGGGCGTTCATCGAGGCGTACCTGCGCTCGTTGAACCGCGCGCGTCGATGACGGCCCGGCGCGCCGCACGCGGCGCCGCGGCAACGTGGGCCGGCGCGTGCCTCGGCGTCGCGCTGCTCGTCGCCGCCCCGATCGCGAGCGCGCAAGTCCGCGCCACGGATCCGCCGGGCGGTGCGCTCCTGCCCGAGAGCGTGGCGCCGCACCCGACGCGGGCCGTCGCGCTCGACCCCGCGCACGCGGCGCGGCTGGCCGCGGCGCTTCGGCAGCGCGATCAGGGACTGCTCGCGGCGGCGCGCGACACGATCCAGAAGCTGCTCGGCGAGGTGCCGCATCATCCGCTGCTGCTCACCGAGCTGGCGCGGACGGCGCTCGCCCAGTCCGACTGGGCGGCGGTGCGGCGACTGGCGACGACGGAGCGCGCCGCGCAGCACGACTCGCTGCTCCTCGGCCACGAGCTGACCGAGGCGCTCGAACGCACGGGCCAGGGCGGCGACGCGCTGCGCGTCGTCGTCGAGACGTGGGCGGCCTCGCCGCTCGAGGCGTCGTGGGGACTGCAGAGCCTGCTGCGCCTCGCGCCCACCGATCCGCGCGCCGCGCGCGAGGCGTTGCGCCGCGCCGTCGCCGCGCGCAGCCGCCCGGACCTGGCGCGCGGTCTGGCGCTGCTCGAGTGGCGCTCGGGCGACACGTCCGCGATGGTGCGCGCGCTGCACGGCGCGGACCACATCGGCACGCGGCAGATGCAGCGCTGGATGTTCGCCGATGAACTGACGCGCAGCGGCGTCACGCGCGACACGACGGGCGCCATCGAGGCGCTGCTCGACCTGGCCGGCGACGCGGACGTCAACGCCGGCGTCCGCGCTTCCGCCGCGGAGCGCGCGTGGCTGCTGGCCACGGCGTCGACCGCGCCGAAGGATCTGGCGGCGCGCCTGGGCGCGGCCCTTCACGACCTGCCGGCCGACCAGTGGGATCCCACGCTGCGCCTCGCGCTGGCGCGGGCGCTGCGTGAAACCGGACACACGTCGGACGCTCGCGCCCTGCTCGCCGGCCCGGACGGCGGCGCGGCCGATCCGAGCCTCGCGCTCGAGCGCGCGCTCGCCGATCTGCGCGACGGCCCGCCCGAACGCGCGCTGCCCGCCCTGGCGACGGCGGCCGGCGCGTCGGACGAAGGCGCGTTCCGCTACGCGGAGGCGCTGTTCTTCGCCGGGCAGGTGGATTCCGCCGCGGCGTGGTACCAGCGCGTCTCCGGTGACGCACGGGGCGAATTCACGGGCGCGGCGCTCGAGCGGCTCTACCTCATCGAGGACGCGGATCCGCGCAGCGCGGTCGCCGGGTTCGGCGCGGCGGCCTACGCCGCATGGCGCGGCGACGCGGCGCGCGCTTCGCGGCTCGCCGACTCGCTGGTCCGCGCGCTGCCGCACGGTGCGCTGTGGGCCCAGGCCGCGCTGCTCGTGAGCCGGCAGCGCGAGGCCGCGAACGACGCGCGGGGCGCGATCGCGCCTCTGCTCGCGATCGCGGACTCGCTGCCCGGCGATCGCCTCGCGCCGCTCGCGCGCCAGCGTGCCGGGGATCTGTACCTCGGACCGCTCAAGGACGACGCCCGGGCCATCGAACAGTATGAAGCGTGCCTCGAACGCTATCCGCGCGCGTGGAATGCCGCCGAAGTGCGGCGCAAGCTCGAGCAGCTGCGCCGCGAGCGCCGGCTCTAGGAGATCTCGATGCCCCGACTTCGCTCCGCCTCGCCGATGGGCCCGCGCCGCGGCGCCTCGCCGCTGCTCGTGCTCGCGCTGGCGCCGCTCGCGCTGGTGATGGCGCTGTTCGCGATCGTCGCGGTGGGCGTCGCGTTGCTGCTCGGCCGCGGGCGCGTGCGCGCGTTCGTGGCGCGCGGCCCGGCCGCGGGGGACGCCACTGCGCCGGACGCGGCGAACGTCAGGGACGACGCAACGTCACACGAGACGACGCCACGCGCGGCGCCGGCGCACGAGCGCTCGTACGCGGAAGTGGTGGAGGTCCTCCCGTGGTTCGTGGCCGGGGCGCTCGCGCTCTCCGCGCTGATCGCTCCGGGAAACGCGCATGCCAAGCTCCTCGTGCCGATGGACGCGAAGCAGACGGATCACTTGAAGGCCTACGGCCTGACGTTCTGGGTGTTGACCCACGGCGCGAAGGCCGAGTGGCTGCTGAACTATCGCGGCGGCTCGTTCCTTCTCCCCGACGGCGCCGAGGTCGAACGCGAGGCGAATCTGCGCGGCGTCGCGTTCGAGCCGGTGGGCGGGGCGGCCGAGGCGGCGATCCGCGCCGAGATCGCGGACAACAACATGGAGTCGATCGCGCTGGAGAAGGCGCCGCGCATCGCCGTCTACATCCCGCCGAACACGCCACCGTGGGACGACGCGGTCACGCTCGCGCTCCAGTACGCGGACATTCCGTACAAGACCGTGTGGGACGAGGAAGTGCTGAGCGGCGGCCTCGCGAACTTCGACTGGCTGCACCTGCACCACGAGGACTTCACCGGACAGCACGGCAAGTTCTACGGCCCGTACCACGCGTTCCCCTGGTACAAGGAAGAAGAGGACGTGCAGCGCGCCATGGCGACGAAGATGGGCTTCGCCAAGGTGTCGCAGTTGAAGGGCGCGGTGGCGCTCGCCATCAAGGAGTTCGTGGGCCGCGGCGGGTTCATGTTCGGCATGTGCTCGGCCACCGACACGTACGACATCGCGCTGGCCGCGGAGGGCGTGGATCTGTCGGACGTCGTGTACGACGGCGACCCGCCGGATCCCCAGGCGCAGAGCAAGCTCGACTACTCGCGCACGCTCGCGTTCAAGGATTTCCGCATCGAGACGAATCCGCTCATCTACCGGTTCTCCGACATCGACGTGACGCAGGAGGCGTCCCTGCGCGGGCCCGCCTCGGTGTTCACGCTGTTCGACTTCTCGGCCAAGAACGATCCGGTGCCGAGCATGCTGGTCCAGGACCACGTCGGCGCCGTCCCCGAATTCCTGGGCCAGAGCACGGGATTTCGCCGCGAACGCATCCGCAGCGGCGTCCTCGCGCTGGCCGAGGTCGAGGGCACGGACGAGGTCAAGTATCTGCACGGCCAGTTCGGGCGCGGCACGTTCACGTTCCTCGGCGGCCACGATCCCGAGGACTACCAGCACATGGTCGGGGATCCACCGACCGATCTCTCCAAGTACCGGCACTCGCCCGGCTACCGACTCATCCTCAACAACGTCCTGTTCCCGGCCGCCGAAAAGAAGAAACAGCGTACGTAACCGCGGCCGTTCGCGCCTTGCACGGCCCGCGTCGCGCCTTGCGTCGCGCATTTAGCGCATGGTCCGTCGCACGAGTTGAATCATTGCGCGGCGCACGCGAGACGCCCATTCCCTGCGCGATCCCACCCTGCGCGAAATGACGCCCGACTGGGGCGCAATGGCTTAGCGCTTCGCGCGCCCATTCCCTCCGCCGGCGGCGCGCGGCTTGCTCGATGAACTCTTTGCTCGGGTTCCAAACGAGGGGGGAACGCCATGCACGCAACGCATCGTTGGCTATGGATGTCGGTGCTCGCGCTCGCCGCTTCGGCGGCGACGGCCGAGGCCGCGAACTGGGTCGCGCTGCCGTCGCTCCCGGTCGCGGTCAACGGGCCCGCGGGCGCCATCGTCGATGGGCAGCTCCGCCTCGCGGGCGGCGCGTCCACGCAGAGCCTCACGGTCACGCAGCGCTGGGATTCCGCCGGCGGCAACTGGGCGACGGACGCTCCGTTGAGCGCTCCGCGCGCGTTCGCGGGCGCCGCCGACTTCGGCGGCTCGCTCCTCGCGATCGGCGGACTCGATGACGTTGGCGAGGGCGTTTCCAGCGTCGAGCGTTTCGACGCGACGAGTGGAACGTGGGCCGCCGCACCGGCATTGCCGGTCTCGACGGCGTTGATGGCCGCGGGTTCGATTGGCGGCGTGGCGTTCGCGGTCGGTGGCGAGGACTTCATGGGCCAGCCCATGGCCCAGGGCTTCTTCCTCGACCCCAACGTGGGCGCGTGGAGTTCGCTGCCCGACATGCCGACCGCGCGCATGGCGTGCGCCGGCGCGACTCTGAACGGACAGCTGTGGGTCATCGGCGGCATGGCGGGTGCCGGACCGCTCGCCACCGTCGAGCGCTTTGACCCGGTCGCGGGCTCGTGGAGCTCGGCGCCGAACCTGCCGGAGCCCCTGTGGGGCGCGGCGGCCAGCGCGTTCGACGGCCGGGTGTGGGTGATCGGTGGCGTGGACGCCGCCAGCCAGGCGAGCCCGCGCGCGTACAGCGCGGGTGACGATGGCGTGTGGCGTTCGGAAACTCCGTTGCCCGAGGCGCTGTCGGGTTCGATGGCGGCCGCGTTCGCGATGCGGCTGGTCGTGGCCGGTGGCGTGAACGCTTCGGGTTCGGCGTCGGGCTCGGCCTACGCGATGGATGCGACGCCTCCGCCGCCGCCGCCTCCGCCACCGCCTCCTCCGCCGCCGCCTCCGCCGCCGCCGGCTGAGACGCTGTACGTGGCCGTGGATCTCGATCCGTCGACGCTGAACGCGTCGAGCAACGGCAATTGGATCAAGGCGACCGTCGATTCACACGAGTGGGATCTGACCCGGCTGGACGCGACGACCGTGCAGCTGAACGGTGTGAGCGTCGATCTGTCGCACGCCGTGCCGACCGACAACCCGCTACCCGGGCTGATCGAGAGCTCCGACGTCGTGACGCCGGATGTCGACCCGGCGCACGAGCGTACGTTCCGTTTCGCACGCTCTTCCTACACGAGCCTGGGCGCAGGTCCGCACGACCTCGCGTTCACCGGGCATACCTTCGACGGCGTGCTCGTCGTGGGTTGGGCGACGCTCAACGTCACGGGCGGCGACGTCGCGAAGCACGCGACGCGCAAATTGCCGGTCCGCCACGTGGGCGGAGTCTTCGGCGACCAGCAGGTGGCGTTCACGCTCGACCAGACGACGGCCGTCAGCGTCGACGTGGTCGACCTCCAGGGTCGTGTCGTGGACCACGTGATGCAGAGCACGCTCGACGCGGGTGCGCACCAGGTGGGCTGGAGCGGCGCGAGCCACGCGCCTTCGGGTGTGTACTTCGTGCGCGTGCGCACGGCGAACGCGCAGGGCATGACGCGAATTCTCGTGGCGCGCTGAGACGCGCCACGACCCGAGAAGCACCGGGTGTCGACGTCCGATGGGACGGCCCACCCACGATGCACGGGTGTCGACGTCCGACCGGGACGGCCCACCCACGAAACGATGGGCGACCGTGTCCGACCGGGACGCGCCGCCCAGCACGCAGCGGGTTCCGGGGCGCCGGTGAGCGCCCCGACCCAACCACCATGCAACCGGGTGTCGGCGGCCGATGGGACGCCCCACCTAAGAGACGGGGCGCCTCGTGCGCCCCGTTCTCATTTCCCGGGGCGAGGGTCCGCCGGCGCGCGGTACACGTCGGGCGCCCAGCGCTCCATCCAGCGGTCCGGGCGGTCCAGCGGCGTGAAGCCCAGCCGCGCGTACAGTCCATGCGCGTCGCGCGTCAGGAGCGCCCAGCGCCGGAAGCCCTGCAGCTCGGGGTGCGCCACCATGCACTCCATCATCCAGCGCGACAGTCCGCGGCCGCGCCAGGGCTCCAGCACGAACACGTCACCGACGTAGGCGAACGTCGCGTAGTCCGTGACCACGCGCGCGAATCCGACTTGAGCGGAGGCCGCGTCCGCGTCGGCGTCGCGCCACACGCTGAAGTTCAGCGAGTGCTCGATCGAGCGGCGCACGACCTCGAGCGGGACGCCCACGGCCCAGTACGAGCGCGTGAGGAACGCGTGCACCACCGCCACGTCGACACGATCCCGGTCGGTGGTCAGCGTGAAGCCGGGCCGCCGCCACTCCAACGCGCACCTCCCTGTGGAGGCCCCGCCCCTAGTGCTTCGTCGTGTCCGGCGCCGCCGGAGCCGGACTCGGCGCGGGCGCGGGCGCCGGCGTCGGCAGGCCCTCGTCGCGCTTGAGGAAGCGCCGGCGCTCGCGTTCGATGCGCAGCGCGTCGGTGTTCAGAACGCGGAACTCGACGCGCCGGTTCTTGGCCCGTCCCAGCTCCGTCGTGTTCGGCGCGATCGGACGGGTCAACCCGTAGCCCTTCGCGCTGAACTGATCCGCGTTCAGCGTCGGGAACTTCCCGCGCAGGTAACCGAGCACGGAATCGGCGCGCGCCTCGGACAGCTTCTGGTTCTTGTCGGCCGTGCCGCGGTTGTCAGTGTGGCCGCCGATCTCGATGCGCAGCGTCGGGTACTGCTGCAGGATCATGCCGATCGTGTCGAGCACCGTGAACGCCTCGGGACGCAGCGTGGCCTTGCCCGTGTCGAACAGCACGTTGCCGAGCCGGATCGTGCCGGTGTCGAGCAACTGCGTCTCCTTCTCGTTCACCTCGATCGGGCAGCCGTGCGCGTCGACGCGCAGCCCCGCCGGCGTGTTCGGGCAGACGTCGAGACCGTCGCACACGCCGTCGCCGTCCGAGTCCTTCGGGCATCCGGTCGCGTCGACCGTGCAGCCCTTCGGCGTGCCCGGGCACTTGTCGATGCCGTCCATCACGCCGTCGCTGTCGGGATCGGCCGGACAACCGTGAGCGTCCACGGTCGCGCCCTTCGGCGTGTCGGGGCACGTGTCGAGTCCGTCGCACACGCCGTCGCCGTCGGCGTCCGAGGGACAGCCCTTCTTGTCGATGGTGCAGCCCTTCGGGGTGCCCGGGCACTGGTCGAGACCGTCGAGCACGCCGTCGCCGTCCGAGTCCTTCGGGCAGCCCTTCGCGTCCACCGTGGCGCCGATCGGCGTCGCGGGGCACTGATCCAGCCAGTCGCGCACGCCGTCCAGGTCCGCGTCGTGCGCCTTGCCGCCGAAGATCACCTGCAGCCCGGCCGTCGCGTACCAGTGGTTGCTGAACGTCAGCGCTTCGCGCTCGCGGAAGAATTCGTCGCGCACCTGCAGCCTCAGATAGTGGCGCTGGCCGCCGACCGCCTGCAGCAGTCCGAGGCCGACGCTGCCCGCGCCGCGCTCGAGGCTTTCAGGCGCGTGTCCTCCGGTGTGGCTGATCCCGTAACCCAGGCCGACGAGCACGAACGGCACGGTGCGCGACTCCGCGGGGCGCAGGTTCCAGCGCGCGTCGAGTCCGGCGTAGGTGAGGTTGTGCTTCTGGTTCGGCAGCGTGTCCGCGTGCGAGGGGCCGAACGTGGCCTGGGCTTCGAGCGAGATCCCGGGGAGCCAGCGCCAGCCGAGCGCCGCCGTGCTCGCGAATCCCGACTGGATGCGCGCCCGGGCGTCGGGGCTCACCCCGCCCGCGCCGCCCGACAGCTCGAGCGGATGTCCCGTGATCTGCGCGTGAGCGGGCGCGGCGAGCAGCAGGGCAACGGCCAGAGCGAACGGCGCACGCGGGAGCCGGGACATGCGAGTGCGACCTCCAGGATTCTCTAAGGATCACGTGCTGGGTTCGAGCGGGGCTGGGGTGTGGACCCGCGCGGCGGCCGGGTAAGGGCCGCATACCATCGGGAATAAGAGCGCTAAGTGCTACCATCCGACGCTCATCCGGTCAACGGAAACGGCGCCCTTTGGGGCCGCGGTCGGGACACGCACAGACTTTGAGGAGACAACGATGACGGAGGAAGAGCGCCGCCGGCTCATCGCCCAGTACGCGGCCGGCGTGGACGAGGTGCTGGACGCCCTGAAGGGCTTTCCCGAGGACAAACTGGTGGCGCACCCCTTCCCCGGCAAGTGGAGCGCGCGGGAGATCGTGCACCACCTGGCGGACAGCGAGACGGTCTCCGCCCAGCGTCTGCGCAAGCTGCTGGCCGAGGAGTTTCCGGTGCTCCAGGGCTACGACCAGGACAGCTACGCCATCCTGCTGCGCTACAACCTGCGCGAGATGCAGCCCGCCCTCGACGCGTTCCGCGCGGCGCGGACGGGGACGCTGCAGCTGCTCCAGACGATGACCGACGACGACTGGAAGAGCGCGGGCTGGCACACGGAGGCCGGCCTGTACACGGCGACGCGCTGGCTCGAGATCTACGCGGTGCACGCCCACAACCACGCCGGGCAGATTCGCCGACTGCGCGACGCGCTCGACTAGCGCCCGCGCGAGCCTCTGAGGACCGGCGTGCGCTGGACCTGCCGCGATCGCGCGTTCGAGCTGGGCGGGCGCGCCCTGGTCATGGGCGTCGTCAACGTCACGCCGGACTCGTTCTCGGACGGCGGGCGCCATCTCGATCCGGTCGCCGCGCTGGCCCACGCTCGCGCGCAGCTCGCCGCCGGCGCGGATCTCGTCGACTTGGGCGCGGAGAGCACGCGGCCCGGCGCGGCGCCCGTCGCGCCCGAAGAGCAGTGGCGCCGCCTCGAACCGGTGATCGTGCCGCTCGCGGCCGAGGGCGCGGCCTGCCTGTCCGTCGACACCTCGAGCGCGTGGGTGGCAGAACGGGCGCTGGACGCCGGAGCCCGCGTCGTGAACGACGTCACCGCGCTCGGCGATCCGCGGATGGGCGGCGTGGTCGCGGCGCGTGGCGCCGGGCTCGTGCTCATGCACATGCAGGGCACGCCGGCCACGATGCAGCAGGCGCCGCACTACGACGACGTGGTCGGCGAGGTGGCGGCGATGCTCGGCGAGCGGCTGGCGCGCGCGCGCGCCGCCGGCGTGGCGGACGCGTGCCTCGCGATCGATCCCGGCATCGGGTTCGGCAAGACGCTCGAGCACAACCTGGCGCTGCTGGCGCGGCTCGACGCGCTCGCCGTGCACGGCCGGCCCATCGTGGTCGGCGCCTCGCGCAAGGGCTTCCTCGGCGCGCTCACCGGGCGACCCGTGGACGACCGGCTCGAGGCCGGTCTCGCCGCGCACGCGATCGCCGTGTTCCAGGGCGCCCACGTCGTGCGCACGCACGACGTCGCGGCCACGGTGAGCGCGCTGCGCGTGGCCGAAGCGCTGGCCGCTGCGCGCGCGATTCCGGCGCGCGGCCCGAAGGAATCCGCCGATCGAGCGTAGGCGAAGCGCCGACGCTCTGTTAGGATTTCTGTCGAGCGCTCGAGCGAGCGCCACCACCCCTACCGCCCATGACGCCCGTCCATCCTCTCTGGGTCCTCGACCTCCTCGACATCTTCCTGGTCGCGGTGTTGTTCTACCGCCTGCTCATCCTCGTCAAGGGGACGCGCTCGGCCCAGATGTACGTGGGCCTGATGGTCATCGTCGCGGTCGGATTCCTGGCCCGCCAGCTCGACCTGATCGCCGTCAAGTGGATCGTCGAGAGCCTGAAGACGGTGTGGCTGATCGCGTTCGTGATCCTGTTCCAGCCCGAGTTGCGCCACGCGCTGGCCCAGTTCGGGCGCACGCGCTACTTCCGTTCGTTCCTGCGCAGCGATCACTTCGGCGTGCTCGGCGAACTCGTGCGCGGCGTCGAGACGCTGGCCGAGCGCCGCCACGGCGCGCTCATCGTGATCGAACGCAATGTGGGCCTGCGCAACTTCATCGAGACCGGCACGCGCATCGACGCGAAGGTCTCAGCGGAGCTGCTCGTCACGCTGTTCAGCCCGGGCTCGCCGCTGCACGACGGCGCCGTGTTCGTGCGCGAGGACACGCTGGTGGCGGCCGCGTGCATTCTGCCGCTGTCCGGGAACCCACGCCTCTCGGCCACGCTCGGCACGCGGCATCGCGCCGCGCTCGGGCTGTCCGAGGAGAGCGACGCCGCGATCATCGTGGTCAGCGAACAGAGCGGCGCGATCTCGGTCGCGTACCGCGGTTCCATGAAGCAGCGCCTCGACGAGGGTGCGCTGCGCTCCGAATTGTCGCGCATCTTCCGCATCCACTCGGAAGACGAACCCGAGAGCCCCGCGCCGGCCGAGCCGATGAACGGCGGCGAGAGCGCGGAGAAGGCCGCGGGATAGACGCAGCGCCTGACCGGATCGAAGCACCACCCCCCTTTTAGAAAGAGACGGTTCACCATGCAGGCAAGAGCGACGTGGGCGATCGGCGCGCTGTGCGCGGCGTTCGCCGTGGCATCGCTGGCGGAAGCCAAGGGTCCGGCCCCGGCGGCCCCGGCGGCCGAGAAGGCGCGGGTGCGCGCGGCCATCGAGGTGAACAACACGAAGTGGGCCGACGCGCAGGTCAAGGGCGACGCCCAGGGCATCGTCGATCTGTTCGCGGACGGCGGCATGGAGCTGTTCGGCCGCGTCGGCCGCGTGCTCAAAGGCCGCGATTCGCTGATGGTGTTCTGGACCGCCGCCATGAAAGAAGGGCATCCGAGCGCGGCCAAGGTCCGCACGGTCGACGTCGCGCTGAACGGCGACTACGCGACCGAGGTCGGGACTTACGCGTACACGTATCCGCCCGATTCGGTCGGCGGCGCTCCGCAGAAGCAGGCCGGGCGCTACGCCGTGATCTGGCGCCGCCAGGCCGACGGCGGCTGGAAGATCTGGATGGACACCGGGGTTCCGAACCCGCAGTAGGCGGCGCGCACCGGCCCCCCGCGCGCTTGACACCCGCGCGGGCCATCTTTAACGTTTCGCGCCCGCCTTCGCAGCGCGAGGGCCTTCGCTTCAGGCGGCGTAGCTCAGCTGGTAGAGCAGGAGAATCATAATCTCTGTGTCCGGGGTTCGAGTCCCTGCGCCGCCACCATTTGCACCCACTCTCCCTATGCGCCTTCGCCGCATCGAGCCCATCGTCCGCCGGGCGCTCGTCGCGCGCCGCGCCGCGCTGTCCGGCTCGCGGTTGCTGGTGGCGGTGAGCGGCGGCGCGGACTCCACCGCGCTTCTCGTCGCGCTCCATCGCCTGGCTCCCGAGTTCGGCTTCGATCTCCACGCGGCGCACCTCGACCACGGCCTGCGCGGAGCCGAAGCCCGCGCCGATCGTGCGTCGGTCGAAGCGCTGTGCCGGGCGCGCGGCGTCCCGCTCCATGCCGCGGCCTGGAACACGCGGTTGCGCATGAAGCGCCGCGGCCTTTCCGGCCACGCCGGGTTGCGCACGCTGCGCCGCGAGTTCCTGCTCGCGGCCGCGCGCCGCGCGGGCGCGGTCGCGATCGCCACGGCGCACACCGCGGACGACCAGCTGGAGACGTTGCTCATGCGCCTCGCGCGCGGCGCCGGGCTGCGCGGGCTGGGCGCGATGCGCGCGCGCCAGGGGCGATGGCTGAAGCCCCTGCTCGGCGCGACGCGCGCCGACATCGAACGCGACCTGACGCGCGCCGGGCTCGCGTGGCGCGAGGACCGCTCGAACCACGACTCGCACTACCTGAGGACGCGCGTGCGCGACGACGTCGTGCCGGCGCTGGCCGCGGCCGCACGGGTGCCGCGCGCGGTGCTGGCCGCGCACGCGGCGCGCGCGGCGCGCGAGATCGACGCGGCGCGCGAGGCGCTGGAGCGTTCGGCGCGCGCTCTGCTGAAGGGCGCGTTGGCGGAGGCCGCGCGCCGCGCGGACGGCGCGCTCGCGCTCGACGCGGCGCGGCTGGCCGCGGCGCCGGCGGCCGTGCGCCGGCTCGCGCTCCGAGCCGCGTGGGCGGCGTTCGCGCCCGGT
>Ga0310810_10004064_pt1 | contig 16112 bp, 11 predicted proteins | sample NCmetagenome_FD_207641 | JGI IMG/M metagenome (GOLD analysis project Ga0310810, IMG submission 207641) | Soil microbial communities from experimental microcosm in Duke University, North Carolina, United States - NC | ecosystem: Engineered > Artificial ecosystem > Soil microcosm > Unclassified ... | reverse complement strand
AGCGCTTCCTGTCGCTCGGCATGGTGCTCGGCATCGCGTTCCTGCTGCTCGTCTCGCTCGCGGTGACGGCCGCGATGAGCGCGGTGGGCGGCGCGCTGTTCGGCGGGCTCGGGAAGACGTTCGGGGAGATTCTCAATTTCCTGCTGACGTTCGCCGTCATCACGCTGCTGTTCGGGGCGATGTTCAAGGTGCTGCCTGACGCGAAGATCGGCTGGCGGGATGTGTGGGTCGGCGCCGTCGCGACGGCGCTGCTGTTCGTCATCGGCAAGACGCTGATCGGCCTCTACATCGGACAGAGCGATCCGGGCAGTGCGTTCGGCGCGGCGGGCTCACTCGCGGTGCTGCTCGTGTGGATCTACTACGCGGCGGTGATCCTGTTGCTCGGCGCCGAGTTCACGCAGGCGTGGATGAAGATGCACGGGCGGATCATCGAGCCCGAGGAGGGCGCTGTCCGGATCGTCGAGGTGAAGAAGACCGTGGGCGGCGCGGCGAACAAGCATCGCACCGACGGGCGGACGCCTAACGATCCAGGACAGAAGAGGAGCCGCGACGTCGTTCGCGCACAGGAGGAGATCGACGAAACGCGCGAACGAATGTCCGGGACGATAGTGGCCCTCGAGACACGAGTGGGGGAGATGAAGGACGGCGTGAAGGAGAAGCTGAGTCCTACGAAGCTCGTGCAGGAACACCCACTGGCCGCGGTGGCGGCGGCGGTCGTGGCTGGCGTCGCGCTCTCGACGGCCGGGAACAACAACGGCGATGGCGCTGGCGGCATCATCCAGCGCGCCAGGGACAGTGTCGTCCGCACGGTGGAGAACCGAACGGGCGAGCTCGTACACGACATCCGGCGAGCGTCGGAGGAGATCGGCCGCTCGACGTGAGCGACCGGTCTCCCGCACGCATCAGTCTCCGCGCAACGACTCGATCGGATCCACCTTCGACGCCCGCCGCGCCGGCACGTAGCTCGCCAGCAGACCGATCGCGATCATGCTCGCGGACATGGCGACGAACGTCAGCGCATCGACGGCTTTCACGCCGAAGAGCAGGCTGCCAAGCGTGCGCGTGAACGCCAGCGCGGTCACGACCCCGATTGCTACGCCGACGGCGACCACCCGTGCGCCCTGCACCACCACCATCCGCCTGACGCGTCCCGCCTCGGCTCCGAGCGCCATGCGCACGCCGATCTCGCGCGTCCGCTGCGCCACCACGTAGGACAGCACGCCGTACAGTCCCACCGCTCCCAGGACCAGCGCGAGCGTGGACGCGATACCTAACGTGAGCAGCATGAACGACAGCTGTGTCATCGAGTCCCTCGCCAGCCCTGCCATCGTGTACACGCGATACATCGGCGCCCTCGGCGCCACCTCACGGACGAGCGCGCGGATCTCCGGCGCGATGGTCTCCGCCCGGCGCGTCTTCACGACGTACGCCGGCGACGCGATCGTCCAGCTCCGGGGCTCCGGCCCCACGAGCGGGAAGTAGATGAGCGGCGTCGGCGCGGTGCGGAAATCGTTCTGCATCACGTCATCCACCACACCCACCACCGTTTCCCACGACTGCAGTCCACGCCGCTGCAGCCGTTGGCCGATCGGATCCTTCCCGGGCCACAGCAGATTCGCCGCCGACTTGCTGATGACGACGTTGCGTGGGTTGAGTGCGTGGTCATCCGTCTCGAATGGACGACCCTTGATCACGTCGATCCCCATCGCCTTGAAATAGTCGCCGGCCGCGAACGTGAAGTTCATCATCGTGCCCGCATCGGGATCGTTCGCCATCTGCTCCGTGCGCACGCGCGACGACGACGGCGTCTCGTCGAGGGGAAGGTTCTCCACCAGCCCGACCGTCTCCACACCGGGCAGCGCGCGCAACCGCTCCATGAACTCCAGATCGAACCTCGCGAACGAAGGACCGTCCGTCAGCGTGGGGCCATCTGGCGCGATCTGGAACGTGAAGATGTTCTCCGTCGAGTAGCCGGGGTCCACCTGACGCAGCGCGCGGAAGCTGCGCACGAGCAGCCCTGACCCGATCAGCAACACGAGCGCCAGCGCAGTCTGGGCGACGACCAGCCCATCTCGCGCCCAGCCGCGACGCCGCGTCGCGCCGCGACCGCCTTCGCGCAGACGCGTCAGATCGGGCGCCGAGGCGCGAACGGCCGGCACGAGGCCGCACGCAAGCGCCGACAGCAGCGCGACGCCTAACGTGAACAGCACCGTCGTCGCGTCCACCCGGACATCGGCCAGGCGCGGAACGTCCGGCGGCGCAGCGCGGAGCAGTACGGGCAATCCCGTCCACGCGAGCATCACCGCGATTACGCCAGCCAACACCGCCACGACGACCGCCTCGGCCATCTGTGACCGGATCAACTGCCCGCGCGCGGCGCCGATGGCGCGGCGGACAGCCAGATCGCGTTGCCGCCCTTCGGCACGCACCATGAACAGGTTCGCGACATTCGCGCACGCGATGACCAGGACGATACCGACGGCACCGAGCAAGACCCAGAGCGAACCCGCCACGCGACCGAGCATCTGTTGCGTGAGTGGACGCACCACAGCGCGATGCTGCGCAATGAGTCGTGCGTAGTTCGCCGATCCTCCGAAGCGCTCCGGCAGACGCTTCGAGAGCGCCGTGAGCTCGCGGGCGACCATTTCGGGCGTCGCGCCAGGCTTCATCCGGCCGACGAGCTCCATTCCGAACCTGCCGGGCGTGATGCCCGCCGCCTTGATGTCGTTGGACATCCAGAGCAGCGTACCGTCATTCGGGAACGTGAAATTCCGCCCCATCACGCCGATGATGGTCCGGTTGTCACCGGCGATCTCATACGACTTCCCGATGACGCCCGAGTCGCCAGCGAACCATGACGTCCAGAGCTCGTAACTGATGACGGCCACGCGCTCCTCGTCCTCGGCAACGGGCAAGCGCCCGAGGATCGGCTTCGCGCCTAACGTCGAGTACAGCGAGTTCGTCGGCATCGACATGCGAACACGCTCGGCACGATCGTTCACGCGCAACGTTGCCGTGAACGAGTTGAACGTCGAGACATCTTCGAGCAGCGTGGACTGCTCCTTGTACTGCACGTAGAACTCGGCCGCCACGCCGAACTCCTCGCCCATGTCCGAGCCCGGCGCCGACGCGACGATGTACGCGAGGCGGTCCACGTTCGCGTACGGCAACGGATTCAGGATTACCGTGTTGACGACGTCGAACATCGCGGCATTCGCGCCGATCGCGAGACCTAACGTTCCGACCGCGACGGCCGTGAACCCGGGAGATCGCTTCAGCGAGCGCACCGCGTGACGGAGATCCGTCATCCACTCGTTCCCGGTCCATCGCATCGCCTGATCCTCAGCGAGAGTTGGAGTGGCGCGCACCCATGTTGGGCTCACATGCTCGGCCACAGCGGATCGGAGGAGATCCCACGCGATGGTGAGTGCGCTCCACATCGCGAGCAAGGGCCCGCGCGCGCGGGCCTGATCGTAATCGCGCTCGATGTCCTCGATCATCCCCGCGCCGAATTCCTCTCGGAACGCAGCCGGGAACAATCGCACGAGAAAGCGGAGGGCGGCCTTCATGATCGGCTCCGCGCAACGCCGAGGCGCTTCTCGGCCAGGGCTGCACTCTGCTTCAGGCGTCGCGCCTCGGCGGCGAGTGCCGCCCGGCCTGACGCGGTGAGCGCGTAGTACTTCCTCGCCAACCCTGGATGCGGTGGCGAATTCGCGGGCTCGGTGTCCATCACGTACCCGACGGTGATGAGTCGTGCGATCACCCGGTACAGCGACCCCGCGCGCGGCGTCAGCGTGCCGCCGGATTCGACGGCGACGACGTCCTTGATCGCGTACCCGTGGAGCGGAGCGCTCGCGAGGGCCAGCAAGACGTGATACTCGAGCAGGCTCATTCCACCTGCGCCGCCTGGATTCATCTCCGCGTCTCCGTCGACCGAGGGGGCAACCGGCCAAATACTCCAAAAGAGTATTTGTCGGACAATCGCATCGGGAAAAGGGTTTCGCGCCGATCCGATCTGCGCGGTTCGCATCCGCCTATTACGGCTCGTACGCCGGACGCTGTGGCCGCCTCTTCCACAGCCACATCCATAGAAGACGGCTGCCCAATCCCGGATGGCCCGTCTCGTGGAGCTCTCTATGAAACCCGCCCCTGTCGGCCTCGTGCTGGTCTCGCTGGTCAGCGTCGTCGCCTTGAAACCGTTCGCGTCACGCACCAGCGAGACGCCGGTTCCCTACCCTGACGGATATCGCGAGTGGACGCACGTGAAGAGCGCGTTGGCCGGCGCTACCAAGGCCGCCTCCAGCGCCGGGAGCTTTCAGCACATCTACGCGAACACGAAGGCCATGGCTGGCTATCGCACGCGTGCGTTTCCCGAAGGGTCGGTCGTGGTGTTCGACTGGCTTGAAGTGCGCGAGACCGGGGGCACGTTCGCTGAAGGTCCGCGCCGTCAGGTGGACGTGATGATGAAGGACTCGACGCGGTTCGCGGCGACCGGCGGCTGGGGATTTCAGCGTTTCGTCAAGGACAGCAAGAGCGAGCTCGCGCCGGCGCCGAGGCCGCAACAGTGCTTCGCCTGCCACGAGCAGATGAAGAAGGACGGCCTCGTCCTCAGCGCCTATCGGCCGTGATCGTACGCCGTCGGCCCTCCGCAACTGCACGCGCAGGGTCGACTCCCGGGCTCGGGTGATCCAGATTGGTCGGCGGGAATCATCGATCGCCGACACATCGCGCTGGATGCACGGGCTCATGCGCATGAATGACATTCCATTCGGCACGACCGACTGGAACGCGGTAGAGACGACCGAGCACGCGGGCGAAACCGGAATTGCTCGCTGGCGGACGCGCCAGTTCGGGAGCGTCCGCGTTCGCATGGTCGAGTATTCGGCCGGCTACCGCGCCGATCACTGGTGCGAGAAGGGACACATCCTGTTGTGCCTCACTGGTGATCTCGAGACCGAGCTCGCGGATGGTCGCACGTTCAGCCTCCGCCCGGGCATGAGCTATCAGGTGGCCGACAAGGCCGAGGCCCATCGATCGTTCTCGCGAACGGGCGCAACGTTGTTCATCGTCGACTAGTTGAGCGTCATTCCGAGCGCAGCGAGGAATGACAAACCGCTCGGAATGACAGGGGCAACCAAAACCGACCACGTAGAGGAGCGATGACCGACCGAAAGAGCCGCAGAGAGTTCATGGGTCTCACCGCCGCCGGAGTCGCCGGAGCGCTGGCGCCATCGTGGATGGGCGGCGCGCATGCAGCGTCGGTCGCGCCGATCTCACAGAGTGCGGACCCGGATCTCGTCGTGTTCAACGCGAAGGTCTACACGATGGACTCGGCGGCACCTCGCGCGGAAGCGTTCGCGACGAGTGGAGGACGGTTCATCGCGTCAGGCAGCACCGCCGACATGAAGGCGCTCATCGGAAAACGCACGCAGACGTTCGATGCGAAGCAGATGACGATCGTGCCGGGCTTCACGGACTGCCACAACCACGCGGGCGGGAACACGCTGCTGTACGAGGTGCTCGTCGGCAATCCGTTCGAAGTCGAATTCGTCACCATCGCGAGCATCATCGAGAAGCTCCGCGCGAAGGCGCGAACCACACCGCCCGGGACGTGGGTCGAGGGATACTTTCACGACGATACGAAGCTCAAGGACAAGCGCCTGCTGAACGCTCGCGACCTCGACCAGGTGTCGACCGAGCACCCCGTCGCCGTCTATCATCGCGGCGGACACACGTCGTTCTACAACAGCAAGGCGCTCGAGCTCGCGAAGGTCACGAAGGACACGCCGAATCCACCGGGCGGCACGTTCGATCGCGATGCGAACGGTGAGCTGAACGGCCGAGTGACGGATCGGGCGCGCAGCGTGTTCAATGGCGTCGGCGTTCGGCCGAAGTTCACGCCTGAACAGAGCGCCCAGCGCGACCGCGACGGGATCGCGCACATCTCGAAGCAGTTCGCTCGCTACGGCCTCACGAGCGTGCATCACGAAGGCGGCGACCTGACCGCGATCCAGGAAGTCCGCGCGCGAGGTGACCTCCACCATCGCGTGAGCTACGAGGCGAGTGGCCGAGTGCTGGAATCGATGATCACGAGTGGGATCATGAGCGGCTTCGGCGATGAGTGGATCAAGTTCGGCGCAACGTCCGAGCATACGGTGGATGGCTCCTTCTCCGAGCGCACCATGGCGTTGAGCATTCCGTATCCGAACGTGCAGCCGCCGTACAAGGGCAACGTGACGGAGACGCAGGAGGAGCTGAACGCCTGGGTCGAGCGCGTGCACCGTGCCGGGATCCAGGTGAACTGCCACGCCAACGGCGACGTCGCGATCGACATGTATCTCACCGCCTTCGAGCGCGCGCAGAAGGTCGCGCCGCGTGCCGACGCCCGGCCCAAGATCACGCACTGCACGCTCATCAACGACGATCTGGTCCGTCGCATGAAGGCGTTAGGCGCGGTGCCGGCGATGTTCACGACGTACGCCTACTACAACACGGACAAGTTCCCGTTCTATGGCGAGGACCTGATGAAGCGGTCCATGGCCTATCGCACCATGCTGGACGCCGGCATTCGCGCGGCGGCAGGCTCCGACTTCAGTCCCGGGCCGTTCGCGCCGCTCATGGGCATTCAGGGAATGGTGACGCGCACGGGATGGGACGGCACGACGTGGGGCGCCAACCAGCGCATCAGCGTCGATGAAGCGATCAGGGTGAACACGATCAACGGCGCGTACGCCTCGCGCGAGGAGACGCTCAAGGGCTCGATCACGGCTGGCAAGCTGGCGGACTTCGTCGTGCTCGCGGATGACCCGCACACGGTGAACAAGGAGAAGATCAAGGACATCGAGATCGTCCGCACCGTCGTCGGCGGTACGACCGTCTATCAGGCCTAACGCCACGGTATCATGCTGCGACCCATCTTCGCGATCATCGCCCTCCCGACCGCGCTCCTCGCCCAGGCGCGCGATGTCACTCCGCTGATCAACCGCGTCTTCGCGCCGTGGAATTCCACCGCGGGCCCGGGGTGCGCGGTTGGCATCGATCGCGCCGGTGCACCGCGCGTCACCCGCGCCTTCGGCGCCGCCGATCTCGAGTACGACATTCCCAACCGGCCGGAGACCATCTTCGAGGCGGGCTCGATCTCCAAACAGTTCACCGCCGCCGCGACCGTTCTACTCGCGCTCGACGGCAAGCTCGATCTCTCCGACGATGTGCGGAAATACGTCCCCGAGCTTCCTGCCTACCAGCGACCGATCACCATCCGTCACCTGCTCAATCACACGAGCGGCCTGCGCGACTGGGGTTCGGTGGAAGACCTCGCCGGCTGGCCGCGTGGCTCGCGCGCCTACACGCACGATCACGTCCTCGACATTCTGGTGCGCCAGCGGGCACTGAACTACCCGCCCGGCGACCGGTACTCGTACACGAACAGCGGCTACAACCTGCTGGCCATCATCGTGAGTCGCGTGAGCGGCAAGCCATTCGCGACGTTCTCCCGTGAGCGGCTCTTCACACCGTTAGGCCTGACGAGCACGCAATGGCGTGACGACTTCCGCCGCGTCGTGAAGGGGCGCGCGCAGGCGTACTCGAAGTCGGATGGCCAGTGGGAGCTCGACATGCCGTTCGAGAACGTGCACGGCAACGGCGGCCTGCTGACGACGGTCGGTGACCTGCTCACGTGGACGGCGATGCTCGAGCGCCCGACGCCAGCGTGGAAGGCGATGGTGGATTCGCTGCACGTGCGCGGCCGCCTGACGAACGGCGATACGATCGACTACGCGCTCGGCCTCGTTGTGAGCGACTACCGCGGCCTGCGTCGCGTGGAGCACAGCGGCGCAACCGCCGGCTACCGTGCGGATGTGCTGCGCTTCCCCGGACGCGGCCTCGCGGTCGCGGTCCTGTGCAACGCCGGGAGCGCCGCTCCGACCACGTACGCGAACCAGCTCGTCGACTCCTTGCTTGCACCGGCACTCGGCCCGATGGCCGCCAGACCGCCGCAACGTCCGCGTGCTGATTCGTCAACGTGGAGACCGAGCGCCGATGCCCTTACCGCGTATGCCGGTTCGTATTACAGCCCCGACGTCGAAACCGCCGTCGAGGTGTCGGTCGCAAACGGAGCGCTCATGTCATTCCGGCGGCCGGCGACGCGGCTACAGTTGCGTCCGATTGCCGCGGACACATTCGCACTGGCCGGCGACCGCGTGTGGTTCACGCGCGATGCATCGGGACGCGTCACCGCGCTTCACATCGGCGTCGGCAGAGCCTACGACGTCGTGTACGATCGACGTTAGGTATCACCTTTCAGGCTGAGCTTGACTTTAGGTGTTATCACACCTAATTTCAGGAAAGGAAATCGAGCTTCGCGCTCACCTGAGGAATCGACCATGGCAAACACCACGCAGGACATCTTTGGATCCGGCCGCCCCGAGCTCGCAGAGCCGGGTTCGTATGGGCAACAGCCCCAGGGATTCCGCCTTCCCCCCGACACGCGACTCGGCGCAGTGCACCTTCGGATCGCTGACCTCGCGCGATCCATCGCGTTCTACGAGACCGTGCTCGGCATGCGAGTCATCGCGCGCGGGGATGCGCGAGCGACGCTCGGCGCGCACGGCAGCGATCGCGCACTGTTGGAACTGCACGAGCAGCCGGGCGTGCGCTCCGCTGGACGCCGAGCGCGCCTGGGGCTCTTTCACTTCGCCATTCTCCTGCCGGACCGAGCCGCGCTCGGGCGCTTCGTGCGACATCTCGCGGAGATCGGCGTGCAGCCCGGCGCGGGCGACCACCTCGTGAGCGAGGCGTTCTATCTCAATGATCCCGACGGTCTCGGCATCGAGGTCTACGCGGACAGGCCACGCAACACGTGGCACCGCATCGGCCGCGAGCTGATGATGGCCACCGATCCGGTGGATGTCGAAGGTCTGCTGCGTGAGGCCGGCGACGCCCCGTGGACGGGCATGCCCGCCGGCACCGTCATCGGCCACGTGCATCTGCACGTCGGCAATATCGACCAGGCGGCAGCGTTCTTCTCCGAGGCACTCGGCTTCGATCGCATCACGTGGAGCTACCCTGGCGCGCTCTTCCTCGGCGCTGGTGGATATCACCATCACCTCGGCACCAACACCTGGGCCGGCTCCGGCGCGCCGCCGACTGGACCGGACGAAGCCGGACTGCTCGAGTGGACGATCGAGCTCACCGATCCATCGGCAATCGACGCGGCGTCGGCCAGCCTCGCCGGCGCGGGCTACGCCGTTAGGCGCGATGGCGCGGACCTGCTCGCGTCCGATCCGTGGACGACGGGCATTCGACTCCGCATCGCGGAGGGATGACCATGCCGGACCTCTCGCTGTTCCATGTGGCGCGGCCGGCAGCCCTCGGCGCGAATACCGACGACGCGCGACCGCCGCTGCTCATTCTCCTCCACGGCGTGGGGAGCAACGAGCAGTCGATGGCCGCGCTCGCGCCGGCGTTCGACGCGCGTTTCATCGTCCTCAGCGTGCGCTCACCGATCGTGCTGGGGGCGGGCTCGTTCGCGTGGTTTCACGTGACGTTCGGGAGTCAGGGCCCCGTGATCAACGCCGCGGAGGCCGAGTCGGGGTGGTCGATGCTCGCGCAGTTCATCGATGAGGCCGTGGCAGCGTATGACGCCGATCCGGAACGGGTCTTCGTTGCCGGATTCAGCCAGGGCGGCATCATGTCGCTCGCCGCAATGCTCACCACGCCAGAACGGGTCGCCGGTGCGGTGAACATGAGCGGGCGGCTCCTACCCGAAGTGCTGCCTAACGCTGCCGAGCGCGACCGGCTTGCCGGCAAGCCGGCGCTGATCGTGCATGGGACCAGAGACGACAAGCTGGGCATTCATTTCGCGCGGTCGGCGCGCGAAACGCTCGAGACGCTCGGTCTCGACTTGACGTACCGGGAGCTTCCGATGGGCCATCAGGTCACGCGTGAAAGTCTCGACGAGGTCGTGTCCTGGCTGGCGTCGCAACTCGACTCCAGGGTCACGACATGAGCGCCACGACCATGCGTGCGATGCGCGTTCACGCGCCCGGCGGCCCGGACGCGATCACGGAAGATCGCATTCCGGTGCCTGCTCCCGCTCCGGGCGAAGCGCTCGTGCGCATGGAATTCGTGGGCGTGAACTTCATCGACATCTACAAACGCTCAGGGCTCTACAAGGTGCCGCTCCCGTCGACGATCGGCGAGGAAGGCGCGGGAACCGTCGAAGCGGTTGGTGAAGGCGTGACGGACATCCGCGCGGGCGACCGCGTGGCGTGGGCGAGCATAGTTGGCGCGTGCGCGGAGTACGCCATCATCCCCGCGGCCAAGCTCGTTCCCGTTCCTCGAGAGATCGATACGCGGGTAGCTGCCGCGATCATGCTCCAGGGAATGACCGCGCACTATCTCGCCACGTCGACGCATCCGCTCGAGAAAGGGCATCGATGTCTCGTGCATGCCGCCGCCGGCGGAGTCGGGCTGCTGCTCGTCCAGATCGCGAAGCGTCGCGGTGCGTACGTCATCGGCACCGCCGGCACCGATGAGAAAGCCGAGCTGGCGAAAGGCGCTGGCGCTGATGAAGTCATCATCTACACGCGTCAGGACTTCGTCGAAGAGGTGCGCCGGCTCACGGACTCGCGCGGCGTCCACGTCGTCTACGACTCTGTGGGAAAAACGACGTTCCTCCGGGGTTTCGACGTCATCGTGCCACGCGGCATGATGGTGCTGTTCGGCGGGTCGAGCGGGCCGGTCGAGCCGATCAACCCGCAACTGCTGAATCAGAAAGGCTCGCTCTTTCTCACGCGCCCGACACTCCATCACTACATCGCCGAGCGAGACGAGCTGCTCTGGAGAGCCGGCGAGTTGTTCGAATGGATCGGCCGAGGCGAGCTCGCCGTACGCATCGGGGCGGAGTTCCCGCTGTCGGAGGTTGCGGAGGCGCATCGCGCGCTGGAAGCCCGGCGCACGACAGGCAAGGTGGTGCTCCGCGTCGCCGGGCCGGCCTAACGAAACGGCCCCCGCGCATTGAGTGCGCGGGGGCCGTTTCGTTCCTGTCGATCGAGTGAGCCTAGGTGATGCTCGGGTTGTTGAAGCGCTCGACATCCGGCAGCGGTAGACAGCGCGTATTGCCGTATGTGCCGCCCTTGAGCGGGAATGGCGCGCCGACCGCGGGGTTGAACGGAAGGTTGAAGCGCTGCAGATCGTAATTGCGGAACCCTTCGAGGAACAGCGCGCGACGGCGTTCGTCGATGATCAGCGCCTGAATCGACGCGGCGTCGGTGGGTCCCGTGTAGGCCTGCAGCCCAACTGATGCACGCAACGCGTTGATGATCGTCACGGCCTGCGCCCCACCCTGCGCCTCTGCGAGGATGAGCCGTGCCTCCTCGTAGCTCGCGATCCGGATCGGCGTCGATTCATTCACGTACTTGTTAGGCGCCCAGATCGGCGATTTGGCATCCGCCGGCTTGGCGGCCGACAGCTTCGACGCCGACCGTGGATCCACCTCGCCTTTCTCCGTCGTGAGATTACGCGAGAGACCCTCGACGGTGTAGAAGCCGCTACGCCCCGTGATGGAGTAGATGCGGTTGTAGAGCCGGTTGTCGGTGGCGTCGTTGGTGGTGTTGAATACGAACCCGGCCGGCACCAGCGCGGCATCCGCGGCTGCCCCTGCCTTGTTTCCCAGGAACAGCCGTACGCGTGCGCGTCCGACATACGCCGCGTTGAGCAACGCTGTCGACTGCGACGCCTGCGCGGCAGCGATCGCCGTCGTGAATCGCGCCTCGGCGAGCGGGAAGATCGCCGCTTGCTGCACTTCGGGCCCGAGATCGAACGCCGCGGAGCAGAACGACATGCCAATCATCGAATAGGAAAAGCCCGCATAGACGGCGGCCTTCGCGAGAAGCGCCTGACGACCCGGAACCTCGGCATCCGTCCAGGTGGTGAGGTTCGTCAACGCGTGATCGGCACCCCAGCGCGCGGTCGAGAGCGGGTTGTAGATACCCGGCGTCTGGTTGTTCGAGCACGGGTTGGTCCCATACGAGCCATTGGTCTGCGTGTTCGCGTCACGCCGGTCATAGGGCCAGGCAGCGGCCCCGAGCTGCGCGTCCGCGAGCTCGTCGCTGATGATCCCTTCGACCGCGACCGCTGAGCCGAGCGCGCATTCGAAGTCGGCCGCGGCGCTCGCCACCATCAACGAGGCGTTCTTGGGATCCTCGATCATACTCACCGGCACGGCCGCCGGTGTCTCGACATCGAGCAGATCGCTCGTGTTGCAGGCGACGATCGTAGCCGTTGCGACAATGGCCGCGATCGACAGCGCAGCCGCCCGCGACGTGCGGCGGAACACCGCGCCGGCCACTCGCGTGCTCGTCCGTATGGAAGTCATCAGTGAATTCCGTCCGTTGTTAGGCAGTGGTCGGGACATGTCAGTAGCTCAGGCGGACGGTGAGAACCAGCGCGGTGAGCTGCGGCATATGGGCCTGATCGGAACTGACCGGATTGCCCAGTCCGACGAACTGGCTCTCGGGATCCAGTCCCGTGTACGGCGACCACGTGTGGAGGTTGCGGGCGGACAGCGTGAAGCCCGCCTGGTTGGCCGCGATCTTGGAGGCGATTGCGGACGGTGCCTCGTATGAGACCGAGACCTCGCGCAGCTTCACGTATTGCGCATTGTTGATCGTGAAGTCGCGAAGCGGGCCGCCGCTCTGCATCTGCACGAGACGGCGCGGATCTGCCTTGTCCGGCTCGAGGTATTCCTTGCACGTATAGAAGATCTGGCAGCGGATACGGATGTTGTTGTCGAGCCGCTTGTACCCCGTCGCGTAATCCGCCAGCGCGTACACGCTGAAGTTCTTGAAGAACCTGAACGTGCTCGTGATCGCGCCTTCGGTCGACGGGATCGAGTGTCCGAGGTAGACCTTCGGCGCTTGCAGTGCACCGCTCGCGTTGTAGCACGGCATGGGCTGCCCGCGACCGTTGTCGCACATGGCGTTGACCGCTTTGCGGGTCGTCGCGTTGTACTCCGCGCTCAGGACCTTCTGCGCGAACCAGTCGTAGGGCGCGTATCCGATGCGGTGCGACCCGAACCCGAGGTCAATGGTGGTATCCCGTCCATTCAGTCGATCGATGTTGGACGAGTGCGTTCCGAGCGTGAAGCTCATGTCCCAGCCGTAGTCGCGCCCATTGATGATCTGACCCTTCAGGCCGAGCTCGATGCCCTGCTTCGTGATCTGACCGGCGTTGAAGAACTGATTGTTCGATCCGAAGCCGGAGCTGGGCGCGACTCCGCGCGACAGGATCGCGTCGCGCGATTTGTCACGGAAATACGTGAAGTCCACACCGACGCGGTCGCTGAACATTCCCGTCTCGAAGCCAAACTCGAGACCTTCGACGCGCTCGGGCTTCAGGTTCTCGTTCCCGAGTGTGTTCGGCGTCAGGACACCCTGCCCGCTTGGGCCGGCGACTGGGCTCAACGTCCGGAGCGCTGTATTGAGCGCCGGCTGCTGGCCTGACGCGCCGTACGCCGCACGCAACCGAAGGCTGTTGAAGACGTCCGGCAGGAACGACCGAATCGACGGCTCCTCACTGGCGACGTAGGAGACGCTCGCCTTCGGGTAGCCCACCCATTTGACGTCCTTACCGAAGGAGCTGTTGTTGTCCACGCGGGCCGCGGCCGTCACGAAGAGGCGGTCCTTCCACCCGACCTGCTCCTGCGCGTAGTAGCCGAGCGTGTTGTTACCCGACCAACCGTCCTGCAACCCGATCTTCTGGCCAGCGGAGGTGATCGTCGAGAGACCCGGAGCCGGGAAGAAGTCGCCCTCTCCCTGCATGAACTGCTCTTTCTTCGTGTAGTACTGGACGCCTAACGACGTCTTGGACGTCAAGGAGCTCGACAGGGTGAAGTTCAGGCTTCCCGTATAGTCATACGTGTTGAACGTCGCCTGGTGCTGATTGTGGTAGCGATAGCCCTTGGCGCTCGAACCCCAGAAGTAGGCGATCGTGTCGTTCGTGATGTACGCCAGGTCTTCGGGGTTGTCCTCGTAGTTGAGGTCAGTCCCGATCGCGAACCGGTTCGTCATCCACGTGAACGGCCGGTACTGGATCGTGGCGCTCGCCGTCAGACGGTTCAGACCCTGCGCGATGTTGTAGGGCTTGTACGCTTCGGGCGGCGTACTCTGGAAGCCGCGCACGTACGTGCACCCGACGTCCGCGTCCGCGCCGCAGAACTGCGGAAGATTGGCGGGGTTCGAGTACATCGACTCCCACATGATGCCACCACAGCCGGCCTCGCAGCTGAGCTCCGTGCGGCTGTTGATGTACCCCATGCTCGTGGAGATGTCGACCTTCGAGTTCGGGGTGATGTCGAGATTCGTGCGCACGCTCGTCTGGCGACGCGAATTCGACCGCTCGGCGCCTTCACTGCTGCCGATTTCACCGGACGCGAAGAAACGGAAGAGCGCGGAGCCGCCGCTCACGTTCCCGGCGTAGTTGCGGATGTCGCCGTTCCGGAAGAGCGGGGTGCCGCGCGCATCCTCCTGCTTCGCGACGTTGAGACCGAGCAGCGTGCCGGGGGTCGCGTTCGAATTGACGCACTGCGTTGGCGACAACTGAACGCAGTAGTTCGTGGGAATGCGGTTGAGTGAGTTCTGGAACCAGTTGCTGCCGCCCTGGACCTGGAACCCGTACTTGGTGGTGCCGGCGGCGCCCTTCTTGGTGATGATGTTGATCACGCCGCGCGCCGCTTCGGTACCGTACAGCGTTGCCGCCGCGGGGCCCTTCAGCACTTCCATGCTCTCGATCTCGCTCGGATCGAAGTCGTTGAGGCGGGACACGATGCCGGAGCTGAACGCCTGCACTGTGATGCCGCTTCCGGTCGCGTTGTTGACGCGGACACCGTCCACGTACACGAGCGGCTGGCTGGAGAGCGAGAACGTGCCGATGCCGCGAACGCGGATATTCGCGCCGGCGCCCACCTGACCGGTGCCGGGCATCACGACCACGCCCGGCGTCCGGCCGTTGAGCAGCGCCTCGACTGACGGCACCGCTGTCTTTGCCGTGACGTCAGCGACGTTCACCGTCGCGACGGACGTGCCGAGTGAGCGGAGCTGCTCACCGCCAGCCGTGCCCGTGACGACGACCTGATTCAGCTCGACCGCCCGTTGCGAGAGCACGAAGCTCACGTTGGTGGCGCCGACGGCGACGGTCTGGCTGTCGGGACGGTAGCCGAGCGCGCGCACGCTCACGGTAACGTTCGTCCCGGTGATTCCGGTAAGGCGGAACCGCCCCGACGCGTCGGAGGCGGCTTCCTTGCCGGCCTGCCCCGCGACGCTGACCTGAGCGCCGGCGAGGGGTCGCTGCGCACCTTCAGCCATCACAGTGCCGCTGATGGTACCGCCCTGCGCATGAGCAGCTGGCGCAGTCGCGCCGACGAGCGCCGTGAGGGTGAGTGCGACACTCGCGATGCGGCGGAGTAACCGGCTATCGCGAATGGCGGGGTGAGATTGTCTCGGATCAGGGTGCGGGAAATACGGAACCACTTCGCTCTGCGTCATCGGCGTTCCTCCGACAGGGATCCATCGTTGGCCGGCGTCCTACTCGTGCACTTCCACTGCGTACCATTTTGGTGCACCAAAGGGCGAGCCGCAACAGGAAAACACGAAGCACCGTGCAGCGCCAGAATCCGGGGCTCTCGAGTCAATCATTTGACCGGACATTCACAACCGTCAAGAGACACGCAACGGCTGAGGCGCGTGATGCCGCTGCCTTGATGCCCCCGGCCGGGCGCCGTATCCTGCCGCGTCATCATTCCGGATGCGACATGACGAAACACCGTGTGCTCCACCTTGCGAGCGCCTTCCTGACGCTCTTCGTCCTAGCCATTGGCACGACGCGCCTCGGCGATGCCTCCACTCCGTCCCCTACTCCGGGATCGCAGGCATTCACGTCCCCGCCCCGCCACCGTCCGGGAGCGCCGGTCCGCGTGCTCGTCTACCATGATATGGAAGGCCTCGCGGGCCAGGACGACTGGCAGAGCTTTCTGTTCAGCCACCCGGAGAAGTATCCCGCCGGCCAGAAGCTGCTCGCGGCAGACATCAACGCCGTCGTCGATGGGCTGTTCACCG
>Ga0310810_10004063_pt1 | contig 16117 bp, 14 predicted proteins | sample NCmetagenome_FD_207641 | JGI IMG/M metagenome (GOLD analysis project Ga0310810, IMG submission 207641) | Soil microbial communities from experimental microcosm in Duke University, North Carolina, United States - NC | ecosystem: Engineered > Artificial ecosystem > Soil microcosm > Unclassified ... | reverse complement strand
AACCCCTCGGAACGCTGGAAGTGGGACTTCCTGTATCAGGATCTGCCGCCCGTGAAGGGGCACAACGTCCAGATGGAAGGGGCCGCCGCGTTCATTCCTCTCAAGCCGGTGGGATAACCGTGCGAGCGCTGGTCGCGACAGTTGCGCTGCTGCTGACTTTTTCGCAGATTGCGAGCGCGCAGCTTCGCGGCGTCAAAGCGGATCTCGCAACGCTTGTCGAGTCGGATGCGGCACCTGGTGCGCCTGTGCGCGCTGCGCTGCAGGTTCGAATTCCAGATCGCTTTCACGTTCAGTCCGACGCACCGCGCGACCCGACGCTCATCCCAACGGTGCTCACGGTAGACACCCCTGAGGGCGTCAAGGTCACCGAGATCGTTTTCCCCCAGGCAACCGAGTTCAATCAGATCGGTCAGGCACAACCGCTCCTCGTCTTTGAGCACGAGTTCGCGATTGGTGTCGGTCTCGAGCTCTCCTCGACTGTCCCGAGCGGCACGCTGGAAGTGCCGGGTCACCTCCGCTACCAGGCCTGCGACGACAGACTCTGTTACGCACCCGTCACTGCCGATGTGCTCTGGACATTGACCGTGGCGAAGGACGCAGCACAGCGCCCGAGGAATCACCCCGACGTCTTCGGAAAAATCGCGTTCGGAACTGGCCGCGCACCGGGTGCTGCTCCGATCATCGCGGCGCCGGCTCGCCCGGTGAGCGTTGGCGATGGTGGGCTTTCACAGTTGGATCAGTTCACAGTGGCCAGCAGTACAGGCGGCTACATCGCCACTGACGATTTCCTGAAGTTCATTCGCAATGCAGAGTCCGGAGTGAAAGAGCCCGGGCTCTTCGAGGGCCGCGGGCCACTCGCGATTCTTCTTCTCGTGCTGCTCGGTGGCCTCGCGCTCAATCTCACGCCGTGCGTGCTCCCGATGATTCCGATCAATCTCGCGATCATCGGAGCGGGTGCCGGAAGTGGATCGCGCTCGAGAGGGTTCCTGCTAGGTGGCGCGTATGGCGCCGCCATGGCGCTCGTTTACGGCGTGCTTGGGGTCGTCGTCATCATGACCGCCGGGACGTTCGGCACGATCAACGCCTCGCCCTGGTTCAACGTTGCGATCGCGGTGATCTTCGTCGCCCTGGCCCTGGCGATGTTCGATGTCTTCGAGATCGACCTTTCGCGATTTTCTGGTTCGATTGGTACTGACCCATCGAAGCGCGGCAGCGTTCCTGTCGCATTCGTCATGGGCGGAGTTGCCGCGTTGCTCGCCGGCGCATGCGTCGCACCCGTCGTCATTCAGGTGGTGCTGTTCTCGAGCGACCTCTACGCACGCGGTACGGTCGCCGCACTGGCGCTGCCGTTCCTGCTCGGGATCGGAATGGCAGTACCGTGGCCGCTGGCCGGTGCAGGTCTCACCGCGCTGCCAAAGCCGGGCGCCTGGATGGTTCGCGTGAAGCAAGGCTTCGGCGTTTTGATCCTGGCCACAGCGGCGTACTACGGCTACCTCGCTTACGGACTCTTCGCCGATCGCTGGGTCGATGCGAAACAGGTCGCTGCGAGCGTCGAGGAGAAGCTCAAGGCGGGCTGGCATGCATCGCTTGTTGAAGGCCTCGCCGCTGCGCAGCGCGAGCAGAAACCGGTGCTCGTCGACATGTGGGCGACATGGTGCAAGAACTGCCTCGTCATGGACGAGACGACGCTTGCAGACGCGAGCGTCAAGACCGCGCTCGACGGATACGTCAAGGTCAAGCTACAGGCCGAGCAGCCGGATGAAGAACCTGCCCGCTCGATCATGGCCCGGTTCGACGCAGTGGGCTTACCCACGTACGTCATCCTGCATCCAAAGGCAGCACCGGGCTCCCCGGCGTCCACTCGCTAGCCTTAAGGCCTGCCAGGCGGTCCTCGCTTGGCTCTATCGCGACACGTAACGTAGACGTAACATTCGCGTGACTTTCACGAAATTTGTGTGTCGTAAAAGTAACGGACACATGATGAAGCGACTGTTTCTGGCCCTGATCTTCGCGACGTCCGCAGCCTCTGTGAGTGCACAAACGCCTGCCCCGCAATCAGCTCCGGCGCCGCCGCCTGAATACCCGATCGTGAGAGTTGGCGTCCTGTCGTACCTGCAGTACTCGACAGAGCTCGAGAACCGCGACGGTTACAACTCGTTCGACATGACCCGGGCCTATCTGAACATCAACGGACAGATGTCCGACCGGTTCCGGTTCAGATTTACACCTGACATTCGGCGCGTGACCGACGGCAGCCTCGCTGGATCACTGACGGTGCGGGTCAAATACGGCTTCCTGCAGATGGACAACGTGATGAAGCCAGGGTCGTGGGTCCGATTCGGGCTGGCGCAGACCCCATGGCTCGACTTCGAAGAATCGGTGAATCGTTACCGCGTCCAGGGGACGATGTTCTCCGAGCGCGAGGGTCTGATTCCGGGTTCAGCGGACTTTGGCGCGGGGTACTTTTCGCTGCTGCCAAAGAATTACGGAGAGTTCCACGTCGGCGTCTACAACGGTGAGGGATTCACGCAGGCCGAGGCCAACAAGTACAAGAGCTTTCAGGGACGACTGACTGTTCGGCCGTTACCGGGGAAGGGCCTTGCCAACTACTTCCGGATCTCCGGCTTCTACAGCAAGGGGTGGTACGCAGAAGACCGGCCCCGGAATGTCGGCATCGTGATGGCGCATTACGAGCATCCTCATCTCGTTGCGACGGTCGAGAGCGTCCACGCCACGGAAAGCCCGCTGGCCTTGCCACCTGGTGATATTCAGCGATCGGGTTGGTCGACATTCATCGAACCGCGGCAGGGTCCGCTCGGGTGGGCCGGGATCTTTCGCGTTGACTCATACGATCCCAACGACGACCTCACAGACAATTCGCACACCCGCGTCATCGGGGGCATTGCATATTGGCTTCAGTGGAATCGCGCGCGTCTGGGACTCGTCGCGACCAACGAGCAGGTGAGCTACGACGACGCCGACGGAAGGGCCGACGAAAATCGAATTCTGCTTCAGACCCACATCGAATTCTGATTCCTTTGGTATCCTGTCGGGGATCACATGAAGGCGTGGATCTTCCGCCTCCTCCTTCCAGCCGTCCTCGTCGTTGCCGGACTCGGCAGCGTGGCATGGACGTGGGCACTGGCCCAGCACGTCGATCAGATCGAAACCGCCGGCAAGCAAACAGCGTCTCGCATCGATCGATTGGAGGCCGCGCTCGACCAGTTCACGCACGACGAACTGGTCTACGTCGCGTCCGGTCAAATCGACCAGGAGGCGCTGACCTCGACCGGTAACCTGACGCGCCAGCTCATCTCTGAGAGTGCCTGGCTGCTTGGAGGATTGGTCGCAGGATCCGCCCCCTCGGCCGGTGAAGTGGCAAACGGTGTCGCCTCACTTGGAGATGTCGACGGACGCGCGAGAGAAAACATTCGCGCGGGACTCGATCTCATGGCTGCCGACCTGCTCTTCACCGAGACGACCCGCACCCGCCAGACGCTGCGGGAACAGCTTCGCGCACTGCGAATCGCGGAATCGAATGCGGTCGCTGACGCGAGAGCGACAGACCTGAAGCAGGCGTGGATGGTGCTCGCGAGCGTCGCGATCCTGTTCGCGGGGACACTGGTTCGATCAGCGCGTCGCCCCGCGACTGAGGCTCCGACGAGCCAGTCCTTCGTGGCCCCCGAGTTAGATCATGTGCCGCTGAACATCGCGCCCAGACCCGATCCGGCGCCCGCAGTGGACTCGATCGATCTGATGGAGGCCGCGGCGGTATGCACCGCGATCAGTCGTCTGCGATCGGAGTCCGACCTGCAGCCACTACTCGCGCGAACATCCAATCTTCTTCAGGCCTCTGGTGTCGTGGTCTGGATGGCAGCTGGTGAGGAAATGTTCCCGGTCGCCTGGCATGGCTATGACTCGAAGCAATTGAGCCAGCTCGGCCCGATTGGTCGTTCATCGCTGAACGCGGTCGCAGAGGCATGGCGAACGGGAACGCTGCAATCCGTTGCCGGTGGAGCCGGATCACGGTCGGCGATCGTAGTGCCGATGCTCGGCATCGACAGATGCCTCGGTGTGCTCGCCATCGAAATAGCGCCGGGCCGCGAGGCGGACGTGCCCACGCAGGCTGCAACGACACTTATCGCCGCTCAACTCTCGACGGTTCTCGGGGGCTGGCCGGCCGGCAGCTCCATGCTACCGGCCGAGATTGTTCCGTTCGAGCGACTCGCCTCGTCTTCCTGAATCAGATCGCCCGCGCACCGCGACGAGTGTTCGCACGGGTGCGCTCCGGCATTTTGGCAGTCACCGTGACTTCTTTGTGGTTGCGCGTCACTCGAATTTCGACGCTCGCGCCGGAGTCGGCCTGGCCCAGCTCTCTCACCACGTCGGCGGATGACGCAATGGTCTGACCTCTGACCGTGGTGATCACATCACCCGCCTTGATCCCCGCCGCCTCGGCCACGGATCCCGCTGTCACTTCGGTCACCAGGACCCCCTGCTTCACCCCAAAGTACGCCGCCAGCTGGTCGCTGAGCGGCGTGACGGTCACACCCAGCCGACGCGACGAGTTGAAGGCAAACCCGGGATCGCCGAAGTCGAAGTCGAAGTTGAAATCAGGGGGCAGCGTTCGAAAACCGCGCTGAATGTCGCGCGCGACGTCGGGGAACTGGATGCTGTCGGCGCCTCTGTTCTCTGGCGATATGTCCAGCGTCGTTGACGTGCCGCTCCGGAGAACCGTCATCTTCACCGTTCGCCCGGGGGCTGTCTCGCGGACCAGTCGAGTGAACTGCGCGGCGCTGCGGGTCCGCTCGCCATCGAATGCCGTGACGATGTCGCCTTCCTTGACGCCCGCGCGCGATGCGGGCGTTTCGGTCCTTACGCTCTGCACCACGACGCCTGAATCGGAGTCTCGTACCGTGATACCGATCGACGACCCGGGACCAATGAGGCTGAGAACGTCCCCCTGAATCGCGAGCCTGTTCTGGTTTTGCGCTGCCGCGCGCGTCTGGCCGACCAGCGCGACCGCCACGAGCACGGCGAAGATTCCGCCTGCGTAGATAGCCTTTCTCATGGTTGAACCCTCTCCGGTCTGGCAACTCGCGACCGGTTCCAGCTATGAGACGGCTCCCACCCATCGAAAGTTGGCATAATCAACGCCCATGGCCAAAGACGACCCCAAGGCCCGCATTCTCGAGCGAGTCGCGCGGGAAAAGGTCAAGTTCATGCGTCTCCAGTTCACCGACATTCTAGGGGTCATCAAGAACGTCGAGGTTCCGGATCGCCAGTTCGAAGAAGCCCTCAACGGGCGGATCATGTTCGACGGATCATCGATCGAAGGCTTCGTGCGCATCGAAGAGTCCGACATGTTCCTCAAGCCCGATCTCCAGACGTTTCAGGTCTTCCCCTGGAGTTACGCAGGATCGGAGAGAGTGGCGCGGATCATCTGCGACATCGCCAATCCCGACGGTACGCCCTTCTCAGGCTGTCCGCGGTCGCTGCTGAAGCGAGTGATCGGCATGGCGGCTGAAAAGGGCTTCACGATGAAAGCCGGGCCCGAGGCCGAGTTCTTTCTTTTTCAGCGGCGTCCGACAGGTGAACCGACGACGGAAACGCACGACTCCGGCGGCTACTTCGACCTGACACCAGTCGATCTGGGCGAAGACGTCCGGCGCGAAATCGTGCTTGCTCTCGAACAAATGGGCTTTCACGTCGAGGCGGCGCACCACGAGGTCGCGCCCGGGCAGCACGAAATCGACTTCCGTTACGACGATGCGTTGATCACGGCAGACAACGTGAGCACATTCCGCTTTGTCGTGAAGAACGTCGCCAACCGCAACGGCCTGCACGCGACGTTCATGCCCAAGCCCGTGCTCGGCGTCAACGGGTCGGGCATGCACACGCACCAGTCGCTCTTCGCCCGCGGTCGCAACGTGTTTTTCGATGAGCAGGGCGAAGGCGAACTGAGCCGTACGTGTCTTCACTACATTGGCGGCCTTCTGCGTCACGCGAAGGCATTCTGCGCCATCACCAACCCACTGGTGAATTCGTACAAGCGCCTCGTCCCTGGATATGAAGCGCCGACGGCGATTGCCTGGTCTACGCGGAATCGCAGTCCACTCGTACGCGTACCGGCCGGCCGCGGTCCCACGACGAGGATTGAGCTCCGCATGCCCGATCCGTCGTGCAATCCGTATCTCGCATTCGCCGTCATGCTTCGGGCGGGCCTGGATGGCATCGATCAGGAGAGCGACCCCGGCCCTCCCGTCAACAAGAACATCTACAAGATGAGTCACCGCGAACGGCGGCATCTCCGCATCGACGAATTGCCGGCAAACCTGAGCGAAGCACTCGACGAGTTGGAAAAGAGCGCCCTGATGCGGGACACGCTGGGCGAGCACATCTTTGACCACTTCATCGCCGCCAAGCGCGAGGAGTGGAGCGACTACATGCGTCATGTGTCGCCGTGGGAGGTCGAGCGTTACCTCAACACGTACTGAAGGCGACTCCGGCAGGTGACGCCTGCCTGGTACGAAATTGAGATTTCGGCCTGAAATTGCGTGTCGAACGAGGGGCACGCATCTTGAACATGTGCACGTCGGGTCGCGCCGGATCACCGGAGTACGTAATTTTCAGGCAGGCGCTGGCATCGCCGTACTTCGGCCCCTGACTCACATTCACGATCCGAGCGCGACCTAATTTCTCTGCTCTTGCGACTCAGGCAGTGATCTTGACGGCCACGGCTGTCATATCGTCACCCTGAGGTCTCGTTCCACGAAACGCCGTCACCGTCTCGAAGATCGCGTCGACGATCGCGCGCGCCGAGCCGGTACGTTCGCGGCTGACGATATCCGTCAGCCGAGCGGCGCCGAACTCGATACCCTCCTCGTTCAGCGCTTCGAAGATGCCGTCCGTGCAGAACACGAACACGTCGCCCTTCTTCAACTCCAAGCTCACCTCGTCGTACGTGACGCCGGGGAACGATCCGAGAGGAACACCCGGCAGCTCGATTTGTCCGCACGCTGTGGACGAGCAGTGAATCGGGTACGGCAGCCCGGAATTCGAGAGCGTCACAGTCCGTCGGCGAAAGTCGAAGAACGCGTAACACAGCGTGCAGTAGTACGCCTCGAGCTGTCGTTCGTGCAGCGTCGTGTTCATCGCCTGCAGGACGCCGGAGACACTGAATCGATCCGGTGTGAATCGCCTGCGCAATGTCCGTGAGCGCACGAGCTCCGAGGCATAGGCGCCGTAGAGCGCCGCTGGCGCACCCTTTCCCGAGACGTCGCCGACCGCGACAACGAGCGCTTCTGCTTCAGGCGCGAGGAAATCGTGGATGTCTCCTCCGAGCTCATAGGCCGACTCGAATCGGCCGGCGACGTCGGCATCGCGCACGCTCTTGGGAGGTTCGGTTGGCAGTAGGGCGAGCTGGACGCGTCGCGCGAATCGAAGTTCCTTTTCGATTCGCTCTTCGTTGCGACTGACCTCTTCGTAGAGGCGCGCGTTGTCAATCGCAACGGCGGCCTGACTCGCGAGGAGCGTCAACAGCTCCTGGTGTTCCTTCGTGAAGGCGTCCAGCTCCGGACTCTCCAGGTCGAAGACACCGATGCACCGATCCTTGATGAGCATCGGAATCACGAGCTCGGAGCGCGCGTCAGCCACGAGATTGATGTACCGCGGATCCTGCGAGACGTCGGCGACCAGCACCGGTTCCTTGTGCTGCGCCGCCCAGCCGACGAGACCTTCGCCGAGGCGGAAGTTCTTGGACGCGGCCTCCTTGCCATAGCGAACCGCGAGCTTCATCTCGAGGTGCTGCGTGTCCTCGTCGAGCAGCAGAATGCCGAACGTGCGGTAGTCGATCAGGCGCTTGGTGAGACTCGCGATCCGAGTGAGCAACGCATCGAGGTCGAGAATCGACGACATCTCGCGGCCGATCTCAGCCAACGTTTCGAGTGTGTCGACGTAGTGCCGCTCTGACTCGAAGAGTCTTGCATTCTCAATGGCGACGGCAACGTGTGCGGCAAACTGCCGGAGCAGCGCCTCGTGCTGCGGCGTGAATGCGCCTTCGGCTTCGTTCAGCAGATTCAGCGCGCCGATCACCTTGCCCTTACGCCGCAGCGGAACGGCCAGCTGCGAGAGCATGTTTCGAAGCGGGCCTCGATAGCGTGGCTCGCGACGGATGTCGTTGACGAGTATGGGCCGCCCTTCCTGGACGGCGGCACCGACGACGCCCTGACCGATGTTGAGCCGTATCGTCGAACCGTCGTCGGGATACCCGACTGCGTAAGCAATCCTGAGCTCCTGACGCTTTTCGTCGAGGAGATACACGGAGAAGGCGCTGAACTGCGTGAGCCTGGCGATGAGCTGCGGGATCTTTTGCAGCAGCTCGTCGAGGTCGAGCACCGAGGTGACTTCCCGCCCAAGGTCGAACAGGGTGGACAGAAGGTCGGTGTCCGTTACCACGCGAGCACTGCCCTGCAAGCGGGAATCGGACGGTTTCTCAGGGAGGTGGTCAGTCATCGATGGCTCGAACAGGCCGACAGTCGGCGGGCATGCGAATTATACTGGGCATGCAATGGATCCTCTGAATCTCCCACTGGACTATGCCGCCATCGAGCACATCCTGCCGCATCGATACCCGTTTCTCCTGGTCGATCGCGTCACGGAACTCGAGCCAGACAAGCGGATCGTGGGAATCAAGAACGTTTCGTTGAACGAACGCTATCTGGCACATCAGCCTGGCGAGCGTCCTGCGCTGCCCCCGACGATCCTGACGGAATGCATCGCTCAGGTGGGGGCGATCCTGATCCTGTCCAAGGCCGAGAACCGCGGCCGCATTCCTCTCTTCAGAGGCATCGAGCGGGTTCGCTTCAGACGACCGGTCTACGCTGGAGACGTCGTCGAGATCGAAGCGAAGGTCAAGAGCTTGCGCAGCCGTGTGGGCCAGCTTCACGGGTTCGCGCGAGTGAACGGTCGCGTGGTTGTCGATGGAACGATGACGTTTGCGCTGGGACCAGCCATTCGCGCAACACCCGAAGAAACGCTTCGCTAGACCAGCGCCGGCGGCTGCTCTTCCACCTGCACGTCGTTCCGCCCACGCTCCTTCGCGCGATAGAGCGCTGCATCCGCCCGCGCAATCGCTGCCAACGGATCCTGATCCGTCGGGTTCACGACGGCAACACCGAAACTCGCTGTGATCCTGACCTGTTCACTGTTCCAGGTGAGCGGGTGTGATTCCATCGCCTGACGGAGATTCTCCGAGACCTGCCTCGCGCCTCCAAGAGGCGTGTCCGGCAGGATCACCATGAACTCGTCGCCGCCGTACCGGCACTTCAGATCGCTGCCACGGAGTTCTGATTTCATCCGCGCACCAATCGCCGCCAGGACGGCATCTCCACAGAGATGTCCGTGGCGATCGTTGATCCCCTTGAAATTATCGAGGTCGAACATGATGAGCGACAGCGGAAGCTTGGACCGTCGTGCACGGCGAATCTCGGCATCGAGCACTTCGAGCGCATGGGCGCGATTGAAGCATCCGGTCAATCCATCGCGCACGCTGTTCTCGCGGACTTCACGGAATAACTGAGAGTTCTTGAGCGACACGGCCAGCAGCGCTGCGGCCGCACTCAGAATGCTGCGCTGATGATCGGTGAGCGGCGGGTCCGGGGCCACGCCGAGTACACCCTCCGGCGTTCCCGCAACGATCATCGGGAAGCAAATCTCTCCTGACACTGCGCCGATGAGTGGGTCGCCTTCGCCGAGCGCGCGGCGTGCGGCACGCTCGCGGTCCGCAGGCAGCGATTCACCGACCGCCATCAACGACTCCCAGTGGCCGCCACGCGTACGCGTCATCACCCAGGCACTGCGACCGGGAGCAAGCATCGGGACCTGAGCGGCCGCAACATCGCGGATGGAGTCGCTCGACTCCGTGTCCATCGACCGGGCGAGCGCATGCCCAAAGGCCACGAGCCGAGACATCTCCAACGCGCGCTCGGTGGCTTCCTTCGCGGAACGAGCCACGCTCTGCGCCTCGTCGCGCATCTCTTGTCGCTTGCGAAGCTGGTGGATGCTGAAGATCGTCGCGAGAATGAACAGCGCAGGCAGCAGGTGCAGCCCCCGCGTCGCCTCGATCTCGCGCACGTAGTCGAGGAAACTGGACAACGGGCCGGCAAAGCTTATGAACAGCGCCGCCGTGAGCCCTCCGATGAGGACGACGTCGTTGCGCCCGACCAATCGCATGGATCCTCGCACTGACTCGAGTGGCCGGTTTTCGGCCAACACTCGCTCGCCGGCACTCGTCCCGGCCTCGTTTACCTGATTCCCGGTTTATCGGCGGCAGGCCGGGCACCCTGCATCCCGGCATGATCCGGCCTCCGATCGGCTACGATCCAACCCATGGGATCCCGCTGGATATTCGTTTCCGCTGCTCTTCTCCTTGCGTCGTTCGACACTTCCCTGACGTTCGCCGGGCAACACGACCACTCATCATCCGCGCCGGCAAAAGTGCCTGCTCGCATCGCTCCGATGAAGGCTCACACCGGACCGTTGCCGGCGTTGCCTCCGGTTCCGTTCGCACCTTCTCGTCCGATGGCGATCGTGCAGCAGGTCTACGAGTTCGCTGCCCGGCATCCGGAGGTTCTCCAGTACGTGCCTTGTTATTGCGGGTGCGAGCGCATGGGCCACAACGGCAACCACGAATGCTTCGTGAAAGCTCGCAAGCCCAATGGGACGGTCACCGAGTGGGAACCGCATGGCATCGGCTGCGCCATCTGCCTTGATGTGGGCAGAGACGCCATGACGCTGTTCAATTCGGGGGCGGGGGTGCCGCAGATCCGCGCGGCGATCGAGCGCAAGTATGCGGCGCACTTCCCATCGTCGACGCCGACACCCAAACCTTAGGCTCTGCGGCCGACACGAACGCCGCCTATAATCTGTCCGTCGTGGCGGCTGGTTCGAGACAGATTCCCGATCGGCAACGTGCCACCGCGTTTGCGCGCTTCTTCGAGGCTGTACACGAGGGCGTGTATATCGGCACGATCGGTCGTGCTCCCGACGCCACCGACGGAACGACGCTCGCCGTCAATCCGCACCTCAAGATCATGCTCGGCTATCCGCCGGAAACGCCCGAAGAGGACGTCGTCCTTTTCCTGCCGGAGCGCTTCGTCGATGCGGCCGCGCGCACGGCCTTCCTGACTCGACTGGTGAACGAGGGTGCTGTCACCGACTATCTGCTGCGGCTGAAGCGGAGTGACGGCGAGTCGGTGTGGGTCGAAGTCACCGCTCGAGCCGACCGCGTCGGTCGAAGTACGGCGGTTCGTGTCGAGGCGCTGCTGCGGGACGTCAGCGAACGCAAGCGACTCGACGACCAATCACGCGATCTCTATCAGCAGTTGCTGCAGGCGGAGAAGATGGCGGCACTCGGCCAGACGATCTCCGGCGTCGCACATGAACTCAACAATCCGCTGGCCACGATTCTCAGCTGGGCGGAGCGTCTCTCGGAGAAAGCGACCGACGATACGGCGCGGCGCGGTCTGGACGTCATCCTCGGGGAATCAGAGCGGGCGGCGAGGATCGTTCGCAATCTCCTCACCTTCGCGCGAAAGCGACAATCCACGCGCTCGCTGATCGATCTCAATCAAGTCGTCCGCGAGACGATGGCCCTGCGGCCGTACGAACAGCGGACGATCAACATCGAGGTGTTGTCGGCGCTCGCTTCGGGCTTGCCTCCGGTGTTTGCCGACGCCCATCAGATCCAGCAGGTCCTCCTCAATCTCGTGATCAACGCAGAACAAGCGATGCTGGCCGCCAATGGTCGCGGCTCGCTCGTGATCCGCACGTGGCACGACGTCGAGCATGAGGCCGTCGTCCTCCAAGTCAGCGACGATGGCCCAGGGATACCGCCAGAGGTGAAGAGCAAGATTTTCGATCCGTTCTTCACGACGAAGGAAACGGGGAAGGGAACCGGACTCGGTCTCACCGTCGCCTACGCCATCGTCCAGGAACACGGCGGCAGCATTCGCGTCGACTCGTCTCCAGACGGTGGCGCTTCCTTCACCGTCGAATTGCCGGTGAGTACGGCGGAATCGCTACCCAAGTCTCGACGGTGGCCCGAATCGAACGGTGACCTGGCGCAGGGTGCGTCGGTTCTGTTGGTTGAGGATGAACGTGCGCTCGCTCTGGCGGTGAGCGAAGCGTTGATGGATGCGGGACTTCAGGTTGATCACGCGGGCGACGGCGAGGAAGCCCTCGCCCGCGTGCGTCAGAGTAGTTACGACCTGGTCATCTGCGATCTGAAGATGCCCAAAGTCGACGGGATGGCGCTCTACCGGGCGATCGCGGCCGCGAGTCCGGTATTGGCCCGCCGCGTCATTTTCGTGACGGGCGATGTGGCCGGAGCCGATGCCGAACGCTTTCTCGAAGAGAGCGGCTGCCGCTGGCTTGCCAAGCCCTTTCGGTTGGCCGACTTGCTACGCAGCGTGCGCGAAGCGCTCGCGTAATTCACCACCACCCCAGGACGGCTTGCGCCATCGTTGACCGAGGTTCGGCTCTCGAGCGTCGCCTTGGCCATGCGCGGTTTCTGGAACTCGAGGATTGCGCTCCGCATCACCTTGGCGAGCTCGGCGCCCGGCATCATCATCGCGAGTGCATCGCGCAGACGACGAATGGCGCGGGCATGCAGCTGGGACACACGCGACTCGTTGACGCCGATTTCTGCGCCAATCTGCTTCATCGTGGCTTCGCCGTAGTAGTAAAGCCCGATGACCTTCTGCTCGCGGGGTGGCAGTGACGCAATCGCGGCGCACACGCGGTCCCGCGTTTCCTGTCGCTCGTAGGCCGTGTCCGGCTGCTCGGGTTCCGAGGGAATGAGGGCCGTGGGAAGTGTCGATTCGTCGACGTGGTCGTTGTTGGCGAGCGGCGAAGTCGACTCAATCGCGTTGATACGGACGATGGTCCGGCCCAGGCGCTTTTCGTCAGACCCGACTTTCGCGGCGAGGTCCGCCAGGGACGGCTCGTGCCCCAGCTCCCGTCGCAACTCTTCGCGTGCCGCTTCGAGCTCGCGACGCTGGCGGCGAACGCCACGTGGCCAGGCGTCCTTCCGCAGAGCGTCAATCATCGCGCCCCGGATACGACGTTCTGCGAACGTCTCGAACTTGATACCGCGCGCCTCGTCGAAACGATGCGCAGCGTCGATGAGCCCAATGACACCGTCTTGGACAAGATCTCCGATGTCGATCGAGTGGGGCATCGTGGCCGCGACACGTCGAGCGAGTTGTTCTACGAACGGGATACTGGCAATAACGCGCGGATTCTCAGAACCTGTCTGGGGGCGCATGAGTGTGACCTCCGGCGCCATGTAAGGCAACGGCGGTACCAAGGCGACGAATCGGCGCGCATCCCAGTGCAACCGCGTGACGAGTTCACCTGTAAGTTGCTGTGCCCATAGGGATTTGGATGAGTTTCTTCGTCGCCAGCCACGGCATCTCACGGAGGTCCAAAGCGCCCCGGATCGCCAAATCATTGACGAAACGCCAACTTGGCTCGCCAAGAAGCTGACACTCGAATTACGTTTCTGAGTTGGGGCGTGGGAATTCAAGTGGAGCCGGCGTTTGCCGGCTCCATTTGAGAGGTAGTGCGTAGGACTGTCAGCTCGCCGTCAATTGCGTCCGTTGACGGATCTCCCGAACGGTGCCGAGAGCCGCGAGCGTGCTGCTCACCATCTGGGCCGCCCGCACACGATTCGCATCGTCTGCGGCCTTGGCTTCAAGCAATTCAGCTTGTGCCAGAAGGACTCCCAGCTGGTTATTCAGGCGGTGAAATAGCGCCTGAAGGTCGAGACCAGACTGAGAATCGGCGTCGCCGAAGGTCGTCTGGGGTCCTGTCACGCGTGCGGTCCGGACGCGGCCCGGGAGTCAGCCTCCTCGGGTCGTGCCGGTGCGGCCGCGTCACGCCACAGCGTGTCTGCGAAGATCCGGATGGATCCTCCGGCCGTTCGCACGTACTCGACCTTACCTGCGGAAATCCAGTTATAGATCGTGCGTCGGCTCACTCCGACTGCTTCGCACGCCTTCATAATCGAAAGGGTCTGGCGGTCCATATAACTCTCACAGGCCTCCTGGTGACGGCCGTTGTTAGTTGGTCACTGCGAGCCACTTGGCCCGCCGCACTGCTTCATTTGCTGTATCGGTCGCTCCCGACTGATCGTTAGGTTTGCGCTGTGTCAAGATATTGGCACCTTGCAATCCCCCGGCGCCGCGCCCCACCTGCTTATCGTCGATGACGAGGCCACGCTACGCGGCCTGATGGCGGAGCGTCTGGCGGAGCGCGGCTTCGAGGTCGTCCAGGCGGACAGCGGTGAACGGGCCCTGGAGCTGCTCGAACAGTTCGCCTTTGACATCGTCATCACCGACTTGCGCCTGCCGGGCATCGACGGCTCCCGGGTTATCGAGGCCGCCCGGGACCGTTATCCCAGCATCGTCGCGATCGTCATCACTGGTTTCGGCACAGTGAAGGATGCTGTTGATGCCATCAAGCGGGGGGCATCGGATTTCGTCGCCAAGCCGTTCCAGTTCGATGAGCTCCTGCACGTGCTGCAGAACGCCCTCGAACAGCGTCGGCTGCGCTCGGAGAACGCGTATCTCCGCTCCCAACTCGAAGAGCGCTACCAGTTTGGCGGGATCCTGGGACGCAGCCGGCCGATGCAGAAGCTCTTTCATCTGCTCGAGACGGTTGCCCGATCGAACAGCACGATTCTCATTACCGGAGAAACCGGTACCGGCAAAGAGGTCGTCGCGCGCGCCATTCACCACAACAGCGCCCGGCGCACGCACCGTTTCGTCGCCCTGAACTGCAGCGCGATTCCGGAAACGCTACTCGAGGCGGAATTGTTCGGCCACGTCCGTGGCGCGTTCACCGGCGCGGTCGGCGCGCGTCAGGGCCGGTTCGAGCAAGCGCACAAGGGTACGCTCTTCCTCGACGAAGTCGGTACGATGAGCAGTGCGCTGCAGACCAAACTGTTGCGCGCGTTGCAGGAGCGCGAGTTCGAGCGAGTCGGTGACAGCCAGACGATCAAGGTCGACGTTCGCGTGATCGCCGCGACGAACTCCGACCTCGCAAAGATGGTTGCCGAGGGTTCGTTTCGAGAAGATCTCTACTACCGGCTGCATGTGATTCCGGTGCAACTGCCACCGCTCCGCGATCGTCGCGAGGACATCCCCGTGCTGGCCCAGCACTTTCTCGAGAAGTTCTCGCCGACGTCAGCGATGCAGGTGACGCAGGATGCGATGCGCGCGCTGATGGCGTATCCATGGCCGGGAAATGTCCGGCAACTCGAGAATGCCGTCGAGCGTGCTGTCGCGCTCAGCGCGGGTCGACAACACATCGACTTGACCGATCTTCCAGCGGAAGTGCACGTCGGGCCGCCGTTGGCGCCTGCGCCATTCGTCGAACTCCCGGACGACGGACTCGACCTGCCTGGCTATCTAGCGGCGATCGAGCGCGACCTGATTCAACGTTCACTCGATCGCACCGGCGGAAACCGAAATCGCGCCGCTGAACTTCTTCACATCAAGCGGACGACGCTCGTCGAAAAACTCAAGAGATTCGGACAGCAATAACCACATGCCGCCACGCTTTTCGTACTGGACGATCCTCGCCGGGGGACTCCCGACATCGTTTCGCGCCGCCGAACGCGAGGACCTGCTGCCAACTCTGCGTCGGCTGCAGGAGCGCCATCCAGACGCGGAGATGAAATGGTTCCAACGCGGGAAGCTGTGGGCATCTCCCGAAGAGGCGGAAAGCGCCTTTCAAAAACCCGCCGAAGCACGCCCGCGCGACTGGCGGCCCGGCGGAGAGCATCGGGATCCACGGGAGGTGTTCAAGAAGCAAAAGCGCGAGCGCAACCAGGATCGTCGGCAGCAGCGGTTCGATCGCAAGCACGGCAAACCCGCGCAGGGGTCGCCAGAGCGCGAGAAGCCACAGCAGCGACCGGCGAGTGATCGGCCTCGGAGCGATCGACCGCGAAGCGATCAACCACGAACGGATCGACCATGGACTGACCAGCCACGCCCCGATCGACCACGCACCGATCGCCCGCGCACCGACCGACCGCGAACGGATCGACCTC
>Ga0310810_10004062_pt1 | contig 16120 bp, 10 predicted proteins | sample NCmetagenome_FD_207641 | JGI IMG/M metagenome (GOLD analysis project Ga0310810, IMG submission 207641) | Soil microbial communities from experimental microcosm in Duke University, North Carolina, United States - NC | ecosystem: Engineered > Artificial ecosystem > Soil microcosm > Unclassified ... | reverse complement strand
GTGGCTCACCAGCGTGACCGGCGGCGCGCCGACGCGCTCGTCAGCAGGCTCGATGGAGCGCCCGCGGACAGGACGCACGCCGAGCGCGCGGAAGAAACCCGACGTGGCGGCACCGACGCGCATCTGCTCCGGCTCGCCGCCGGCGAAGAACGCCGCGTCTCGGCGGCGAAGTGCGCCCACCGCGGAGAAGCTGCGTTGCTGCTGCTCGATCGCACGGAAGTCCGCCGTCGAGAGGGATGGAAACTTCCGCAGGACGATGACGGCGAGGCGCTCGTGGGTCGGATCGAGCAGGACCGAGTCCACGGCGCTGAACACTGCTGTCGTCGAGCCGATGCCCAGGGCCAGAACGAGCACAGACGAGAGTGTGAACCCTCCGCTGCGCCCGAGGCTGCGAGCGGCGTACCGCACGTCCTGCATCGTGTCCTGCAGCCATCGCACGGCGCGCGCGTCGCGGTGGTCTTCCTGGTATCGCGACACACCGCCGAAGGCGACCAGCGCCCGGCGCCGCGCTTCCTCCGTGCTCACGCCGGAGCGGCGCGCGATGTCCTCGGTTTCCATGGCGAGGTGCAAGCGCACCTCCTCGTTCAACTCCGCATCCATCCTATCGTGCTGCACGACGGCGCGGATCCGGCGCGCGGCGCGCGTCATCCACGAGCGCATGGCTCCTCCACATCAATCAGGTTGCGTTCAGGACTTCCTCGACCGCGGCCGAGAATCGACGCCACTGCGACCGCTCGGCGGCGAGCTGCTTCTTTCCGTCTGGCGTGAGCGTGTAGAACTTCGCCCGTCGCCCCTCATCGCTCAGTCGCCACTCGGCGGTGATCCAGCCCTTGTCCTCGAGGCGGTAGAGGGCGGGGTAGAGCGATCCCTGCCCGACGTCGAGCACGTCGCGAGAGAGCTGACGCAAGCGTTTCGAAATTCCCCAGCCGTGAAGTGAGCCGAGGACGAGCGTTTTGAGGATCAACAGGTCCAGTGTGCCCTGCAGCAGGTCAGCGCGGTCCGCCATGTGCCCTCCGGGAGCGATACCTCGACCTTCGACAATACGACGCACTTGTGTCGGATGTCAAGGTATCGTTGCACAGCGGACGAGCCAGGTTCGCGAGACGCTTTCGGCGGTTCGTCTACGCGACGTCCGCGACGCGCACGGTCGTCCCGGTCTCTCGCGCCCTGGTGGCCGCGACGCCGACGCGAAGCGCTTCGAGGCCGTCGTCGATGGTGATCGGCGGTTGTTTCCCATGCTGCACGTTGCGCGCGAAGTCCTGTAACTGATTCGTGTATGCGTCGCGGAACCGCTCCATGAAGTACGGCACGGTGTCGTGCGTGACCCCATCCGCCTTCGTCATGACCACGATCGGCGTCTCGCGCAGGTAGCCGATCCGGATCGTGCCCTCGAGGCCGAGGATCTCGGTCGAGATGTCGTAGCCGTAGATGCCGCTGCGCGTCAGGTCGACCACGCCGAGCGTGCCGCTCGAAAACGTTAGGCTGACGATGGCGTTGTCGATGTCGCCGACCGTCGCGAGCTCGGGGTACGCGATCGTCGCGCCGATGGCGGCCACCGTGCCCACGTCACCCATGAACCATCGGGCGAGGTCGAAGTCGTGGATGCCCATGTCGATCAGCATGCCGCCGCTGCTCGCGGGGTTGGCGTATTCCAGGCTCGGGCGAAACGGATCCCGGGACGTGGCCTTGAAGACGAGTGGCCTTCCGATGCGCCCCGCGTCGATCTGCTTCTTCGCAGCGGCATAGCCGGCGTCGAACCGCCGCATGAGTCCCATCTGGAAGAACATCCCCGAACGCTCGATCGCCGTCTTCATTGCCAGCACCTCTGCGAGGGAGAGGGCGGGCGGTTTCTCGCAGAACGTCGGCTTCTTCCGATCGGCGGCGGCGATCACCTGCTCGCGATGGGCGTGCGTCGGTGTGACGATGACTACTGCATCCACGCTCGTGTCGTCGATGAGCGCCAGCGGATCCGTGTAGGCGCGGGGCACGTCGAACTCGGCGGCGACGTCCTTCGCCAGGGTACCGGCGGTGTCGGCCACGGCAACCAGCCGCGTTTCGGGAATTCGACCCGCGAGGTCCCGCGCATACACGCGTCCCAGGCGGCCCAGACCAATCAACCCGACGTTCAATCGGCTCATAGCTCCATTCTCTCAGGTAGTCGCTGGCGGAGTCAGAGCGGCCGCTGCAATGTACGCCGCGAACGCGCGCCAGTCGGCGCGCGTGGACCATCGACCCCACCCTCGGACCCTTCGGCGATGACGCGCACTCACGCCTGGCTCGTTCTCGTCGGTCTTTCGACCGCCCCCGTTCACGCACTCGCCGCGCAGCAACCGGCACGCCCGCAGGGCCCACGTGCTACCGCCCCCGGTGCGGCCTCCGAAACACCTCGGCCAGGCACACAGGCCGTGGCAGAGTCCGGCCGTCCGGCCGCATCTCGCGGTGTCGTCGACGATGCCGTTAGGCGACTCAAGTGGAGGTCGGTCGGGCCGGCGAACAACGCCGGCCGCATCTCCGTCGTGGTCGGTGTTCCCGGCGATCCGTCCACGTACTACGTGGCAGGCGCGAACGGCGGGATCATCAAGACGACGAATGCCGGCACGACGTTCAAGCCGATCTTCGACAAGCAGGATGTGTCGTCGATTGGCGCGATCGCAATTGCGCCGAGCGATCCGAACGTGATCTACGTCGGTACCGGGGAAGGGAACCCGCGCAACAACGCGTCGGTCGGCGACGGGATCTACAAGTCCATCGACGCCGGCGAGCACTGGACGCACATCGGTCTCGAGAAGACCGACAAGATCGCGCGCCTGGTCATCGACGGCCGCGACCCGAACATCGTCTACGCGTGCGGCATCGGGCGCGAGTGGGGGCCTAACGAGGACCGCGGCGTCTTCAAGACCGTCGATGGTGGGCGCTCGTGGAAGAAGGTGCTGTACGTCGATCCGCAGACGGCCTGCTCGGACATCTCCGCCGATCCGGGCAACTCGAACATCATCTACGCGGGGATGTACACATACCGCCGCTGGGCATGGCACCTCGAGTCCGGCGGCGGCAACACCGCGGTGTATCGATCGGTGAACGGCGGCGAGACGTGGGAGCGGCTCTCGGGCAAGACGCAGGAACGCGGGCTTCCGAAGGGCGACATGGATCGCATTGGCGTCGCTGTGGCGCCGAGCAATCCCGAGATCGTCTATGTCATCAGCGAGACGAAGAGCGAGGGTGAGCTCTGGCGCTCCGACGACGGTGGCGACTCGTGGCGCACGGTGAACCGCGACCCGAACATCAACTTCCGCCCGTTCTATTACGCCGATATTCGCGTCGATCCGAGGAATCCCAATCGCATCTTCTCGCTGTCGGGGGCACTGTACCTGTCGGAAGATGGAGGCACGACGTTCCGCACGATCGCGCGTGACGTGCACGGCGACCATCAGGCGATGTGGATCGATCCGCTCAACCCGAATCGGGTGCTGAGCGGCTCGGACGGCGGATGGCAGATCAGCTACGATGCGGCGCGAACGTTCGAAGTCGTGAACACGTTCCCGTTCACGCAGTTCTATCACATCAACTATGACCTGCAGCGACCGTACATGGCGTGCGGCGGATTGCAGGACAACGGCAACTGGTGTGGCCCGAGCCAGACGCCGTCGCAGCAGGGAAATCGAAAGGCGGACTGGTACACGGTCTCTGGTGGTGACGGCTTCTTCACCGTGCCGGTGCTCGACAAGCCGTGGCTCATCTACTCCGACGCGCAGGGCGGGATGCTCAACATCACCGACACGCGAACGGGGACACAGAAGACGATCTACCCATACCCGAACCGCGTCGGCTCCGTCGGCGACGCGATGATCTCGCACAAGTATCGCTTCAACTGGAACTCGCCGATCGCGCTGTCGCCGCTGAATCCGAAGGTCGTGTACTTCGGCGGCAACGTGCTGTTCAAGTCCACGGATTACGGGATGTCCTGGCAGCCGATCTCGGGCGACCTTTCAACCAACGACCCCGCCAAGCAGCAGTCGTCAGGCGGCCCGATCGTGGTCGACAACACCGCGGCCGAGTTCCACTGTACGATCATTACGATCGCGCCGTCGCCGCTCGACTCGAACGTGATCTGGGTGGGCACGGATGACGGCAACGTGCAGGTCACGCGCGATGGCGGGAAGACGTGGACGAACGCGTTCCGCAACGTCCCGGGGCTCAAGCCTAACGCCTGGATTCCGACCGTCGAAGCATCGCACTTCGACGCCGGCACGGCGTTCGTGGCCGCGGACCATCATCAGGACGACGATTACGCGCCGTACGCGTACATGACGACGGACTACGGGAAGACGTGGACCCGCATCACGGGCGACCTGCCGGCGAGCGCGGCGTGGGTGCACGTCGTGCGTGAGGATCCGAAGAACCGCAACCTGCTCTACATCGGAACCGAGATGGGCGTGTGGGCCTCGTGGGATCGTGGTGCGCACTGGACGTCGCTGCGTGGCGACCTGCCCGTCGTCCAGGTGCGTGACATCCAGATTCATCCGCGCGACAACGACATGCTGCTCGCGACGCACGGCCGCGGGCTCTACATCATGGACGACATCTCGGCACTTCAGCAGCTGGAGACTGCGAAGGGATCGGATGTCGCCGTGTTCGACGTCCGGCCGGCGACGCTCTGGAGCCTGTGGAGTCGCGACGGCAACCTCGGGCAGAAGACGTGGCGCGGAGAGAATCCGCCAGCCGGCGCGCTGATCACGTACTATCTCAAGCAGCAACCGCCCGGCGAGGTGAACGTCACCATCACCGACAAGGACGGCAAAGTCGTGCGGCGCATGCGGCGTGTGCCCGACGAGGCAGGTGTGAGTCGCGTGGCGTGGGATCTTCGCTACGAGCCGTTGCCCGGCGGTGGCGGTGGCGGCGGGCGTGCCGCCGCGGCGGCGGGTGCAGCCGCAGGTGCGCCAGCGGACACGTCGCTCGAGGCACTCCGCGCCCGGCGACGTGCCGCGACGGAAGGCGCGACCGAAGGGCCTAACGAGGCGGAAGGGTTCGGCGGTCCGAGCGCGCCGGCGGTACTCCCCGGCACGTACACGGTCGCGCTCTCGGTCGGGGGCAGGCAATACACGAAGCCCGTGCAGGTGGAGATCGATCCGCGGTCGGACATGACGCCGGCGCAGATCGTCGCGCAGCACGATGCGGCGATCCAGCTCCGGGATCTCGCGACGCGCGTGAATGCCGTCATCGCGAACACCGACGACGTCATGCGGCAACTCACGGCGCTCCAGGAACAGCTGCGGCCGCGCACGCCACGCACCGTGGATAGCCTGTCCGGCAACGGATCTCCCGGCGTCCTTGCGGACGTCGACAGCGCACTCAAGGACCTTCGGCACTTCCGTGACTCGGTGCTCGCGCGACCGCTCGCGGGCCTCGGCTACCGCCAGTACCCGCGTCTTCGCGAGGAAGTCCAGAGTGTGTCCAACATGGTCTCGCGCGCGATGATGCCGCCGACCGCGGGCGAGATGCTGCGGCTCGGAGAGCTACGCACCGAGACGGACCAGGCGCAGGCTCGACTCGATGCGATCCTCTCGTCGCGCGTCGCGAAGATCAACCAGTCACTTGCTGGGACACCGCACGTGATTACGCCGCAGCGCCCGCGGTTCACGCCCTAACGCTAACGGAAGCCACCCACGTCGTCCCACATCATCCCATGGTCATCGCCTTTTTTCTGATGAACGCATAGTTCAACGTCGGCAGCGTGTTCGCGTTGGCCGCCTGCTGCGCGAGCTCCTTCGCCTTTGTCGCATCGCCTTTTCCCTGGTAGGCCAGCGCCGTCATGTAGATGACGTACGGGTCCTGCTGACTGGCCTTGCCAAGCTCCGCGATCGCGTCGTCGAATTTCTTCTCGCGCTGCGCGATCATCCCGTTGAGTGCGTGCGCCTGCCGGACCCGGAAGTCGTTCTGCTTTGCCTCTGCGCCCTTCGCGTATTCCGCGGCTTCGCTCTTGGCCGTTGCCAGATCGTTCCTGGCGAGCGCGACACGGGCCTTGTTGAAATGGTCGGCGAGCTTGGCGTCCTCTTTCACTTCGGCGGGGAAGCTGGACGCAGTGATCAACGACAGGGATTGGTCGTAGCGCCGACGCGCCTCGTCGACACGACCGGCATTCAGCAGGATGTCGCCCACCGACGCGGCATCGCCGGCCATTGCGGCCGTATCTCCCGACCTGGAGCCGAGGGCGTACAGCTTTTCCATCTGCTGAAGCGCCTGCGCCGTCTTCCCGGCGTCGACGTACGTCACCGCCTGCGCAAACAGTGCCGTGCGACGGTCGCCGTCATCGCGAGCGGCGTCATACAGTCTCCGCGCCTCGGCGATCGCCGCGTCGTGCTTGCCCTGGAACATGAGGTCCGCGGCGATTCCGACGTGTGAGCTCCCGAAATTCGAGTCCACAGACAACGCCTTCCGGTATTGCGCGATGGACTCGTCGAAACGGCCAGTCTTCATCAACAGCTCGGCATAGGAGTCGTACGGATTCGGATCGTTAGGCACGAGATCGATGTACTTCTTGAACGCCTTCTCCGCCTCGGCGTTGTTGCCCACTGGGCGATAAGCGTATCCCAGCGAGTTGTAGGCGGGTGAGAAGTTCGGATTGATCTCGATGGCCCGTTTGAACTCGGCGATGGCCTTGTCGTTCTGCTGCCGCCCGACGTAGGCGTTGCCGAGATTGAAATGCGCTCGCTCGTCCTGCGGGTACTTCGCGACCAACTCTTCCGCATACTGCAGCGACTTCGCGGGGTCGGCCTTGGCGCCGGCCTCCAGCGAGAGGATCTGCAGCCGCTCCCCCTCGGACGCCTTCGGCGCCAGCGCGACGGCGTGGTTCAGGTGCTGCAGGAACTCTTTCGTCGTGGGCGAGGTGAGTGCGAGCTGGTAGTGCGCCATAGCGAATGTGGAATCCTTCGCCACCGCTTGCGCGAACTGCTGGCGGGCGTCCTGGTTTCGGAGTTGCTCAGCGAGCTCGCGTCCGCGGAGGAAGAGCGATCTCGCTTCGTCGGAGGAGGTCGTGATCGGTACCCTGGACTCTCTCGCGACGTCACCAGTTGCGGTGGCGACGGCCGGCGAATCCGCGGAGGCGGCCTTGTCGCCGGATTCCTTCGGGGCACACGCCGTGAGAACCGACACCAAGCCGAGGGTCGCGAGCCCGCAGGGTGCGCGCGTAAGGGTGTATCGCATGTGTACTCCTGCCGATATGCACCGGCATCAAGAAGACCGAGACGAGCGATCTTGCGGAGCGGAGTTGCGATGGCGGGCGTACAGTATGCGATGGGCCGCGCCGCGGTGCAAAACGCGCAGCGCGCAGGGTGAGACTGACGAACCCGCTTGACTCGAGCGGCGTCGCTCAGATCACCGACCGCCGGTGAGCTGCTGCGACTCGGTGAGTTGTGCGCCGAGACGGACCAGGCGAAGTCCCCGGTTCATCCGCAGGGGGCACTGAATCGGCGAGCGACCAGAGCTGTACCCAGCCTAACGTCGGCAGCGGAATCATCACCCGCTGCCGGCGCGGGTCGTAGCCGATGTCGGCCGGCGCGACCAGTTCCCGGATCACCTGGCGGTCCCGTCCACCCTCCAACAGGTGCAGGCTGGAGTCTGCCCAGCTGGAGTAGAGGATCCCGCCCGACGGAAGTACCTCGACGCCATCCAGCCTTCCCTGCTTCTCGCGCGCCAGCAGCGGGCGAATGCTGTCACCGTCGATCGCGCTGATGTCCCAGCGGAACTGGTCGAAGGACACCACGATCCAGCGCCGCCGCGCACCATCCCACGCGATCCCGTTAGGCTGGCCAGCAGGCGCGCCCGAGGCGACGGCGCGTACGGTCGCGTTAGGCCCGACGGCGTAGATGTGAGCCGGGCCGACGAAGTAGTTGCCGACTTCGGTCATGCGGATCCCGGTGTCCGTCACGCGGATCTCGCCGTTCGCGCCGACGGCAACGTCGTTGAGCAGCACCGCGCCGGCAGGGGCGAAGTCGATGGTCGCGAGCGGCGCTCCACTCACCCGGTGGAACCCTCGCAGTTTGTCGATGTCGGTCACCCAGAGCGTGTCCCCGGAGATTGCCATCCCTTTCGGGGCGTCGAGCGTGACACCGGCACTGCCGCTCTTGATGAACACCGTGGAACGGTTCAGGTCGGCCGCATTCACGCGAACGATGTAGCCGTTGCCATCCTTGACCGACCCGTATCCGAACATGTTCGAGATGAAGTACACGTCCTGCGCGGGGTCATAGCGGACGGACTCTGGGTTCCTGAGGCCTGTCACCGTGTTAACGAATCGGGCGTCCGCGCTGCCGACCCCGATCGATACGCCATCGGTCTCCGGCGCGCGCCGGTTCGTCATCCGTCCGTACAGGGCGTAATCATCAGCGTCTCGGCAGGCGAGAGCAGCCGCTGATGTCACCAACGCCACCAACGCGACGCGGCGCCAAACCGTCCGGCGCGGGAGATACGGGACTCGCTTGTGCGCAACTTCGAAGCTGGTGATCAGATGGTGCACGACGTTCATATCTCCTCCTCCCCAGACGCGGTGAGCTCTCGAGACCACGCCATCGCCTTCACCGGAGGGGCAGGATCCATTCCGACGCGATCTGCACCGGGCAGCTCGCTTGACCGAGGCGCAATGGCACCTCATCGTCACCTGCCCGCGCCAACACTGCAGTAAGGAGAGTGCGTTATGGGAGCGACGACGACGCAGAGGGACGAACAGATCATCCGAAGCCGCACGCGGGCGATGGCTGAGGCTGTCGCAGCCAAGGATCCAGACCGGACGGCGGCCTTCTATGCGGAAGACAGCGTGTTCCTGTGGCCAGGCACGCCACTCGCCGAAGGGCGCGCGGCGATACGCGCGGCGTATGATGGCTTCATGAAGCTTCCCGGATTCGACCTCGATTTCTGGCCGGTGCGCGTCACGGTGTCGGATGCGGGCGACATGGCGCTGGAGGTTGGTGCGTTCCGGCTCATGGGTCAGGAAGGCAAGTACATCGTCTCGTGGAAGAAGACCGGCGACCAGTGGCTGATTGCCGCTGATGCGCCCAGTGTGAACGCCTAGTCGCAGCGGTCATGCGCCCATCGTGCTGAAGTTCCTGTCCGTCTGCGTCTCGCTCGCCGGATGGCTCGCCGGCTGTGGCGGCGCGTCCAGGCCTAACGCGGGAGGCCAGACGGAAAGTGACGCGCTGCGCGTCACCGCACGTGTGGAGCACCTGGACACGCTCGTGCGCGAGCCGATGCTCGCCGAGCATCCGAGCGGGGCGTTGTTCGTCACCGGCTACAATCGACGCCGGCCGAGGCTCTGGCGCAGCACGGACGGCGGGGCGACGTGGGCGACGGTCGATGTCGGCGGTGAGGCGGAGGGTGCAGTCGGAAACTCCGACGTCGATCTCGCGGTCGCCCCTGACGGCACGATCTACTTCCTGACCATGGGGTTCGATCGGCCGCGCAGGGAAGGGACGCACGTGGCGATCGGCGTGAGTCATGACGTTGGGGCAAGCTGGCGGTGGACGATGCTCTCGAAGGCGCGCTTCGATGATCGGCCGTGGGTCGAGGTGGCCCCTGACGGGGTCGCGCACGTCATCTGGAACGACGGGAAGGGCGTGAACCACGCGCTGAGTCGTGACCGCGGCGCGACGTGGATGAGAATGGCACGTGTGTATGATCGCGGCGGCTCCAGCCATCTCGCCATCGGGCCCCGTGGCGAGATCGCTGTGCGCCTAACGCCAGGCGCAGCGTCGGGCAACACGTGTGACGAGGGTGTGGAGTTCGTCGCCGTCAGCACGGATGGCGGCATGACGTGGCAGCGGCGTGCACCGCCGGGAGGGACGCGGCCGTCCGGCTGCCTGAATGCGCGCGAGCAGCAGATCCCGCGCTGGGTCGACCCTGTCGCCTGGGACAGCACCGGCGCGCTGTACGCGCTGTGGACAACGCACAAGGGCGTGTGGGTCGGGCGCTCACCGGATAACGGCGTTACGTGGAGCAACTGGCGCATCGCGCAGGATAGCGCGGCGTACTTTCCGTATCTCGCCGCGCGCGGACGTGGCGAGCTTGCGGCAACGTGGGTCACGACAGCCCGTGACACGGTGCAGTGGCAGGTGGCGCGCGTGCGCGCAGGCGGTCCCGGCGCACAGCCGATAGTCGCGCTCTCGGAACGTTTTTCTCTCGAGAGCTGGGTTGGCGATCCGCCCAGCCCCGACGCGGGTGGTGAATACCTCGCAACCGCGGTGCTGCGCGACGGAAGTGTGGCGGTCGTCACTCCGGTTCAGCACGAGTCGGCGCGGCGGCTGGGATTCACGTGGTGGCGGTTCACATCGCGGTAGAGGCCGCTGGTCGCCTACATTACCGCTGAACGGCTCGGTAGAGCGCAAATTCGTCGATGGCGACGGATTCCATGCAGCTGCCGCGCGGCAATACAGACCGACAGGCACGCTTCGCATGAGTTCATTCGCGGGTCATCGCGCTGTGACCGTCTACCAGGTAGACGCGTTCACGAAGGATCGATTCACGGGCAATCCGGCCGGTGTCGTGCTGGATGCGCGTGGTCTGTCCGACGGCGAGATGCAGCGTATCGCGTTCGAGCTCGGGAATTCGGAGACCGCGTTCCTGTTCCCGCCCGAAGGCGAAGGGCATGACGTCCGCATCCGGTACTTCACGCCGAAGACGGAGGTCCCGCTCTGCGGACACGCGACGATTGCCGCGCATTACACGCGCGCCGTGGTCAATGGCCTGCCAGCCGGCACCGTAGTCCAGCGCGGCCTGGCGGGCGACCTGCCGGTCATACTCGACCACGAGGACGGTGACTATCGCGTGACCCTGACGCTCACGCCGCCGACTTTCCACCCTCCGCTCGGCGATGCGTACATCGCCCGGCTGCTGGCGGCGTTAGGTGTCGAGACGCAGGCGCTGCTCGCCGACGCACCGATTCAGGTGGTGGCGGCAGGACACGGCAAGGTGATGGTCGGGCTGCGTGACCGCGCGACGCTGTTCGCGCTGTCGCCGGACATGGCGGCACTGGCGGCGCTGAGCAGGGACATCGCGTGCAACGGGTACCACGTCTTCACCTTCGACACGGGCGATGATCGGCTGCTGACGAGCTGTCGCATGTTCGCGCCCGCGGTCGGGGTCCTCGAGGATCCGGTAACGGGGAATGGGAACGGCCCACTGGGCGCGTACCTCGTGCACCACGGGCTCGTGCCGCACGACGGACGATGTTTGCGCTTCCTCTCCGCGCAGGGCGTTAGTGTCGGCCGGCCGGGTGTCGTGCATGTTGCCGTGGACATCGAGCACGGCCAGCCTGTGCGCATCCGGATCGGGCGCGATGCCGTGATCGTGTTCAAGGCCGAGCTCTATCTCGACGACACCAGCGAGCGTTCACCCGTGGAGCGAGCCTAACAGTTGTGGAGGCTGCGTGCCGCAACCTGTTGCGCCGGTGCCTGAATTGGACTCGTTAGACGACGGTTAGACAATGCGACAAGATGTCGCTGTGTCCTCACCAATTGTGGCCCTTTTGACCGCCTAACCGGACCACGATCAGGGACTTACGGGCACAGGCGTGGCGATTGCTAGGGACCGCTGCAGCGCGGTGGTATCCCTTATCGTCATGTGAGCGTCATGAACGCTTCGCTGTACTTCGAACTAGTAGACGCCGTCGCCAGGGTCGACGGCCATGCCGAGCTCATTGTCGTAGCGGAAAGGGTCTCGGCGACCGAGATGCACGCGCTCGAACGGCGGGTGCTCGATCGCGCGCTTCGGGCTCGGAGCGAGGCGCTGGCCATTCGATGCCAGCTTGGCTTCCCGGCGTCCTTCGCTGGCGCTTCGGCGGACACAAAGTCCCGCGCCGCCGCCGGATGAATGGTCAGAGTTGGCCGGCGACCTTCGCCGAGGCGTTGGACTCGCTCGACTCGCTGATTCCCGCTGCTACCAAACAGTACCTGCGCTCGCTCGATGAGACCGGGCTTGACCGCGAGCATTGGGGTCTGGGCCTCGCGATTCGGAACGTGCTCGGTCTCTGGCGGGAGGACGCGCCGCTCACCCGCTGGTTCGCGGCCCGTGGCTTCGCTCAGGGCGACGAGATGGCCGGCGTGATCCTCCGGGCTTACTGGCGTCGGCTGCACGGTCTGAAGGCCGAGCCAGAGCCGCGGAGTGTCCCCGCCGCCGTTAGGCAAGACTGAGGACTGAAGACTGGGAACTGGGAACTGGGAACTGGGAACCGGGAACTGGGAACTGGCCCGGCCAGTAAGAGCAGCAGCGTGCAGCGAGCAGCCGCAGCAGGCAGCCGTCGGCGGCCGTTCGCGCCGTTAGGTCCCCAGTCCCTAGTCCCCACTCAACAACCGTTAGGCTTCACTCGGCGTGCATCACACTCGGCGATCGGGATCGGCTCGACGATGGCGATGAAATGCGTCGGCAGATCCTTCGGCAGGGTCTGAACGAGGTTGAACCGACGGTAGTCCACCCAGCGGAAGCCCTCGAGCATCAACGAATAGCGACGCTCGTAGAGCAGGCCCTGAATGAACTGGGCGTCGGTGCTGCCCGCGGTCACCGATGACGCCCCGAGGCCGCCCGACACCGCTCGCACGGCATTCAGGTCGGCCACGGCATTCGCCTTGTCGCCCGTGAACCAACGCGCTTCCGCACGCATCAGCACGAGCTCCTCGTTGCGGATGACGGGCGTCGGGCTCGATCCGCTCGTGTAGATGTTGAAGCGATACTCGGCCGGCACGCCGAGGTCCTGCGGCGCCGCCACCGGCGTCGCGAGCTTGACGACCTTGCGCGTGAAGCGATCGTCGTTCGCGCCGCCGGACTTCTTCTGCGCGTCGGCTGCGTAACTCGCGTGCGCGAGCATGGACAGGTTCTGCTCGTAATTGAGGCCGTTCACCACGTCTCCGGTCGCGGTGGAGAAGTTGTTGTACGCGCCGATGTCGAGGTCGGATAGCGACGCCGGCGTCTTGGTGAACGACTCGTTGAGCGCGGCGAGCGCCTGCGTGTAGCACGTCGCGCCGCAGCCGACCCGCGGTGCACCGCGGTAGATGAGATTCCGTGCGGCGAGCGCGCGGTTGACCTTGATGAACTCGGTGGGCGTCGTGAATCCCGTGAAGCCGGCGGTGAGCACGAACGGGAACGTAGCGCCGTCGAGCAGTGCCGAGATGTACTTGAACGCCGAATCCCGGCTGACGAAGTCAGCGAAGTCGTTAGGGTTGTCGTTCACCTCGACCGGTGTGCCGAGCGAGTCGCGCGTCTCGAGGATGTGCATGAGCGCGAGGGCCTTGAACGTCTTCGCGAATCCCAGCGTCGCTTTTTTCTGCGCATCCGACAGCGCGCTGGCCGTCGCGGCATCGATGAGGTTCTTCGCGTTGCGCACCTGTGCGAACGGTCCGTTCCAGTTGCCGGCGTAGAACCCGTTGGGGTCGAGCTTCGGCGGTGTGCCGACGCCGACGAGCGCGTTGCTGACGAACCGCGCGTCGGTGGGGAAGTAGAAGTAGCCTTCGCGCCCGAACACGGCGACGTCGCGAACGCGGGCGAAGTACAGGTTGCGCTCGGCGAGGATCATGCCCGTCGCCGAGAGCTGAATCCCCTGTGGGTCCTTCGCCACGCCCTCGGTCGTGGGCGCGTTGTAGTTCGGGATGTCGAGGCGGTCGGCGTTGCACGCCGTCGCTCCGACGAGCGCTCCCGCGAGCGCCAGTCCCCTGAGTGCGTACTTCATGCAATATCTCCTCGGGCGCCGAAGCGCCCGGTGATGGAATCGTTAGGCCGAGTCGTCATTCCGAGCCCTTCGCTACGCTCAGGGCAGGCTCGCTGCGCTCGGAATGACAGGCTGCGCCTGGAATGACGGACTAGAAGCCGATGTCGAAGCTGAGGAACATCGAGCGGGTCGGCGGCCACGGGGCGAGGTCGACGAACCGGGCGACCTGCTGCCCGCCGTTGTTCACCTCGGGGTCGAAGCCGTTGTAGCCGGAGATGATGAACAGGTTCCGGCCGGCCAGGTTCACCCGCATGTTGTCCACGCCGCGGATCCTCGAGAGCATCGAGCGCGGGACGTCCCACGACAGGCTGACCTCACGCACCTTCGTGTACGAACCGTCCATCAGGTAGACCGCCGTGTTGCCCTCGTTCCACAGGTCATAGCGGTACTTCCCGAGCGGGACGCCGGCTTCCGGCGACTTCTGTTCGTAGTCCCACGTGTTCTCGCCTTCGTCGTACAGGTTGAGCGTCATGTTCGACACGTAGCCGCCGCGGCGGTAGTCGACGAGCACATTGAGCGCGAACGCCTTGTACGTGAAGTCGTTGCCGAACTGCATCAGGTACTTCGGGTTCGCGTCGGCGAGCGGCGTGTTGCTCTTGACCGCGCCGTTGACGACCTGGTTGCCCCAGATGGTCGTCGGCCTGTAACCGGTGGCGAATCGCAGACGGCCGTACGCGTTACCGAAACCGCCCTGGGCGCCCAGCGTGAACGGCAGGACGCCTTCGCCGAGGTCGGTGATTTCGGCGTGGTTCTGCGTGTGCGACGTACGGGATGTCCACGTGAAGTTGCGCGTCTGCAGTGGCACGAGTGTGAGGGCGAACTCCGTGCCCTGCGACTCCATCGTGCCACCGTTCACCGTGGTCTGTGTGATGCCGCTGGACGGCGCGATGACCGGCCTAACGAGCAGGTCGTTGATGTCACGCTTGAAGTACGTCGCCTCGATGCGCAGGCGCTCACTCCACGCGGTGATGTCCGTGCCGAACTCCGTCTCGGACTGCGTTTCCGGCTTGATCGACGCATTGCCCACGATGGCGGCCTGCACGAACCCCGGACGACCGTCGATGAGACCGGCGTTCGTGACGGTGAGGAAGCGATCACCATAGTTCGGCTGGTTGCCGGAGAGGCCGTACGACCCGCGGAGCTTGATCTCGTTGACGCCGCGGAACGGGCTCGTGAAGCGGTACGACGCCGCGCCGCGCGGGAACGTGTAGTACTTCTCCGCGTCCCCGTTCACGCTCGATCGCTCGGCGCGGACGGCGCCGGAGACGTACAGCCGCTCGCTGAACAGGAAGCCCTCGAGCTGGCCGAAGTACGACTGGTTGCGAACGATCTGCCGGTTCTGCGTCACGGCGGTGTTGGCTGCGCCCGCGGCATTGAACTGCTGCGGCGCCAGCCCACGACCGATGATGTTGTAGTCGTTCAGGTTGCGATCGGTGTACTGGATGCCGGCCTGGGTGGTCGTGCGAAGCAGCGATCCGAAGTTCCAGTCGAACACCGCGGCGGACTGGAAGCTGGTGTTGAGCTCCGTGCCGTTCCCCTGCACGGCGACGCCGGGGAACGAGCCACCCTGGTTCGAGCCAGGTCGCTGGAACTGCAGCTCGGTAGGTGCGAAGACGTAGTTCTCGCTCGAGAAGCGATCGACCCCGCCTGACGCGTTGACCTGCAGGCTGCCCTTGTTCCCCGTCCATGCCGCGTAATTCATCCGCCCGCCCGCGATCATGCGGTAGACGTCTTCGTTGGTGCGCATGAGGTCGAACGTCTGGAACGGATTCGACGCCGCCTTGAGACCGCCCGGCGGGAACGGGTTCAGCATGTACGAGCCGGTGGCGTCCCGCTTCTGCAGATCGATGATGCCAGGCGTGTAGCCGAACGCGTAGACCGGGCTCGAGAACGTGTTGTCGTTGTTCGAGACGCCGCGCTGCGAGAACGAGCGCAGCACGTTCGCGTTGAGACCGACGGTGATCTTGCTGCCGATGCTCTGGTCGACGTTCGCGCGCAGCGACTGGCGCTTGGCGTCGGTGTTCATCGCCGTACCGCCCTCGTAGCGATTGAAGCCCGACACGAAGTAGCGCGTGTTGGCGATACCGCCGGTGAAGTTCGCGACCGTCTCGTACGACGCCTTCGTCTCGCCGAACAGCTCCCCCTGATAGTCGTAATGCGGACAGTTCGGAGTGCAGACGGCTCGTGCCGCGGCGCTCGCGTCGGGATTTCCCTTGACGGATCCGACGGCGAGCACTTCATCGAGCGTCTCGAACCGTCGTGAGTCGCGCAGTCGGCTGGCCGCGTACGCGCCGCCGCGCTGCGTCAGGTTGAACTTCGGGGCGCCTGCCTTGCCGCGCTTGGTCGTGATGAGGACCACGCCGTTCGTCGCCTGCG
>Ga0310810_10004061_pt1 | contig 16121 bp, 17 predicted proteins | sample NCmetagenome_FD_207641 | JGI IMG/M metagenome (GOLD analysis project Ga0310810, IMG submission 207641) | Soil microbial communities from experimental microcosm in Duke University, North Carolina, United States - NC | ecosystem: Engineered > Artificial ecosystem > Soil microcosm > Unclassified ... | reverse complement strand
CTCGGGCGGCAGGAGCGCGATGGCGCGGTCCATCACGAATTTGTGCGCCGAGAAACCCCACGCATGGGCGGCGCGCGGCGTCGCCAGGAGCAGCAACAGCATCACGAAAGAAAGAACTCGCATGCGGTCATTATGACGTGATCAGACAGGTCCGGCTTGAGGGGGACCTTATAGTGAATCATGCGAATCGGCGCGCATATGTCGGTGGCGGGCGGCGTCTCCAAAGCCGTTGACCGTGCGGTCGTTCATGGATGCGAGGCGCTGCAGATCTTCACGAAAAACGCGAATCAGTGGCAGGGCAAACCATTGGATCGCGCCGAGATCGAACTGTTCCGGCAACGCATCGAACAGACGCGCATCACGCCCGTGGTGTCACACGCAAGTTATCTGATCAACCTCGCGACGACGTTTCCTGTCCTGCGCGAACAGTCGATCGCAGCCTTCATCGACGAACTCGACCGCGCCGACGCGCTGGGACTCCTCGGCGTCGTCATTCATCCCGGCACGTGCACGGCAGGACCCGACAACGAGGCGCTCCGTCTCATTGCGGATGCAATTCGCATGGCATTCAAAGCACGGCCGCGCGGCGGGGCGATGGTGCTGCTCGAGCACACGGCAGGCCAAGGGCGGACACTCGGTCATCGCTTCGAGCATCTGGCGGCGGTGATCAAGCACCTCCGGGGCTCGCGGCGTGTCGGCGTGTGCCTGGATACCTGTCATCTCGTGGCAGCGGGCTATGACATCACGACCGAAGCAGGCTACCGCGACACATTCGAGCAGTTCGATCGTCTCGTAGGGCTGGAGCGCTTGAAGGTGTTCCACGGCAACGATTCGAAGCGGCCCTGTGGCAGCCGCGTCGATCGGCACGAGCACATCGGTGCGGGATGCATCGGGCTGCAGCCGTTTCGACGACTCCTCACGGATCCACGATTCGCCGAACTCGCGATGGTGATTGAAACCGAGAAGACCCACGGCATCGAGAAAAGGGGCGCCATCGCCGCGGACCCGCTGGATGTGAAGAACCTCGATACGCTGCGCCGCCTTCGCAATGGAAAGGGCGGCGTTCGCAATTAATCAAGGGCCGCGGACGATCGTGCTCTGTGTGAAGTTGCGAAGAGCGACACCGCGGCCGCCGTTGAACCGCATGTCGCCGACGGTAACGCGTGTTCCGCCTTCGACGGGCTCAACCGTCCAGAACGGAAACCTCGACCAAATCAGAAACGCTCGTATGTTCGGCGCCGTGCGTGCCACAGCCACGCGGCGATCCGAGTCGTTCTTCCGCACATCATCGGTATCGAATCGGATGTTGCGTGGCCGCCATGTGAACATTCCCGTCTCGTAGCGATCGCCGGCGTCAATGATGATCTGTCGCTGCAGAGGCGTCACGGCGATCGGCCCGACCATCAACGCCTGCGGCGGCTGCCCTTCGACCTGTTGCCAGCGATCAACCATCTCGGCTCGTGCCGCCCGCGCGGCGATCAGCATCGCGAGTACGTACGCCGCAGCAACGACTAACGATGCACGCGACCAATTCGCCGCTCGACGACGAAGCGAAAGGCCTACGCCGGTTCCGAGCACAAGCCACAACCAGGGATCGATGATGAAAAGGACGTCACCGTAGAACCAACGCTGGCTGAACGGCATCAGCAGCCGGACACCATACGTGTTCAGCAGATCCATCGAGACATGCAGAATCACCCCGATGTACGACAGCAGGAGGGCCTGCATCGGTTTAAACGAAGGTGCGGACGTTGCCGGACGCCGTGACGCGACAAACAACATCACGCCGGCGAGCAGCGGAGGAAGCAGTGCATCGGCGAGGATGCCATGCGTCCAGCCACGCCGGAAGGCGACCGATGGCGTACCGGTCGCGAACACCAGCACGTCGATGTCCGGCAGGTTCGACGCGATCATCAACGTCGCACTGCCGAAGCGCGTGCGCCGCTTGAAGCCCGCCTCGCCGAGCGCCGCACCAACCAGCGTGTGACAGAGGTTGTCCATCCGCGCGTCAGCTGGTCGGGGCGGGAGCGGCGTCGGCAAAGATGCGCGCTTCGAACACGAAGACGCGCGCGCCAGCCCGCCATGCATCCCGCGGCAGCCCGGCTTTCACGCAGGCGTGCTCGAGGAACGTCTCGCGGTCCCAGCCAAACTCGGTGGCGACCTGCGGCAGCAGAAGCCCGCGCGATCGTCCCTCCTCAACGATCACCCCGTGCTGCCCCACCACTACTTCGCCGATGGATGAAATCGCACGCTCAGGCGTCAGGAGCGAAATCTCCATCTGCAACGACGGCAACTCGTGTTCGGACACGGGCGGAAAGCGAGGATCCGAATCGGCGAGCGCTCCGCCGAGATAGACGAGCGTGGCGCCAAGCGGAGAGCTGGGCGACAGCCGGCCCAGACAGCCGCGCAGCTGATCGCCGTTATGGATTGACACGAACGCGCCGCAGCGCAACGCCAGCGGACCGACGCAGACGACCTCCGGCGGACGATCGCCGGCAACGCGCGCGGCGAGCGCCTGCCGCGCGACTAAAAGGAGCGGCTGTTCGTCGTCGTCATCGATCATTCATGACCCTTGATACCTGAACCCTCAAACCTGATTCCCTGGACCACCCTGAAACCTGACACCTGAGACCTGACCGCGAAGTCACCAGATCCCCGCCGCCATGTATCCCACAACTGACGACTTGTCCCCGCTGACATCACCCGAGTCACCGTACTTCAACACACGGGCGCGCGTGGCGCCGAGTCGCCTCGCAGCATGCAGCACGGCGACGATCGGGCCGCCGCCGCAGGCGTGATGCGGTTCACGTTCGAGCGCCCGCATCAAGGCGTCCGGGTCGAGCCGCTCGACTTCACGCAACACTACCTCGTCCATCGTCTGCGCGGTCGACGCATCCTGGTAGTGTGACAGGTCGCTGCTTGCGACAAGCAGGACGCGGTCAGGCGTGGACGGACCTGATGACCGGCCTCTAGGGTCCGCCGTCCCTTCTACGGCCGCGCGATTTTCGATGGCAGATGCCAGCGCGTCGCCTAGCGCGAATGCCGTTTCGCGATCCTGATAACCCATTACCATCGGCACAATCGGAACGTCCGGCAGCAGATGCACCAGAAATGGAAGCTGCATTTCCAGCGAATGCTCGCGGCCGTGCGCGGGCGGATGTTCGATGACGTCACCCGACGCCGCCACGATCCTGCGGGCGAGATCCTCCGCCACCTGAACAGCCCCGAACGGCGTCTGCCACGCGCCGCGTGGCCAGATTGATACGCCGCTGAACCCGACGAAATGTGACGGACCCACGAGCGCCGCGGCGTCGTAACTGCCATGGCGAACCGCGCGATACGCGAAGGCGGCAACCGGCCCTGAATACTTCAAGCCAGCGTGCGGCGCCACGATGGCGATCGGCGCGCCACGCTCATCCACCTGCGCGCGGGTTATATAGTCGTCCACCTCCCGCGCGAGCCGATCGGCGGATCCCGGGTACCAGCTTCCTGCCACCGCCGCAGGCCGAATGTCGGTGGCCATGGGGTGTAGCTTACGTAATTCAAATTGCAAAATTCAAAATACAAACCCGGTATGACGCGAGACTATACGAGGCAGCCCGCGTGTGAATTTCGAATTTGGAATTTTGAATTACGATGACACGCGAGTGCCAACCATACTCACCATCGCTGACGTCGAACGGATCGCTGCGCTCGCGCAGCTCGAGCTGACGGACGAGGAAAAGCAGCTCTTCACCAGACAGCTTGCCGACATCCTCGCTTACGCAGAACAGGTGCAGGCGATCGATACGAGCGGCGTTCCTGCCACCGCGTATGTGAATGCCGCGCAGCGTACAGAGCGCGAGGACGAGCCGCGTCCCTGTCTGCCGGTCGAGGAGGTGATTGCCAACGCTCCCGACGCTGCGCCGGATGCCGGTCTGTTTCGCGTGCCGCGGGTCATCGGCGGATGAACGTGCTCGACGCCACCGCAACAACACTCCGAAACGATATCGCGGCCGGCCGGTTGTCTGCCGTCGAGGTCTGCCGCGCCGCACTCGAACGTATCGAGACGGTTAACGGCTCACTCAACGCGTTCAACCTGATCGCCGGTGAGCGCGCCCTGGCGCGCGCCCAGGAAATCGACCGCCGCCGTGCTGCCGGCGAATCCTCCGGGCCGCTCGCCGGCGTCCCGATCGCGATCAAAGACAACATCGACGTGCGCGGGATGCTGACGACCGCATCATCACGGATCCTCAGGGACTTCTTCCCGCCGTACGACGCCACGGTCGTGCGCCGCCTCGAGGGGGCCGGCGCGGTTATCGTCGGGAAGACCAACTGCGACGAATTCGCGATGGGATCGTCGAACGAGAATTCGGCCTTCGGTCCTGTGCACAACCCGTGGGCGCTCGATCGAATTCCCGGCGGATCGAGCGGCGGCTCGGCAGCCGCCGTCGCGGCACGGTGCGCACCTGTCGCGCTGGGCTCCGATACCGGCGGCTCGATCCGTCAGCCCGCTGCGTGCTGTGGTGTCGTCGGACTGAAGCCCTCGTACGGGCGCGTCTCACGGTACGGTCTGCTTGCCTTTGCGTCCTCGCTCGACCAGATTGGTCCGTTCGCGCGGACGGTCGCGGATGCGGCGACCGTGCTGACGGTCATCGCGGGCGCGGATCCCTGCGACGCCACGACATCGACCGAACCCGTACCAGACTTCGCGGCCGCGCTCACGGGACGCGTGAACGACATCCGCATTGGCGTTCCTCGCGCGTTTGTCACCGAAGGTGTTGACGACCAGGTGCGGCGCGCTTACGAAGCTGCACTCGAGAGGCTGCGCGCCGAGGGCGCGACGCTTGTCGATATCGACCTGCCCCATGCGAAATACGCCGTGCCGGTCTATTACCTGGTATGCACGGCTGAAGCGAGCTCGAATCTCGCGCGTTACGACGGCGTGAAGTATGGATACCGGTCTTCGGCGGGCAAGGACAGCCTGAAAGAGATGTACAGCCGGACGCGGGACGAAGGCTTCGGACCTGAAGTGAAGCGGCGGATCATGCTCGGCACCTACGTACTCAGCGCCGGGTACTACGACGCGTTCTATCTGAAGGCGCTGCAGGTCCGCACGTTGCTGAGGCGCGACTACGATCAGGCATTCGAGCGCACCGACGTCATCGCGATGCCGACCATGCCGACGCCTGCTTTCAAGCTGGGGGAAAAAACAGACGATCCGTTGCAGATGTATCTCGCCGACGTTTTCACCGTGAGCGCCAATCTCGCGGGGCTGCCGGGCATCAGCGTGCCGTGCGGCTTCTCGAACGAGGGCTTGCCGATTGGCTTTCAGTTAACAGGCCGGATGTTCGACGAAGCGACGCTCCTTCGTGTGGCGGCCGCGTACGAGCGGGAGACGGACTGGCATCGACGGGTTCCTTCGCTGTAATTCAAACAGGAATTAGTGTCGTGGGTGGGTGAAAGTAGTCACGACATTCACTCTGTACACACAATGACCTGTTTGGATTTTGCATTACCTAAACCACCCTCTCAGAGTCACCGCCAGCTTCTCGTCGTACTCACCGACGCGCATTGGCGTAACGGAGACGTAGCCGTTGTTGACCGCCCAGATGTCGGTACCCTGCGGTGCCGTCGCGCCTTCCGTGTACACGCTCCAGTAGATCGTCTGATCGGTGCCAGGCCGTTTGCCTTCGACGAACCTCTCTACGCCGGCGCGCACGGCTGCCTGCGAAGTGATCTGGTAACCCTTGTATCCTCCCGTCGACATCGGCGGGATGTTCACGTTGAGAAAGGTCTGCGACGGGAGACCGTGCTCGCGCACCTGACGCACGACGCCGGCGACCTGCTGCGCCGCCGGCACGAGATCGCGTGCGACAGCGGGGGTCGCCATCGATGTCGCCACCGCCGGGACCCCTTCGATCACCGCCTGTCGCGCCGCGCCGACGGTACCACTCAGATACGCGGATGCGCCGAGGTTGTATGCCGTGTTGATGCCCGTGACGACGACGTCAGGCCTCGGCATCACGATGTTCTTGATGGCAATCTGAATGGCGGTCGCAGGTGTTGCGCTGAGACCAATCGCTGAGAGTCCGCCCGTCAGGGTGACATCTTCGCGCGCGATTGGCGGTGCCGCCGTGAGTGCCTGACTTACGCCGCTTTGATTTTCAAGCGGCGCGACGATGATGACTTCACCGATCGGCCTGAGGGCCTGAGCCAGCACCGGCAGCGCCGGTGCCCGTACGCCGTCGTCGTTGCTAATCAAGATTCGATACGGCCGCGGCGACTGCGCGGCGGTAACGGCGAGCAGATACACGGCGATAAACGCCGTGCAGAACGCTGTGACCTTAGACGGGCTTGGCCGGAGGCTCCGGAACATCGTAGAGCACGAGACCGTGCTTGACTTCCTCCATCGCAATGCGCTCGGCCTTGTGCGGATGCTGTCGATGGACTTCCGAGTCGCCCGCGTCGTCGAGACGCGGCAGCGCGCCGCGCCGAAGCTGCTTGGCGCGCATGGCGGCGACATCCACGAAGAGAAACCGGCTTTCGATGGGAGCGGCTTTCGGGCGCGGCGCCGGCGGCGCTTCAGGTTCAGCGGCTGTTTCGACGAGTGGCTCGTTGGCGTCCATCAGTACCAGAGCCTAGCACGGAAGGCGGGAAGGGCGGGCCGAGCGGCCCGCCCCTGAGATTACGCGGCGACGTCAGATTACGCGGCGACGTCGACACTGATCGCCCGCGGCTTCGCTTCCTCGCGGAACGGCAGCTTCACCGTCAGGATACCGTTCTTGAAGTCGGCGGCCACCTTCGACATATCGACCGTGTTCGGCAGCGTGAACGAGCGGAAGAACTGCCCGTAGCTGCGCTCGATCCGACGATAGTGCTCTTCCTTCACTTCGGTGTCGAACTTCTTCTGACCCTTCAGAACCAGCGTGCCATTCTCGACCGTGACTTCGATATCCTCACGAGTCATGCCGGGCAGTTCCGCCTTCAGCACGAGATCGTGATTCTCGGTCTCGAAGATGTCGACTGCCGGATTCCAGCTTCCACGAAAGCCGGTGTCCTCATCGCGGAGGTACACGTCGCCGAAGAGCCTCGCCATACGGTCTTGCATCGCGGCCAGTTCACGGAACGGGTCAACTTTGACGATTGGCATTGTTCGTTTCTCCTTCTGGGCCGCTAAAGGCGGCCCCTTCCTACGTGGGGGCCGGCTTCAGCCGGCCCACGTTCTTACGCGTCGACGACTTCGCCTTCCTTGACGTCGTCGTCCTTCCGGGCCGACGCCGCATTCGCGGCGTTGGCTTCCGACTGCTTGTAGAGCTGCTCGGCCATCGCGTGCGACGCCTTCTGCAGGTCGTCGCTGGCGCGGCGGATGGCATCGAGGCTGTCGCCCTTTGCTGCTTCACGGAGCGTCGTGATGTAGCTCTCGATCTGGCCCACGTCGGCTGAGGGCAGCCGATCGCGGTTTTCGCTGACGGTCTTCTCGACCGAGTAGGCGAGCGCGTCGGCCATGTTCCGCGCATCGATCAGCTCGCGCCGTGACTTGTCTTCCACCGCATGCGCTTCCGCATCCTTCACCATGCGGTCCACGTCACCTTTGCTGAGCCCCGAAGAGCCGGCGATGGTGATCTTCTGCTCCTTGCCCGTCGCGACATCCTTCGCCGACACGTTGACGATGCCGTTCGCGTCGATGTCGAACGCGACTTCGATCTGCGGCACGCCGCGCGGCGCAGGCGGCAGACCCACGAGCTGGAAGCGACCGAGCGTGCGGTTGTCACGTGCCATCTGACGCTCGCCCTGCAGCACGTGCACCTCGACGCTGGTCTGGTTGTCCGTCGCCGTGGAGAAGATCTCGCTCTTCCGAGTCGGGATCGTCGTGTTGCGGGTGATCAATGCCGTCATCACCCCGCCCAGCGTTTCGATGCCGAGCGACAGCGGCGTCACGTCGAGCAGCAGCACGTCTTTGACTTCGCCCTTCAACACGCCGCCCTGGATCGCCGCACCGACCGCGACGACTTCGTCAGGATTCACGCCCTTGTGTGGCTCCTTGCCGAAGTACTCCTTTACGAGCTGCTGGATTTTCGGAATTCGCGTTGACCCACCGACGAGCACGACTTCGTCGATGTCAGACGGCTTCACGCCGGCATCGGCCAGCGCCTGCTTGACCGGTTCCATCGAGTGCTGGAGCAGATCGCCAACCAGTTGTTCGAATTTGGAGCGCGTCAGCTTCATCTGCAGATGCTTCGGACCGCTCTGATCCGCGGTGACGAACGGCAGGTTGATGTCGGTCTCCAGTACGGCCGAGAGCTCGACCTTCGCTTTCTCCGCCGCTTCCTTCAGGCGCTGCACAGCCATCCGGTCCTTGCCCAGATCGATTCCGTCCGACTTCTTGAACTCCGCCACCATCCAGTCGATGACGCGCTGATCGAGATCGTCACCGCCGAGATGCGTGTCGCCGTTGGTCGCTTTCACTTCAACGACACCCTCGCCGACCTCGAGAATCGAGATGTCGAAGGTGCCGCCGCCGAAGTCGTATACGGCGATCGTTTCGTCTTTCTTCTTGTCGAGACCGTAGGCGAGCGCCGCAGCCGTTGGTTCATTGACGATGCGGAGGACGTTGAGTCCGGCGATCTTGCCGGCGTCCTTGGTCGCCTGCCGTTGCGCGTCGTTGAAGTACGCGGGGACAGTGATGACCGCGTCGCTAATCTTCTGACCGAGGTAATCCTCGGCCGCAGTTTTCAGCTTCTGCAGAATCATCGCGGAGATCTCAGGCGGCGAGTATTTCTTGCCGCGGACCTCGACCCACGCATCACCGTTGTCCGCCTTCACGACCTGGTACGGCACACGGGAGATCTCCTGCGGGACCTCGGTGTGCTTCCGGCCCATGAAGCGCTTGATCGAGAAAATTGTGTTTTCGGGGTTAGTGACCGCTTGCCGCTTTGCGACCTGGCCGACCAGCCTCTCGCTGTCCTTCGTGAAGCCGACGACGGATGGCGTGGTGCGGCCACCTTCCTGATTCACGATGACGGTGGGCTCCCCACCTTCCATGACCGCGACGACCGAGTTCGTGGTGCCGAGGTCGATTCCAATAACTTTGCTCATGAGGTTTGCTCCGGGAGTCATTGCTCCAAACGAATGTCATTGTAGCAATATATGAGTGTCTGTCAAGCATGTAATCTTCTACATCTACACTCATATATTAAATTGTTGACCTGCGGCCGGTTGCTTACAGTCGGCCGGCGACGTCGGGGGTACGTCGCGGTTTATGCCGATGGGTTGGCGCTGAACCGTATGTGGCGCGAAACCGCTGGCCTCCCCTCGCCCCGGGCGAGCGACGCCGAGCCTGCCTCGCCGTAGCCAAGAGGCGAGGCGGAGCTTGTCCGCCGTAGCCAAAGGGCGAAGGCGGATGCGAACATAGGGCTCGCGCCATGGCGCCGATCACGCTTATTCCTTCCTCTGAAGTCAGCGAACTGGCTGAAGACATCCGCGCAATCTTCGACGAGCTGGCGGCAACGCTGAAAGCCGAACAACGCGCGTCCGCCGGTGAATGTCACCCAGCGCTCGATGTCTTTGAAACCGATGAGGCCGTCGAAATTGTCATGGACGTGTCCGGCGTTGCACCGGACGCACTTCGAGTCGTGTTTCGCGCGGGCATCGTGTTGATTGCCGGCGAGAAGGCGCCACCTGTCGCACGGGCGCCGCAAACGTTCCATGTCGTCGAGCGGGAGTTCGGGCGTTTCGCGCGAGGTGTGCGCGTCAACGCCGCCTTCGACCTTCAGGGAGCCCGGGCGGTGATGCGCGAAGGCGAGCTGACGATCGTCCTTCCGAAACGAGCGGATCGCCGCGGCCGCCCCTACCGCATTGCGATCGAGCCACCCCGACCGGCATGACCATTCTCTTCATCGGCGACATCGTTGGCCGCCCAGGGCGAGACCTCGTGCAGAAAGGGCTGCGCGCGCTCGTCGAGCATTACGACGTCGATTTCACGATCGCCAATGCCGAAAATGCCGCCGCCGGCTTCGGCCTCACGCGCGACATCGGCGAAACGCTGCTCGACTGGGGCATCGACGTGATGACCTCCGGCAATCACATCTGGGACAAGAAGGAAGTGCTCGAGTACATCCCGGGGGAGCCGCGTCTGTTGCGTCCGGCGAATTTTCCGGCAGGTGTACCTGGACGCGGTTCCTGCGTGGCGCAGACGCGTGATGGTCGGTCGGTCGGCGTCATCAATGTGATGGGGCGCGTCTTCATGGCGCCGCTTGACGATCCCTTTGCTGTCGCGCTGCGCGAGATCGACGCGGTGCGGCACCGTGCGAGGATCATCCTCGTGGACGTGCATGCGGAAGCCACGAGTGAGAAGATTGCCATGGGTTGGCATCTTGACGGACGCGTCACCGCGGTGATCGGCACGCACACCCATGTGCAAACCGCCGACGAGCGGATCCTGCCCGGCGGCACGGCGTACCTGACCGATGCCGGCATGACCGGTCCGCACGACTCGATCATCGGCATGGAGAAAGAACCCTCACTCGCCCGATTCCTGAACGGAATGCCCGCGAAGTTCGAGCCCGCCGCCGGCAATCCGCGGTTGAACGGTGCCGTCATCGAAGCGGACGATAAGACCGGCCGCGCGACGAAGATCACACGCATCAGCTATTCAGCACAGGACCTTGACGAACTCGCTGTTCGACCTGCCGTTCGAGGAACCACAGGAGCCTGAGGAGCGCGGACCGCAAGGGTCCGCGCCACAGGAGACCGCGTCCCAGGAGATTACGCCCGAGCCGCGGCGCGTCTATTCCATTTCGCAGCTGACCGATCGCATTCGATCGCTGCTCGAGGAGCGCTTCTTCGAAATCTGGGTTGAAGGCGAGATCTCCAACTGCTTCGTCGCCAAGACGGGGCACATGTACTTCACGCTGAAGGACACCCAGGCGCAGATCAAGGCGGTGATGTTCCGCTCGGCGATCCGGTATCTCCGCTTCAAGCCGCAGGACGGCCTTCGCGTCGTGGCGCGTGGACGCGTCACCGTGTATGACCCGAAAGGCGAATATCAGATCGTCTGCGAGCATCTCGAGCCCGAGGGGCTCGGGGCGCGGCAGCTCGCCTTCGATCAGCTCAAGGAACGGCTGGCTCGCGACGGATTGTTCGATCCGCGGCGCAAACGACCATTGCCCGCGCTTCCCCGAAAAATTGGCGTCGTGACGTCGCTCGACGGCGCAGCCGTGCGCGACATCATCAAGGTCCTGCGGCGACGCTACGCGAACGCGCACATTGTGATACGCCCGACGCGCGTGCAAGGTGAAGGCGCAGCGCTCGAAATTGCCCGCGCCATGGCGGGGATCGGCAAAGTGAAAGGCGTAGACGTCGTCATCGTCGGACGAGGCGGCGGATCGATTGAGGACCTCTGGGCATTCAACGAGGAAGTCGTCGCCCGCGCAATCGCGGGGTGTCCGGTGCCGACGATTTCCGCCGTCGGCCATGAGACCGACGTCACGATTGCCGACTTCGTGGCGGACCTGCGTGCACCCACACCCTCAGCCGCAGCGGAAATGGTGGTGGCTCGCAAGGACGACTTCTGCGCGCGCATTGATCGTCTCGCTCATCGCGTGCAGACGATGATGCAGGGACGCCTGCACAGAGTTCGCGCCAGGCTTGGAACCGTCGAGTCGAGGTCCGGCTACGCCGGTTTCGCCATGCGCATTGCGATGCGCGGCCGCCGTGCGGACGATCTGTCGCACCAGTTGCTGCGGGCTGTGCGTGGGCAACTCGGGCGTCGGGAGCGCCTCTATCAATTGCTGCGGCTGGCACTCGAGCGATTTGACGTCCGCCGCCGCTTTGGCGCGTCCCGCACGCAGCTTGTCGGTGTCGACGGCCGCCTCCGCTCCTCGGTGGACCGGCAGGTGCATGTGGCGGACACGCGCCTGCGGGGGGCGGCCGCACGGCTCGAAAGCCTCAGTCCGCTTGCGGTCCTCGCCCGCGGGTATGCGGTCTGCTGGAACGAAGACCGCACCGCGATCATTCGCGATGCGGCTGCGGTCGAGCGCGGCGATCGCGTGCATGTCAAACTCGAACGCGGCGAGCTGGATTGCGCCGTCACGGGTCACGGGACCACGGAGCCGGACTCGTAGGACAGGATATGGATTCGACGATCAAGGACTTCGAGGCTGCGATCAGCGAGCTCGAGACAATTGTGAAGAAACTGGAAGAGGGCGACCTCCCGCTCGAGATCTCGCTGCAACTTTACGAGCGAGGGGTTCAGCTGTCGCGCTTCTGTCACGCGCAGCTCGAGCAGGCGGAACGACGGATCGAGATCCTCAACGAACGGGGCGGTCTGAGTCCGGCACCGGCGAATCTTGGCGCCGATGAGCCGTCGACAGGCTCGTCGCCACGATCGCCGGCGAAGAATGAGGAGAGCGAGGGCCGGACGCGGCGATGAGCGCCGCGGACGATCTTCAGCAATACCTCACCGCCCGGCGCACGGCGATCGATACTGCTCTTCTGGCCTCCCTGCCCTCACCACCATCCTGTCCATCCGCCGTCGCCGACGCGATGCGCTACAGCGTAAGTGCGGGCGGCAAACGGCTGCGCCCCATTTTGTGTCTTGCCAGTGCGGAAGCGGTCGGCGGTGATTGGCGGCAGGCCATGCCCGCGGCCTGCGCGATCGAGTTCGTTCATACGTATTCGCTGATCCACGATGATCTGCCGGCGATGGACAACGACACGCTGCGCCGGGGCCGACCGACGCTGCACGTCATCGCCGGTGAGGCGATGGCGATTTTGGCTGGAGACGGTCTGCTGACGGAGGCGTTTGCGTTGATGGCGCGCCAGCCGCGTGACGCTGATGCGACGCTCGCTGCGCGCAAGGTGCGGGTCATCGAAATCGTCGCTGCCGGCGCCGGTGCCGCCGGGATGGTCGGCGGCCAGGCGATCGATCTGGCATGCATCACGCCCGATGCCGCCGGCACGATGCCCCCTCCGCTCGATGCCGAATCCTTGCGGGCGATGCACGCGAGAAAGACCGGTGCGTTGATTCGCGCGTCGGCATCTGCAGGGGCCGTGATGGGCGGCGGCTCCGACGCACAGATCGATGCGATCGACCGCGCCGCAGCCGAATTCGGACTGGCCTTCCAGATCATCGACGATGTGCTCGACATCGAGGGCGCCTCGGCCAACCTGGGCAAGACCGCTGGGAAGGATGCGGCCGCGGGTAAGCCGACCTACCCGGCGCTGTATGGACTCGACGCGTCGAAGCGGATGGCGGATGAATGTCTCGCCCGCGCGGCCGGGGCACTCGCGGAGGTCCGTCTTGCGGATTCGCGCCTGCTCCAGATCGGCCGCTGGATCGTGGAACGCTCGAATTAGCGAGTCGGAGTCACACTGCGCCTCGTGCGCGAGTCAGAGTCGTGAGTCGGCTTGTGCGCGAGTCAGAGTCGTGAGTCGGGTCGTGCGCGAGTCAGACTCGCGATGCGGATCGACTCAACTCGCGATGCGGATCGACTCAAGGTTGCAAAAATTGCGCGTCCGGTTGGATCAGCTCGTCGTTGAACGGGGCCTCGCGCCGTCGAGAGAGCGTGCGCGGGCGCTGATTCTGGCAGGGCAAGTGACGGTCGACGGCCAGCTCGAAACCAAAGCCGGCACGCAGGTCGACGCCGCCGCCGAGCTCGGACTCATTGCGCCCGATCATCCGTATGTCGGCCGTGGCGGCATCAAGCTGGCGCATGCCCTCGACACGTTCCATATCAGCGTCGAAGGCCGCGAGGCCCTCGACATCGGTGCGTCCACTGGGGGGTTCACCGACGTACTTCTCAAGCGCGGCGCTACACGCGTCGTCGCACTCGACGTCGGCCACGGTCAAATCGACTGGACACTGCGCAACGATCCGCGGGTCGTCGTCATCGAGCATTTCAATGCGCGGCACCTGCAGGCGTCCGACCTTCCAGGGTCGGTCGACATCGTGACCATTGACGTCTCGTTCATCTCGCTGCGACAGATCCTGCCGGTGGTACCGCGAGTCTTACGTCAGCGAGGTGACGTCGTGGCGCTCGTCAAACCGCAGTTCGAGGCGGGACGCAGCGAAATCCGCAAGGGCGTGATCCGCGATACGGCCATCCAGGCGCGCGTCCTTGACGAAGTGTCCGCCGCCGCCCGTGAGGTAGGATTGACGCCGGTAGCCTCGACGACCTCGCCGATCACCGGTGCGAAAGGAAACGTCGAGTTCCTCCTCCACCTCCGCTCATGACATCGCGCATCCACTGCGTCGGCATCGTCGCCAAGCATGGTCTGCTTGCTGCTGCCGAGCATCTCACACGCATCGGAGCGTGGCTGCGCGAGCGGAAGCTGGACGTCGTCTACGAGACCGAGACCGCCCGTCTCACGCAATCGGCCGACACCCGCGCGACCCGGTCGCGTGAAGATCTGCCCGGCTGTGTTGATTTGATGATCGTGCTTGGTGGCGACGGGACGCTGCTGGCCATGGCCGATCGCATCGCCCAGGCCGGCCGCGATATTCCGATCCTCGGCGTGAACTTCGGCGGACTCGGATTTCTCACCGAACTGCGGATCGATGAGCTCTTCCCCGCACTCGAATCGGTTGTCAACGGCACCGCCACGTACGACGAGCGCCTGATGCTGGCTGCGACCGCATCGCTGCGCAACAAAACGGACGACACGCGCGTGGTCCTCAACGACGTTGTCTTCACCAAGGGAGCGTTGTCGAGGATGATCGAGCTCTCCGTTTCCGTGAGCGGACGCTTCGTCACGCGCGTGAAGGCGGACGGCCTGATCATTGCGAGCGCAACCGGATCAACCGCATACAACCTCGCGGCCGGCGGTCCGATCGTTCATCCATCTGTCGACGCGCTGGTCCTGACGCCGATCGCGCCTCACACACTCACCAACCGTCCCGTGGTGATTCCCGGCGATGCCGACGTGGAGGTGCATGCCGAAGCGCCGGACGGCAGCGACGAGGTCTTCGTGACCTACGACGGACAGTACGGCTATCCCATTCAGCCTGGAGACGTCATTCACGTCCGCAAGGCGAAGCGGATGCTGCGTCTCGTCAAGGCACCCGCGCGCGGCTACTTCGAGCTGCTCCGCGAGAAGCTGAAGTGGGGGGAGCGCTAGCGTCCCCCGCCTGGCGCTGCGCTCTGAAGAAATCGACCTGAAACTTCCGTACGTTGGCGTTGTGTTCGTCGAGCGTCTGAGCGAATACATGCGAGCCGTCGTTGCGGCTGACAAAGTAGAGATACGGCGCGTCGGCGGGCGCGAGTGCGGCCTCGAGCGATGCCTTGCCGGGTGACGCGATCGGGCCCGGTGGCAGACCGGCGTACTTATACGTGTTGTACGGCGAGTCCATCGAAAGGTCTTCCCGCCGAATGTTCCCGTCGTAGCGATGCGCTTTCAACAGGGCGTAGACCACGGTCGGATCGGCCTGCATCGGCATGCCGATCTTCATTCGATTGCGATACACCGCGGCGACGATTGGCCGCTCCTCCGCCTTTCCCGTTTCTTTCTCGATGAGCGACGCCAGCGTTACAGCTTGCCGCGTCGTCAGCCCTTGCGCCGAGGCCCGTGCACGCATTCGGTCGTCGTAGACAGCGAGAAACCGATCGACCATCAGATCAACGAGGCGCGCCGCGGACATCTGCCTCGGCAACGAATATGTTTCCGGAAAGAGATACCCTTCGAGATCTGACGCCTTGTCGTCGAGCTCGCGAATGCGGTTCACGTTTCGAGCGGCCGCGACGAAGTCGGACGCCTTGCCGAAACCGTGCGCCTCATACAGCTTCGACATTTCCTCGATGTTCAGCCCTTCGGGAAAGGTGAGACGGAGGGTATAGACATCGCCGCGGACGAGCACGCCGAGGACCTCGAGTGGCGTCAACGCGTGATCGAAGCGATACTCGCCCGCCCTAAGGCTTCGGCCGCGCCCCGTCCACCACAGCGCCGCACGAAACAGACGCGGGTCACGGACGACTTTGGCCGCGGCAAGCTGCCGCCCGATTTCAGAACTGGAAGCGCCCTGACGAATTGTGACGAACTGCTCCGGTCCCGTGTAGCCCTGGTAGGGCTCGTGAAGCTGCGTCCAGCCAAGCCACCCTACGACGGCAGCAGCCGCGGCCAGCAGCACGATGACCACCATGCCG
>Ga0310810_10004060_pt1 | contig 16124 bp, 19 predicted proteins | sample NCmetagenome_FD_207641 | JGI IMG/M metagenome (GOLD analysis project Ga0310810, IMG submission 207641) | Soil microbial communities from experimental microcosm in Duke University, North Carolina, United States - NC | ecosystem: Engineered > Artificial ecosystem > Soil microcosm > Unclassified ... | reverse complement strand
ACGCCATTGCCGGTGAATGGGGACACAACCCGTTGCCGTGGCCCGACGACAGCGAGCGGCCAGGCCCCGAGTGCTACTGCGGCAAGCGCGGCTGCCTCGAGTCGTTCATCTCCGGCCCTGGCTTCGCGCGCGATTACGCGGTCCGCGCGGGGGTGGCGATTGGGAGCATCGACGCCGCCGGCGTCGTGGCGCGCGCGGCGGCCGGCGATGCGCAGGCGACCAGCGCCCTGGACCGCTACGCCCACCGCGTCGCGCGCGGGCTGGCAACCATCGTCAACGTCGTCGATCCCGATGTAGTCGTCCTGGGCGGCGGGATGTCGAACGTTCCGCATCTGTACGACGCGGTACCGCGGCAGTTGCCGCAGTTCGTCTTCTCCGATGCCGTCGTCACGCGGATCGTGCCGCCGAGGCACGGCGACTCGAGCGGGGTACGCGGCGCCGCGTGGCTCTGGAGTCTGGACGAGGCGCGTGCGATTACGGGCGCGGCGCGCGCCCCGCGGGCGGGAGCCGGGACAGCCGGCGCTTGAGGTCCGCGAACGCGGGATCGTCGTCGCGGCCTCGTGGCAGGGCCGCCGCTTCGGCGCGCAGATTTGCGACGCGGCTGTCGAACGACGGATGCGTCGAGAAGAACCCGCCTGCTACGGCGCCCTTCCGGCCGGCCGCCGTTCGCGCCGTCTGCAGGAACATGAGCAGCCCTCGAGGGTCCCATCCCGCGCGCGCCAGGATGCGCGTGCCTTCGCGATCGGCCTCTCGTTCGTCGTCTCGTGAGAAGCCCAGAAACGCGCCGCTCGTGAGCGCACCGGCCGCAACCCGGGACGTCGTCGCCCCGGCCGTGTTGCCGAGGAGCGCACCCAACAGTTCGAGCCCCATGTTGGCCATTACGGCGTACGAGATCTGGCGCGCGGCATGCCGCAGCTCGACGTGCGCCACCTCGTGCGCCAGCACGCCGGCAGCCTCTGATTCGATGGTCGCCGCCACGAGCGCGCCGCGATACACCCAGATGTGCCCACCCGGGAGCGTGAGCGCGTTGAGGTCCCGGTAGTTCGCGACATCGAAGGTGTAGTCGAACCCGGATCCGCGCGCGGCGGCCGCCAGACGATGACCGATGCGCGAGATGTAGTCACGGACCTGCTGATCCTGCACGGCGGGTGTCTGCGCGCGCATCGCCGCCTGCGCCTTCTTTCCGATCGCGACTTCGTCCGAGACCGACAGCAGGATGAACGCGCCCGCCACGGCCGGCCATGCGAGCCAGCTCGCGAGCGCGAGCGGGCCCACACGCGTCGGGCATCCGATCATGTGGCGGTCGATGGCACGCGGGGCGGCGCGGCCGGCGCCTCCTCGGCGCGATTGCGCAGCAGGCGGCTGTACGCCGCCGTGAACTCGACCCCGTACAGGAGGATAACGGCCGAGATATAGACCCAGACCAGAAACACCACCACAGCAGCGATCGATCCGTGGATGAGACTGTAGCGCGACGTGTTGTCGCGCACCCACCAGGAGAAACCAGCAAAGGCGATGCGCCAGAGCAGCCCGGTGAGCACGGCCCCCACCCACACGTCACGGAAACGAACCTTCGCGTTCGGCACGAAGTAGAAGATCAGGCCGACGGCGATCATGAGGGAAGAGGTGGCGGCCCAGTTGACCGACCCGCCGCGCAGCGATAGCAATCTGGGAAAACGGCCGGCCACGGCGCCGAACCAGGACGCGCCAACCACCTGCGAGGCGCTGAAGATGAAGACCGTGAGGATCACCAGTGCGCAGGCGGTGGCCATCATCAGGAACGCCACCAGCTTGTGCTTCAGATAACTCCTCTGACGCTCCACCTTCCAGGCGTAGTTGACCGCGGTGCTGACGGCGCTGAAGAATCCGAGCGAGGCCCACGTCAACGCCACCACGCCGAACAGGCCGAGCGTGACGCGGCTGCGCTGAAGCGCCTCGAGCTGGCTGGCGACGAAGTCCAGCTTCGCGGGGAAATAGCGCAGCACGAAGCTCAGCGCCGCGGTCCGGACGTCGTTGCGTGAGGTGATCATCCCGAGCACCGAGATGAGCAGCAGCAGGAACGGGAAGAACGACAGCAGCGAGTAGTACGCGATCGAGGCCGCGTGCGTAAGGTCGTCGCTGTTGTAGATGCTGACCAGGCCGCGCCAGGCGGCGTGCGCCGATGTGGACCCGATGCGGCGTGCGCGGACGGTGAGCGCGTAGGTGTAGCGACGCCAGTGCGCCCGTCGCGGAAGCGGACTGGTCATCCGCGGGCCCTACCGCGCCGGCGGTCGGACAGCCACCTCCTGCACGGACCGCCAGCTCTCGGCGGCCGCGCGCTGGGCGCGGAGGGCGCTGGCGCGCAGCGCGCCGGCGCGCTCGGCGATCTGATCGATTTGCGGCTCCAGTCGTTCGCGCAGACGCCGCCCGTCTTCGGTGAGGTACAACCAACCGGCCACGCCGCCGACGATGGCGCCGGCGGTCAGTCCCAGCAGGACGGCCGTGCGATCACGCATGCTCTTCCCCTCGCCCACGAACGTCGCGCGCGGGACGGGGCACGGCTGCCCGCGCCGCGCCGCGGCGGCTGCGTCCTTCGTCGCGAATCTTGTGCTTTCGCATCTTGCTATACAGCGTCGGCCGATACAAGCCGAGCTGCGCGGCCGCTTCCTGCTTGTTCCAGTTCGTCCGCTCGAGCGCCTGCATGATCGCCATTCGCTCGATCTCGGCCAGCGTCCGGTGGGGCGGGATGATGAAATCGCCCGACGGCCCGCCTTCCTCCCGCAGGGGATCGGGAAGGTCCGCCGGCGTGATCTCGTTGCCCTTGGCCACGAGCACCGCGCGCTCGATCGCGTTCTCGAGCTCGCGCACGTTGCCCTGCCACCGGCTGCGGATGAGCAGGTGATAGGCCGACGGCGCAATCGTACGCACGCTGCGCTGGTAGCGCTGCCGGAACCGGTCGAGAAAGTGGTCGCAGAGCAACGGGATGTCTTCGGTGCGCTCGCGGAGCGCGGGCACACGGAGCGTGATCGTGTTGATGCGGAAGTAGAGGTCCTCGCGCAGCCGCCCTTCCCGCAGCGCAGCCTCGACGTCCACGTTGGTGGCACAGATCAGCCGGAAGTCCACCCGGACGACGCGGTCGCTGCCGACCGGACGGTACTCGCGCTCCTGCAGCACACGGAGGAGCTTCGTCTGCAAGTACGGCGGCATCTCGCCGATCTCGTCCAGCAGGAGCGAACCACCTTGCGCCTGCTCGAGCAGGCCGTCTTTGTCGGACACCGCGCCCGTGAACGACCCGCGCCGGTAGCCGAACAGTTCCGACTCGATGAGGTCCTTCGGGATCGCCGCGCAGTTGATCTTGATGAACGGCCCCTTCGTGCGCCGGCTGTTGTAATGCAGCGCGTTGGCGATGAGCTCCTTGCCCGTGCCGTTTTCGCCCTGAATCAGGACATTGGCCTCGGAATCGGCCACCGCGGCCACCAGATCGAACAGCTCGCGCATCTTGCGGCTGCGCCCGATGATGTTGTCGAACTGGTAGCGGTCGCGGAGCTGCCGCTTGAGTGCGACGTTCTCCGCCTCCAGATCCATGCGCTCGATCGCTCGCGCCAGCATCGCGAGGACGCTCTCGGCATCGATGGGCTTCTCGAGGAAGTACGACGCGCCGGCCTTGATCGCTTCGACGGCACGCGGGATGCTTCCCTGCCCGCTGACGACCAGCACTTCCGTGCGCGGCTGCAGCGCCTTGAACCTGCGGACCAGCTCTGCCCCATCGGTGTCGGGCAGCATGAGGTCCACCAGCGCGGCATCAGGCAGCCAGGTCGAGAAGGTTTCCGCCGCTTCGTCGCCGCGGACTGCGACTCTGGTGTCGTAGCCCGCATTGGACACTACGACCGAGAGCCACTCAGCCATGTCCGGCTCATCGTCGACGACGAGCACACGCCGTGTCCTGTTCGATGCCATGTATCCGCTTGAAACAGTCGAGGTAGTCTCGACTTGATGTCGGGCCTCGATACTGGACTGTAGCATGCTGCCGATGCGGATTCATACATCGCGGACCTGTTATGTCGGTTTTGTAACAGGATCGAGTGAAGCTCCGTGCAGCCCGGTATAATGCCGGCGCGCATGCCGGACCAGCCAGCCCCTAAACTCGGCCATCCCGGGCACATCACCCCGCTGCCCAGCCTCATCGTCGATCGTCACGTGATGCGGCCAGCTGATGAGCAGATGGTCTGCGAGCGCTGCGGCGGCACCAACGTCTACCGCATGCACGCCGTCTGGCGCTGTGCGGACTGCAGGTTCAAGACCGACTGCTGCGGCTGGTAGCCCGATGGACGAGCTGGCGACGCGAATCGCAGCCACGAGCGACGAGTTCCGCGCGAACAAGGCCGCCATGCAATCGCTGGTGGATCAACTGCGCGAGGCAGAGGCGAAGGTCCGGGCCGGCGGAGGGACGAAGTCGCACGAACGGCACCGAGCGCAGGGAAAACTCCCGGTGCGCGAGCGGCTCGATCGCGTCCTCGATCCAGGCTCGCCGTTTCTGGAGCTCTCGCCCCTGGCCGCCTGGGCCATGTACGACGACGAGGCACCGGGCGCGGGCATCGTGACCGGCGTTGGCCGTGTCAGCGGGCGCGAGGTACTCATCGTCGCCAACGACGCCACGGTCAAGGGCGGCACCTACTACCCCATCACCGTCCGCAAGCATCTGCGAGCGCAGGAGGTGGCGCTGGCCAATCGGCTGCCGTGCCTCTACCTGGTCGATTCAGGCGGCGCCTTCCTGCCGCTGCAGGCCGAGGTCTTCCCCGATCGCGATCACTTCGGGCGGATCTTCTACCACCAGGCGCGCATGTCCGCGGAGGGCATCCCGCAAATTGCCGTCGTGATGGGCTCGTGCACCGCGGGAGGCGCCTATGTCCCCGCCATGTCGGACGAGACGGTGATCGTCAAGGGGACGGGCACGATCTTTCTGGGCGGGCCGCCACTGGTGAAAGCGGCCACCGGCGAAGACGTGACGGCTGAAGAGCTGGGCGGCGCGGACGTGCACACGCGCCTTTCGGGGGTCGCCGACTACTTCGCCGAAGACGATGCGCACGCGCTCGAGATTGCTCGGACCATCGTGGCGTCGCTCAACTCGCGCAAGGCGATGCCGGTGGACATCACGACGCCGGAAGATCCCAAGTACGATTCGAGCGAGCTGTACGGCGTCGTGCCGTCGGACCTGCGGCGCCAGTACGACGTCCGCGAAGTGATCGCGAGGCTGGTGGATGGCTCGCGCTTCGACGAGTTCAAGGCGCGCTACGCGACGACGATCGTCACCGGTTTCGCGCGACTGCACGGCATGCTCGTCGGCATCATCGCCAACAACGGCGTGCTCTTCTCCGAGTCGGCGCTCAAGGCCACGCACTTCATCGAGCTGTGCAACCTGCGCGGCATCCCGCTCGTCTTCCTGCAGAACATCACCGGCTTCATCGTCGGCCGGCAGTACGAGCGCGCAGGCATCGCGAAGGACGGCGCGAAGCTGGTGCACGCCGTCGCCAACGCCGTGGTGCCGAAGATGACGGTCATCATCGGTGGGTCGTTCGGCGCGGGGAACTACGGCATGTGTGGCCGGGCGTACGAGCCGAGGTTCCTCTGGATGTGGCCCAACGCGCGGATCTCGGTAATGGGAGGCGAGCAGGCGGCCGGCGTGCTCGCCACCGTCAAGCGCGATCAGCTCGCGCGCGAGGGAAAGACGCTCAGCGAGACGGAAGACACAGCCATCCGCGAGCCCATCATCGCCAAGTACGAGCGCGAGGGATCGCCCTACTACTCCACTGCGCGGCTGTGGGACGATGGGATTCTGGATCCGGCGATGACGCGCGGCGCGCTGGCACTGGGGCTGTCGGCCGCCTGCAACGCGCCGCTCGCGCCGCCGCGGTTCGGCGTCTTCCGGATGTGAAGCGATGGGCTTCAAGTATCTGAACGTCGAGCGGCAGCAGGGCATCGAGCGGCTCGTCCTCAACCGGCCCGACGTCCGCAACGCCTTCAACGAAGGCATGATCGCGGAGCTGACCTGGTGGGCCGATTCGGTCTCCAGCGATCGCAGCGTGCGCCTGGTGATTATCGAGGGCGCCGGCCCGGTGTTCTGCGCCGGCGCGGACCTCGAGTGGATGGGCCGGATGGCGACGTTCAGCCGCGAGCAGAACGTGGACGATGCGATGGAGGCGGCGCGGCTGTTTTCGACGCTCGATCGGCTGCCGGCGCCCGTGATCGGCCGGGTCCACGGCGCCGCGCTCGGCGGCGGCGCCGGGCTCGCCGCGATCTGCGACATCGTCATCGCGGCCGACAATGCCGTGTTCGGGTTCACCGAGGTCCGGCTCGGGCTGATCCCCGCTGTGATCGCGCCGTTCGTGATGGCGAAGATCGGACGTTCGGCGTCCCGCGAGCTGTTCCTCACCGGCGAGCGTTTCGGCGCGGCGCGGGCGCGCGAGCTTGGCCTGGTCCACTCGGTCGTGCCCCTGGCGAGTCTGGACGTCGAGGTCGCGCGGTATCGCGACGCGCTGCTGTGCGGGGCACCTGGCGCAATCGCAGCCGCCAAACAACTGATCGCCGAAGTGGGACGGCGCGGTGCGGCCGACGTCGCGATGCTGTGCGCCGAGGCGATCGCCGCGCGGCGCGCGTCCGAGGAAGGCCAGGAGGGCATCAAGGCATTCCTCGAGAAGCGCGAGCCATCCTGGCGTCTCGAGCCCTGAAGGGCATCAATGTTCCGACGAGTGCTCGTCGCGAACCGCGGTGAGATAGCGATTCGCATCATCCGGACCTGTCGCGAGCTGGGCATCGAGTCGGTGGCTGTCTACTCGGACGCCGATGCCGGCGCCGCGCATGTCGCCGCTGCCGACCGGGCCATTCGTATTGGCCCTGCCGCGCCCGGCGAGAGCTACCTCAAAGCCGACGCGATCATCGACGCCGCGCGCCAGAGCGGCGCCGAGGCGGTCCACCCCGGCTACGGCTTCCTCTCGGAGAACGCCGCGTTCGCCGCGGCGTGTGCCGACGCGACGCTCGTGTTCATCGGGCCGCCCGCAGACGCGATCTCCCGGATGGGGTCGAAGATCGAGGCGCGCCGGTTGATGTCGGGCGCCGGCGTTCCAGTGGTTCCGGGTGAGGCGCCGAAGGACCAGACCACAGCCGCGCTATTGGCCGCCGCGGAGCGCGTGGGGTTCCCGATGCTGGTGAAGCCATCCTCGGGTGGCGGTGGCATCGGGATGCGCGAAGTTTACAAGCGCGAGGATGCCGAGGCCGCCTTCGATGCGGCCCGCCGCGACGCAGAAGGCGCGTTCGGCAACGGCACGCTCTACGTCGAGCGTCTCGTGAGGCGTCCTCGTCATGTCGAAATCCAGATCTTCGCCGACGATCGCGATGAGGTCGTGTCGCTGTTCGAGCGCGAGTGCTCGCTCCAGCGCCGGCATCAGAAGGTGATCGAGGAGAGCCCGTCGCCAGCGATGACGCCAGAGCTTCGTCAGGCGATGAGCGAGGCGGCCGTCGCGGCTGCGCGCGCCTGCGGCTACACCAACGCCGGCACGGTAGAGTTCCTGCTCGACGAATCCGGCGAGGGGACGCGCTTCTACTTCCTGGAGATGAACACGCGCCTGCAGGTCGAGCATCCCGTGACCGAGCAGGTGCTGGGGCTCGATCTGGTTCGGGCGCAGCTCATGGTCGCTGCCGGGCAGGGCCTGCCGTGGCGGCAGGATCAGCTCCGCCAGCGGGGCCACGCGATCGAATGCCGCGTCTACGCCGAAGATCCCGCATCAGGCTTTCTTCCGCAATCGGGGCCGCTCTGGCTCTATCGCGAACCGGCGGGACCGGGAGTGCGGGTGGACAGCGGCTTTCGCGAGGGCGACACAATCGCGGTCCACTACGACCCGCTCATCGCGAAGCTGATCGTGAGCGCCGAATCGCGTACGACGGCACTGCACCGCCTCGAGCGGTGCCTCCGCGAGTTTCCGATCCTCGGCATCCGGACCAACGTGCCGTTCCTGCTCGCGCTGGTACGGCATCCGGACGTCCGCGCCGGACGTCTCGACACAGGCCTCATCGATCGCGAGATCGAGCGCCTGGTGGCGGAGTCCACGCCTGCCGATCCAGTCCCTCCAGCGGTCGCGGCGGCAGCTTCTCTGGCGGATACAAACCGGAGATCGCCGACCGCGTCGCCGATCGGCGACGACCCGTGGACGACGCTGGGCGGGTGGCGGAATTGACGATGGCCCCGAAGCCGGTGCGGATGGCGGTCGACGGGAAGGAGATCACGGCGGCACCAGCCGGTGATGGCTGCTGGACGCTGACAAGCGACGCCGGCATCGAACGAGTGTGGGCAGTAGGCACTTCGGAGCGTTCGTGGGTGTTTCACGACGGACGTGTCTATGTTCTCGAGAACCGCGCGAGCCGGCGCGGCTCGCGCGGCCACTCGATTTCCAATACGCTGACCGCGCCAATGCCCGCCACCGTCCGCACCGTGCTCGTGAAGGTGGGCGATGAGGTGGCGGAAGGCGAAACGCTCGTCGTGCTCGAAGCCATGAAGATGGAACTGCCGCTGCGCGCGCCCAAGGCAGGGCGCGTCGCCGAGATTCGCTGCGCACCGGGCGAGCTGGTACAGCCCGGAGTGACGCTGGTCGAGCTGTCGTGAGCCGCCCGATGCTGCCGCCCCGTGTGAAGGTCGTCGAGGTCGGCCCGCGCGACGGCTTGCAGAACGAGTCGGTTGCGATCGAAACCGCCCTCAAAGTCCAGTTCATCGATCGACTGGCGGAGGCAGGCCTGCCCATCGTCGAGATCACCGCGTTCGTCAGCGCGAAGTGGGTGCCGCAGATGGCCGACGCGCGCGAGGTTGCGAGGGCGGCCGCGCGGCGGCCCGGCGTCCGCTTCTCGGCGCTGGTGCCGAATCGACGTGGGCTCGAGGCCGCAGTCGAGTGCGGGCTGAACCACGTTGCTGTGTTCGCGGCCGCCTCCGAGACGTTCAGCCAGCGCAACATCAACCAGTCGATTGCCGACTCCATGCGGAACTACGCAGAGCTGACCGCGGCGGCCCGCGCGCAAGGCCTCGCGGTCCGTGCCTATCTCTCGACGTCGTTCGGCTGCCCTTACGAGGGCAACGTCCCCGTGGAACGCGTCGTGGACCTGGCGGCGGCGCTCATCGACATGGGTACCGAAGAAGTCGCGGTCAGCGACACCATTGGCGTCGCCCATCCCGGCCAGGTCGTGGACGTCGTCGAGGCCGTGGCGGCGCGCGTGCCTGTCGGACAGATCGCGCTGCACTTCCACGATACGCGCGGCACGGCGCTCGCGAACGTCTACGCGGGTCTCGAGTGTGGCGTCGCGACATTCGACAGTTCGGCCGGAGGGCTCGGCGGTTGCCCCTACGCGCCCGGCGCCGCAGGCAATCTCGCGACCGAAGACCTGATCTACCTGCTGAATGGATTGGGAATCGAGACCGGTGTGGAGCTGGACGCCGTGGTCGCCGCGTCACGCCTCATCGCGCCGCACCTCGGACACGCACTGCCGTCGCGTTACCTGCAGGCCGCGAAGTCGTAGCGGGGACTGTCCCCCTCGAGATCCAAGGGGGGACAGTCCCCCAAGCCAGCTCGGGCGTGCCTCGCTACCCGACCGCGCTGCGCGCAGGCGCCTGCGGCAACCGTCCCGGCAACGTCACCGCGAAGGTCGCGCCCGTGCCCGGGCCGTCGCTGCGCGCTTCGACGGCGCCGCCGTGGGCTTCCGCGAGCTCGCGGACGATCGCAAGGCCGATCCCCAGGCCGCGCACGCCGCGCATCTCCTCTCCTTCGGCCTGCGAGAACCGGTCGAAGACGTGCGGCAGGAACGCCGGCTCGATGCCACGCCCCGTGTCGCTGACTTCCAGGCAGACGCCCGTGCTCGCCGGCACCAGCACAAGCGACACGGTGCCGCGGGGCGGTGTGAACTTCACGGCGTTCGACAGCAGGTTCCAGACGATCTGCCGCAGGCGATCCGGGTCGCCAGGTACCCACCGCGCTTCTGGATCGATCGACGTCGTCAGCTGCACCTGCCGGGCGTCGGCGGCCGGGCGGACGCTTTCGAGCGCGCTCAGCGAAACCGCGCCGAGATCGACGGGTTCGATCCTCAGCCGGAGCTTGCCGGTGACGACGCCCGACAGGTCCAGCAGGTCTTCGACGAGCCGCGCCTGCGCCTGTGCGTTCCGCTCGATCACGCTGACGGCATGGGGAACACGGTGCGCCGGCAGCTCGCCCGTCGCCAGCAGGCGTGCCCAGCCGAGCACGGCATTGAGCGGGGTACGGAGCTCGTGCGACAGCGCGCCCAGGAATTGGTCCTTCAGCCGGTTGGCCTCGGCCAGCGTCTCTTCGGCCATCTTCTGCCGCGTGACATCCACGGTAATGCCGTCGAAGCGCGTCGGCTTGCCCGTCTTGTCGTAGAACCCGCGCCCGAGCGCGCGCAGCCAGCGAACATCGCCGTCACGGTGAACGACGCGGTAGTCGACGTCGCAGCTGGTGTGACCGAAGATCGCGCGTTCCGCGGCACCCTGCAGGCGATCGCGATCGGCCGGGTGCACGCACCCGAGCAGCACGTCGAGCGTGATCTCCGCATCCGGCGGCAGGCCGTAGTGCGCCTTGCACTGCGCGTCCCAGAACATCTGTTGCGTCGGCAGATCGCTGTACCAGTGGCCGATGCCGATCGAGTGCATGACCTCGGCGAGTCGCGCGTGCTGCGCCTGCAGGTCCTCCAGCTGGATCTGCTGGCGCCGGCGGCGGTCGATGAAGGCGCTGACAACGGCGCCCACGATGGCGAAGATGATCAGGGCGACGACGTTGACCCTCGCGATCGGATGGTCCTGGATGTAGACGCGGCTGATTGCGACGCTCGCGATCGCGCTCAGGGCCGTCGCGGAGAGGCCCATCAGCAAGCCACCGTGCCAGGCCGCGATCAGGACGGCCAGCACCTGGATGCTGAACATGATCTGCGAGTTTGGCGTGACGGCAATGCTCAGCGCCAGGCCCAGCGTGACCACGCCGAGCATCAGGACGATGCGGAGCCATTGCGAGCGCATCATGATTGCGAGCCGCCGCCGGCGGCTGACTCACGATAGGACCGGCTGAGCCGGGGTGTCAAACTCTCCGTAGAGGCTTGACAGTGCCCCAGTGCTGGGTGCTGAGTGCCGGGTGCGGTGCTAGGTGCCGGGCGCTTCGTGCAGTGCCTGGTGCCAGGTGCCGAGTGCGGACGCGTTTTCCTTCAGCGTCTCAAACGGGTCACGACCGTGTTCATCGTCGGGGGTGATCAGGAGCAGGGGGAGCAGCCAGTCCGCGAAAGACATCATAGACTTTATCGGCTGCCTGCAAGCTGCACTGTAGATGGGGACTGTCCCCCTCGAGAAAACACGGGGGACAGTCCCCAAGGACGAGGGCTGCTAATAGAGGACCAGATCACCCGACTCCGCGCGTGACTGGAGTGCCGACGACGCGGTGAGCCAGGAGTAACGCGAGTAGCGATCGGGCGCTCCGGCCTGACGAGGCCGCGGCGCGGGACCCTCGAGCGACCAGCCGGAGGATTCGAGCCGGCAGGTCGAGCAATACAAATACAGCCGCTCGCGCTCCATGTGGACCTGGGGCTCGTGGCCGTGCATCTCACAGAGCCACACGGCCACCTGCCTGCGGACGCGCGCGAGCATCCGGGAAGTGTCGCCCGGCATGTTCACCAGCGCCGCCGGCAGCTGCCGGGGCAAAGTCTGGCTGGTCGTAGTCATGCCCCTGACAGGTGGCAAGACCGGGGCCAGCAGAATTTGGCCGGAATCGGCGGATTCAGCCGCTTCAGCTGGCGCGAAGTCTGGTAGCGGCCAGACGATTGTCCGCGTCCAGCCTCACGATGATCGGATGGGAAAGACCGTGCAACGGCCAGGACCCTTGAGAACCCTGAGACTTGTTCGGTTGCTAGTGAGGTCACGGGGCGCGGCATGCCGCGCCTCGTTAGAACTTGGGCGTGCGCTTCCCCTGCCGGCTGCGGCGGCGCATGAGGTACAGGCACAGCGCGATGCCGGCCAGAATGAGAAGCGCAAGCGACTGCATTTTCATAGTGAATCCCTCATCGGTCTCATCAGGTTGAAGCTTTAGGCGCCGCCCTTTCGGCGGACTTCCCCTGCACGGAACTGCTCGGACTGTCCCCGCGGAATGCTGAGCGTCTGCCAGTCGCCGCCGCGCCAGTGTTTGGCCAGCAGGACGATCTGGTGCACGTGCCCGGCGACATGTGCAAGATTGCGCATCAGCGCACGCGGCAGGCTCGCCGCCTGTCCGCGGATGACGATCGGCGTATCCAGATCGGCCGGCGTCAGGCTGGCGAGCCCGTCGTGCAGCATCGCCCACCCCTGCCGCCATTTCGCCTCGACGTCGGCGCGCGACAGGCCCGCTTCGAATTCGCGATCGCGATACCGATCGGGCTTCTCACCATCGGTGGTCCGGAAGTCCTGCCACCGGGACCGCAGGTTGCCGCCGATGTGCTGCATCAGCGTGCCAACGCTGTTGGCTTCCGTGTCGAGGTTGGCGAAGAACTGCTCATCGCTCACTTGTGCCGCCGCGCGCTCGGCGAGCATGCGGAGACTGGCAAACTCTTCACTGATGGCCTCGATGAACGCGGAAAACGGCTCCCGCACGAGCGGGAGTATAGCAGGCTCAGTCGAGGTGGCGCCGCGCCAGGCTCTCCAGCTGAGCCACGAGGCTCGCAACGGCTTGGCGGTCCACCGGCGCCGTGTCGGACTCCGGCACCCGCGCGACCCGACCCACGTGCACTTCCCGGATGCCGGGAATCGCAGCGATGTCCGGGAGCATCGCCATCGACACTCCCCCGCCAACAAGGATGCCGATCCTCGAGCCTCCCTGGCGGGCCAGGGCACCCAGGCGCGCGACGCGCGCAGGCCAATCGCCGGGGCCACCGCTCGTCAGGATCCGATCGATCGCACCCAGTGACAGCAAGTCCTCGAGTCCCGCGGCCTGATCGGCCAGCGCTTCGAATGCCCGATGGAAAGTGATCGGACGGCTGGCGGCCGCCCTGATGATTCTCGCGGTCAGGTCGACGTCGACGCGGCCGTGACGGACCGCGCCGAACACCAGCCCGCCCACGGGACGCGACGCGATGGCCTCCGCAGCCGCCGCGAGCCTGTCGGCGATTGAGGCGTCCGCGATCTCGTGCGGCTCGGTCTCTCGCACCATCACCCGGATGGGGATGCGGACGCGGGCCAGGATCTCGTCGACGAGAGCCGCCGGCGGCGTCATCCCGCCGCGTGATAACTCGACGACCAGCTCCAGCCGGTCGGCGCCGCCCTGTTCGGCGGCGACGGCGTCGGCGACCGACGTCGCGATGACTTCGAGCGCCAGCCTGGGCATGCGCTGGGCCAATGGTATGCTGAACCGCTCGGCCGCGTGGATTCACGCCGGCGCATTCATGGAGGGACGGTGGATGGGTCAGATCAAGACATGGCGCGCCGCGCTGGCGGCGATCGTGGCGGCACTGGTGATGGGCGTCGCCGTACAGGCTTCAGCGCAGCAGACCGGCAAGCTCCAGGTGACTGTCGACTACAAGGGCGCCGGCACCGTTGACAAGACCCACCAGATCTTCGTGTGGGTATTCGACACGCCCGACATCAACGAGAACTCGGTGCCCATCGCGACCGATCAGGCCACGTCGAACGGGACCACGCTTTCATTCTCGGGACTTCCGAAGACCGTCTACCTCGCCGCCGCCTACAACGAGAAGGGCACCTTCGACGGCACGCAGGGCCCGCCGCCCTCCGGTACGCCTGTGACCATCTACGGCGGGATGGGCACCGCCACCGCCGTTCCAACCGGCGGCGACGACGCGAAGGTGACCGTCACGTTCGACGATTCAGTGCGCATGCCGTAGCGAGAGACGAAAATGGGGACTGTCCCCCTTATGTAACACGGGGGACAGTCCCCATCGCACCTTCGTCCTTCGTCCTAGACTTTGCGCAGCTTGGTTACGCGTCCCACCTCGACCCACTCCACGACGAAGATGTTGCCCGCGTGATCGAAGCACGCGCTGTGCGGACAGACGAACTTGCCGACGGGAAACGCGTCGCGGGGGCCGCCGCGAATCTGCTTCCACGAATCGACCCCGGCGTCACCGAGCTGCTCGATCGCCTTGTTCTGCCGATCGATCAGCGTGACGCGCGCGAACAGATCCGGCACGACGATGACGCCCTGCCGCTCGTTGAAGTGACATGGCGCCGGGAAGTCTTCGACGAACCCGAGGTGCGTGCCATCGAGAGAGAAGTTCTGGATGCGCTTGTTGCTTCGGTCGGCGACCATCAGCACGGGCGTGGCTCCGCGAACGTCGACCATGAGGCCGTGCGGGCAGTCGAGCTGACCGGCATCCTTCCCTTTGCCGCCGAAGGTGCGGATGAACTTCGCGTTGCTGTCGTACTGGTTGATGAAGCTCGACCCGTACCCGTCACCGACGTAGAAGTCGCCGTTTGGCGCGATTGCGATGTTGGTCGGCGAGTACTTGATGCCCGGCGTCCCGTCGGCGTTCACCGGGTACTTCGGCGACTCCTTCGGGTAGCCGAACTGCCAGACGATCTCCCCTTTCGTCGTCGCCTTGGCCACGATGGCGCGCTTGGTATCGCAGAGGTAGAGAAACTCGTCCGAGCCTTCGCGCCTGATGTGGAGCCCGTGCGCGCCGCCTTCGAACTCGGCGCCCCAGCTCCGCACGAACTTGCCGTGCTGGTCGAAGACCACCATCGTGTCGTGCCGGTCGCTGGTGGCATGCACGGTGTGGTGGATGTAAATCTGTCCACGTGAGTCCTCGCACACGCCGTGGGTGTTGCCGTACTTGATTCCCGCGGGCAGCTCACCCCAGTCGTGATACACCTCGTAGGTGAACTCGCCGCTGCCGATGACGGGGCGCTTCGTGCCCGCCTTGTCGGAAGCACCGAGAATCGTCGGACTGACGACGGAAGCCGCCAGGCCGGTGCCGATCGTCTGGAGAAATGCGCGCCGGGACGGAGTGTGATGAGTCATGACTCGCTCCCGGCGCATTTTACGCCATGCCGCTGACTCTCGGGCGCTACGACTCGCCAATCGGGCCGCTGGCCATTGCGACTGACGATGACATCCTGCTCGCCATCGATTTCAACGGCGACGTGAAGTCGCTCGCGCGTCGCCTGTCGCTACCCGACACGGCAGCCGACGCCTTCCCGCATGCGGCGCGGCCGGTCCTCGATCGGCTGGAGGCCTACTTCGCCGGCGACCTCGCCGCGCTCGACCAGATCGCCGTGCGCCCGGCGGGCACGCCCTTCCAGCGTCGCGTCTGGGACGCGTTGCGGACGATCCGCGCCGGCACCACATCGAGCTACCGGGATCTCGCTGCCTGCATCGGATCGCCTTCCGCAGTTCGCGCGGTCGGCGCCGCCAACGGCGCCAACCCCATCCCCATCGTCGTCCCCTGCCACCGTGTCATCGGGACCAACGGCGCGCTGGTGGGCTACGGCGGGGGGCTCGACCGCAAACGCTGGCTCCTGGCCCACGAAGGCATCGTCGCCGGCCGTCTCTGGTAGGCCCTAACGCCGGCGGTGCGTGGATCGTCCAATGTGCGTGGATGCCTTGCTGCACGATCTCCGGTACGCCCTTCGCTCGCTCGGCCGCGCCCCGGGCTTCACCACCGCAACCGCTCTCGCGCTGACGCTGGGCGTCGGGGCGACCACGGCGCTGTTCGCGGTGCTGTGGGCCGTGCTGTTGCGGCCGCTGCCCTATCGATCGCCGGACCGCCTCGTCACGATCCTCCACGGCGACGCCGTGAGCGCCCCCGTCTCACCGGCCGACTACCTCGACGTCCGTCAGCAGTCGCATAGCTTCGCCGGCATGGCTGCGGCGCAGTCGTGGGGCGCAAACCTCGCGTCGGACGGGCGCGCCGAGCGCATCCCGGCGCTGCAGGTGACGGGCACCCTGTTCGACGTCCTCGGCGTCGGCGCGGAGATGGGACGGGCCATCCACGCCGGCGATGACGAGGCGGGGCGAAGCCACGTCGTCGTGATCTCGCACGGCCTGTGGACGCGGCGATTCGGGGCGGACGTTGGAATCGTCGGACGGCGCGTCCAGTTGAACGGCGAGCCGTTCACCATCGTGGGCGTG
>Ga0310810_10004058_pt1 | contig 16126 bp, 12 predicted proteins | sample NCmetagenome_FD_207641 | JGI IMG/M metagenome (GOLD analysis project Ga0310810, IMG submission 207641) | Soil microbial communities from experimental microcosm in Duke University, North Carolina, United States - NC | ecosystem: Engineered > Artificial ecosystem > Soil microcosm > Unclassified ... | reverse complement strand
TGGTCCTGTACAGCAAAATGACCGCGCCCTTCTCGACGGGGTTCTTCTTTCTCAAGGTGATGAGTTTCTCCGTCGGTATCCAGTCCGTGATCGATAACCTGACCTTCAACGTCAACCGGACGCTGAGTGTGTCGGATTACCGGCCCCTGGAAATTCTGCTGCGCGTTCAGTACTGGACGTTCCTGGTCGTGGTCTTCGCCCTCGTGATGCGAGAGGTGTGGAAACGTTCCAATTGGCGCTCGGCGCCCGCCATCCATCTCGCATTGGGCGGCAGCGCCATGGTCACCGCGCTGGGGCTGATGCTGCTGCTCTACACCTTGACCAATCAGGCGGAATTCCGTGTGCTCTCAGCGTTTTTGCTGTTCGGTGCGCTCGTCACGCTGGCAGCCCCGGGCCGCACGCCTGCGATTGTCGTCGCGCTCCTGCTCGTCTCGAACATCGCAACTATCCGCACGTTCGTCGACGAGTTCGAAGCAGGACATCGCGATCACTTCATATGGGATCGGCGAGGCGTCTTTGAGCTTGACGATGCCCTCTCGGGACATGTCGCCTATCACACGAACCGGCCGCGCTGGTGCAACACGCTGCTGACGGCGCAGTATCCGCCCTATCTGATCGCCGTGCCCCCCGGCATTGGCCTCTCCGTTGTCCGAGAGCCGGATCGCGTCGCAATGCCGCCTCGCTCGCGATACTTGCTGCTCGACCCGCCATCGTTGACGGAGTTCAAAGCGCCGCTGAACGTGAAAGCGATGGCGACGCTGCCGTACGGAACGCTGTACGAGAACCTCGACGCGCATTGCGAGCCCGACCCGCGCGGGAAGTGACGCGCGTCAACGGAAGCACGGGAGGTTTTGCCGCCCGAAGGCGCGAACCGGTGTTCGCGCGCGCTCCGCGAACACATGCAGTACCCGATCGCTTCCGACCGGCATGCTGCCCACATCGGCATAGCGCTCGTGCAGATATCCTCGAACGATGGGGGCGCTGGTGCTGTCCGGAGACCAGAACTCCTGGAATTCGACGAACGCGAGCGGCACCGACTGACCGCGCCATCGCGAGACGAGCGACTGCTCCTGCCGCGAATTGAGCGCGTAGTCAGGAAGAATACTGAGACGCCCCGCGCCGAATAATCGGCCTGCAAACGGTAACAGCTCAGGCTGATAGGTCATCATCACCACACGATCGGTGGGCGCCGTGCAGCGATTGATGTACTGCGAGATGTCCAATGGACCTTCAGGCGAGGGCTGATCGATCGCGGAATGTGGCAGCGTCGAGAGATACGTCGAGAGCTGCTGCGTTTGATACACGGTTGCGTGCCACGAGTGTCGGAGTCCCGCCGTGCCGAGCTGATTCCACACGAATCCGACGCTCGCGGTGGAGAGTGCCGTAGCACCGACGATCGCGACGATGATGACCGACCGTGCCGCGCGCCACGCGCTCGGCTCTCCGGTTCTCCATCGTGCCAGCTCGTGACTGGTCCAGGCTGCGAGCACGGCGACCAGCGGGCCGATGTCGCCAAGTCTCACGGCGACGTTTCCGCGAATCATGAGCGGTGATGCAAATGCGGTCATCGCGGCGATGGCCAGGATCGCTGTGCGCGTGGCGGACCATTCGCGCTCTGCGCGGCGGACCCATACGAAGGCGGCAGCCGCAAATGGCAGCAGACGCGTCAGGTAGTACAGCCACGCGGTGCCGTTCTGTTCCACGGTGAGGAACTGCATGATCCCCACCGCGTTGCCCGATTCATCGCGCTGTGTGAATCGAGGCCAGACCGCCAGTTCCGTCCGCTCCGCCTCGTCTTCACTCAGCGCTGCGCCATCGCGCAGGTACTGCACGAGACCGTCATGTCGCTGCACCCACAACAACGAAGGCGCGAGGAGAACCACGGTGAGCGCAATGTAAAGACCTGTCCGTCGAATGCGTTCCGTGCGAGAGCTGCCAACGGCGTACGCCAGCAGCAGTCCCACTCCAGCGTAGACCGCCAGATCGTGACGGAAAAGGAATGCGATCGCGGTCACCACGCTGCCGGCCACCACGCCGGCCACGTGAGAACGTCTGCAGTACTGCGCGATCGTCAGCGCAGCCGCAGACAGGACCAACACCTTCGGATAGTTATAGAGCGTGGGCGCGACGAACACGCTGATCAGCGTCGCGGCGGCGGCCCACGCAAGCGGCGCCACCGACGCGGCGGCCAGAAACGTCAGCGCAGCGGCCAGTCCGACCGCGGCCACTGTGAGCAGCGCCTCCGATCGCAGGTTATCGCCAAACCACCGCTGCGTCAGCGCCGACGTCTCGTACGTGAGCGAAGGCCACGCACCCTGCAACCCAAGCCCGTCGAAATCACGAAGCGGCTGCTCGCCGGCCTGCACCTGTTTTGCGTACGCGAACGGCACGAAGTGGTCGTTGTCAAAGCCGCCGAAACGTCCACCGAGCGTGTTGAAGCGGTACAGACCGGTGAACGCGAACATCAGCGCCGCAACGATCGTGCACACGAACGCGCGGCGCCATGCGGCACCGGCCGCCTCAGGAGGCGTGTGTTGAAGACCCGGCATGGAACGAGAACGCGACGGCGTCGAACGCTCTCACGTCGAGGGTCGTGAACGAGGCGGCATCCATCCCGTGGTAGACCTGCCGTGCTGCGTACAAGTGCGGCGCCAGAAGTTCGTCGTCCGCGTACACCGCCAGGGTCTTGGTGCCCAGCAACGGGGCCAGCCACGCCAGTCCTCCGCACGTACCGACGAACGCGGATGCGCGCTGGATCACCGCCGCCTGAACGCCAAGATTCCGCTGCGGCGTGAGATGACTCGCCAGGTGCATCACACCGGGAATGCCGTCGAACAGCAGATCCTGATGTTCATCAACGGCGAGCCCGGTGTCGAGTGACACGACGGGACTCTCAGCGGCGACACGCTCGACGAGCGCGCGCAACAATTGACGATTCCGTTCAGTAGCAGGAATGGCCTTGCCACTGTAGAACTTCATCGCGACGAAACGCTCCGGCAGCACCGGCACACCCGGAACGTCGCCGAGATCGACACGCACGTACTTCGTGTGCTCCTGCACGTACTGCAGCGACTCATTGCCCAGCCAGAACTGCCGCAGCAGCCGGAACATCACCGATGGATGGCAGACGGTGGCGCGTTCGTCTCCAAGCTGCTCGCGTACTCGCGAGAGGATCTCGCGGTCGAAGTCGGCCATCGCATGTTGCTTCTGCTCGCCTTGTCGCTGGCGCTCGGCGTTGCGAGCGGCAAAGGTCGGCACGTCGTACAGGTCGAGCAACTCGATGTACCGCGTCGCAACATCGCGATACCAGCTCGCCACGCCGCCTCGCGAGACGACAACGAGGCGCGACGGATCAACACCGTACCGGTCGCAGTACCAACGGAGGAACGGCACCCAATACAGCACCTCGTAGCCGACCTCGGACAGCCAGGGACCGACGATGATGGGACCGTCCCCACGCGCGACGCGCCGCAGTTCGCGACGCACGGACAGATCGGTCAGCAGCCGCGGCGTCGTCTGCACATGAATCCGTTTCCAATATCGAGCCGTGCGCACCGCACCGACGTAGACGTGCGACGCGGCGTCGCGGCCGGCATCGACTGAGCCCCGAGCCGACGCGCGCAACGCTTTTGATGTCTCCCGTACTTGCTTCAGAGAACGCTGACTGCGATGGAACAGCTTGCGGCGGAGTTTGGCGGCTCGGTTGACGATCACCTGGCTGATGTTTCGGAGTGCCAGTCGCAGGTCGCGGCGCTGTCTCACCACCAGTCGCGACGTCGATTCGGATCGATACTGGCCGTGGCGCGTGCGGCGCTGACGATACGGTCGATACCCGTCGGACCGCACGCGGGGCCTGTCTCGGCCATCGTGTGCTGGATGCCGGTGAGGGCCGCCGGGATCACCGTGGCCCAGTTATCGCCGACGACCGTGATGCGGTAGATGTCACGCGCCAACTGCGTGCGCCGCGACTCGTCCAACCCACTGGTTCCACACGCGACGAGCGCATCAGCGAGCGCGCGACTGGCGGTTGGGTCCGGCGGGAACTGTCCGAATGAACGCAGGCGATCGTCGAGGTCCATCGCGGTGGACGACGCCGATCCGAGACGTGCCGCGAGATCCGCAATCTTCTTTTCTTGCTCCGCCGTCGGCGGAGGATCGAGCGCGGGCCGCCACAGCATGAACGCCATCACACCAATCACGAGCAATGGCAGCACCTGCAGCCATCCCGCACTCGCGTGCTGATCGGCACTCATCCGAAGCAGGGTAGCATGCCCGGTCCTGAAGACGTGGCGGTACGCCCGCCGCGGCGAACGAGCACTCGCAGCGGGCCCTCCGTCGATGAGACCTTGCCCACCTCGTCGTACCGGGCTTTGAGGTAGTCCCCGAGGAGATGGAACTCCTGGTAATCGATCTCGGCTCCGCCAAGCACGATCGGAACGGATTGCGATTCGAGCCTGGCGATCGTCTCGCGCATGTAGCGTTCGTCAGCGTAGAAGTCGACGACGAACGCCGGACGCCCGCCAGCAAACAGGCGCTCCGCAAACGGCAGCACATCGGTGTAGTAGCCGACAACCAGCACGCGATCGGTCGGTCGCGTGCATCGATTGAGGTAATCGGCAGCCTGCATCCGATCCGCGGCCTGCGCCTCGCGCAGCGAACGCGGCATCGCGGCGAGCTCAGTGGAAATCTGGGACGCGCGCGCAAACGTGAGCCAGGGCTCCAGCAGACGCGACGTCCACAGTTCACTCATGACGCTGCCCGAGCGCCACGTCGCCAGCACCGTGAGTGCGAATAGGACGAGGACAGGCAGGCCGGTGATTAACGATCGCCGCGAGGACCAGCCAGCAGTGGTCCTGAAGAGCAGCCACGCGCCAAGCACCGCAGCTGGCGACGCCATGTCTCCGAAGCGCGCCGACAGGTTGCCGCGAAGGAAGGAGTACCAGAGCGCAGCCGTCATGACGCTCAATGCCACGAGAGCGGCGGTCTCTGGCCCTGACTCCGGATGCGTGCGACGCCTCCACAGAGCGAGTGCCACGACGAGAACGGGCACGCTCAGAAACAAATAGTAGAGCCACGCTTCGGCATTCTCGTCGGTCTTGAACACGTTCACGGGCGACAGACCGCCATCGAACGTCATCACCGGCCATCCGATCTCCGTGCGTTCGACTTCGTTGCGGCTCATCTCCAGCGAGTTCCGCACGTACTCGCGGATACCCCGGTAGCGCTCGATCCACCACAACGACGGCGCCATCAGGAGCGTCGTCATGAGACCGCAGGCGATGACGCGTGTGACACGGGTTCGCCACGGAGTGTTGCCGGTCAGCACGATGATGGCGAAGAACCCGATCGCGCAGTAGACGATGTAGTCGTGCCGGAAGAGAAACGCGGCCGCGGACCACGCGCTCATCGCGGCGACGAGCGCCCATGACGGACGTCGCGCGTAGCTGATGATCAGCGACGCGGCAACGGCGGTGACGAGGACCTTCGGATACCCATACAACTTGGGCGACAACAGCGCAGAAACCAGCGCCGTCGATAACGCCCATGGCCACGGGGTCAACACGCTGCCGGCGAGAAACGTGATCGTCGCACCAAAGGCCACGCCGCCGACGGTCAGCAATGCCTCCGAACGAAGGTTGTTGCCAAACAGTCGCTGCGCTCCGGCAGACAATTCATACGTCAGCGACGGCCGTGCGCCATGCACACCATCCATGAAGTCGCGAAGCGGCTGCTCGCCGGCCTGCACCTGCTTGGCCAGCGTCATGTAGAGGAAATGATCGTTGTCGAATCCGCCGAGCGAACCGCCAAGCGTGTTGAAGCGATAGAGAAAGACCCACGCGAACAGCAGGAACGCGACGACCCCGATTGTGATGCGGCGGCGCGTCGCCGGATCGGCGAGCAGGCGCGTTACCTGCGTCATCGGCGCACTCACCCGAAGCACGGGAGCCCGTTCGGGCCGTCTGGCGTCCCATTCAATCCACGTCGCGTCCAGACGCGAAGCGGTCCCTGGCTGCTGATCACCTCGCCGTGGTTGTCGTACTGCGTGTGAATGTAGTCGGCCAGCGCACGGTACTCGTGGAGATCGAGCTCGCGTCCGGCGAGCACGATGGGGACGGACTGTGACTTCAGTGCCGCGAGTGTCTCGCGCTGATAGCGCTCGTCCATGTAGTACACGATCACGAACGTGGCGCGTCCCGCGGCAAAGAGACGCTCCGTGAACGCCAGCACATCAGCGTAGTAGCCGATCGCGATGACCCGATCGCTGGGCCGAGTACAGCGATACAAGTAGTCGGAAGCCTGCATCCGTCCGGCGGCCTCCGCCTCACGCAGCGCCCGCGGCATTGCGGCGAGATCCTGCGCAGCCTGCCTCGTCCGGGCAACCAGATCCAGCGGCTCGAGCAGGCGTGCCGAGCGTAGTTCGCCAGCGACGCTGCCCAGGTGCCACGTGCAGACGATGCTGATGAGCAGTGTGACGATGGCGACCGGGCCAGTCAGCAGCAGGTGCGGCCATGGCCGCTGTCGTGTCGTCGCTTGTGCAAGCAGCCAGGCGGCGAGCACGACGACTGGCGGGCCCATCTCGCCCAGGCGCCCTGCGAGGTTGCCACGCAAGAACGAGTACCACAGCGCCATCGTCATCAGGCTGAGCGCGATGATGGCTGCCGCTCGACCCGTGCGCTGATCATCTCGAACGGCCTGGCGCACGGCGATCCCAGTCGCCAGTACGGGCACGGCCACAAACAGGTAGTAGAGCCATGCAGCGGCGTTGGTGTCGGTCTCGAACAGGCCCATCGCCGACCGCACCTCGTCGAGTGAGAAGACGGGCCAACCGATCTGCGTCCGCCGATACTCGCTGCGACTCATCTCGAGCGCATTGCGCACGTATTCGCCGACGCCTCGATAGTGCTGAATCCACCACAGCGACGGTGCGAGAAGCACACCCGTGATTACCGCGTACCCGAGAGCCCGTTGGACGCGTTCGCGCCACGACGCCGTCGTCGAGACGAGCATCAACGCGCCGAACCCCACCGCGCAATACACGGCGTAGTCGTTCCTGAAGAGAAACGCCGCCGCCGTGCACACGCTCATCGCGGCCGTGCGGCGCCACGTTGGCAATCCGCGCGTGCCGACGATCAGCCATGCGGCCATCGCGGTGACGAGCACCTTCGGATAGCCATACAGCTTCGGCGCGAGCCAGACCGACGGCATGACCGCAATGAGCGCCCACGGCCACGGTGCGAGGACCGCAGCCGCCACGAAGGTGACAGCGGCGGCGAGCGCCATACCGCTCGCGGTCAACAGCGCCTCGGAACGCAGGTTGTCGCCCAGGTACCGCTGCGCGGCCGCTGAGAGTTCGTAGGTCAATGATGGCCGTGCGCCCTGAAGACCAGCGTCAAGGAAGTCGCGCAGCGGCTGCTCGCCGGCCTCGACTTGCTTGGCATGAACAAAGTGCAGGAAATGATCGTTGTCGAAGCCGCCGTATGCGCCGCCCAGCGTGTTGAAACGATAGAGGAACACCCAGCCGAACAGCAGGATCGCAACGATGGAGATGACGACGGGCCGTGGGATCCGGCTAGAGGCCCGCTGATGATCGTCCATCAAACGCCGCACTCACACCAGCGGTGCCCTCGATCAGGTAGAGCGGTCTGCGCCGCGATTGATCGAGGGCGCGCCACACGTACTCGCCGAGCATCGCCAACGCGCACAACACAAGGCCGGTGGCACCGGCGATCGCGCCGAGCAGCACGACCACGGCGGCCTGCAAACTCTCGAAGACGGTCAGGCCAACGACAATCGACAGAAAGCCGATCGCCATCAGTGCCGCGCCGAGCAGCCAGCAGGCCTGGACCGGCGCATCGGAGAACGCTGTAATCGAATCGACGACCAGCTTGATCTTGCGAGCGATCGTCCAGCCTGATCGTCCCGCCGCGCGCGGCTGCTTGTCGTACTCGATATATTCCTGTCGGAACCCCAGCCAGGTGATCAACGCAAATACGCTGACGTGCTGCTCGTCGCACCGACGGAACGCGTCGATGACCATGCGGTCGATGAGAAAGAAGTCGGCACCGCGCGCCGGAATCTCCTTCATGCCGACGATGTTCCGCATGATCCAGTAATAGATCGAGGCGAACCCGGCATGCGTTCCTTCGCCGGGCTGCTCGCGCCGCGTCGCCCAGACGACCTGCGCGCCGCTGCGCCACTTCTGGAACAGCGCGCCGAGCGTTTCCGGCGGATCCTGCAGATCGGACGCCATCATCACCGCGGCGTCGCCACGCACGTGATGGAGACCGCAGGTGATCGCCACATGCGACCCGCGGTTCCGCGCGAGGCGGATTCCTCGTACGTGCGAATCCGTCAGCGCGAGACGCTGGACCACCGCGAACGTATCGTCGCGCGAATGGTCGTCAACGATCAGCCACTCCCATTCCTCTCCGAGCTGCGCCATCGTCTGCGTGAGACGGGCGTGCAGATTCTCGAGGTTGACTGATTCGTTGAATGCCGGCGTGAGGATGGAAATCATCACCCTAGCGACACGGCACGCTTGAGTGCCGCGACGACCCGCTGCTGGTCCTCGTCAGTCATCTGGTGATAGAGCGGCAGCACGATCGCCGTGTCTTGCGCCTGCTCACCACGCGTCAGCGGGCCCGGTGCGCGCCACGATCCGGGCGGATACGCGGGTTCCCGATGCGCGTTCATCACACCGCGGCGCGTCGAGATGCCCTCGTCCAAGAGACGCTGCATCACGCGCCGCTGATCGAGCGGCGGTTGCAGGCGGACGGTGTAGCTCTGCCAGTTGGTGCGCGCCCACTCCGGCTCAATCGCCGGGATCACTCCGGGAATGCCGCAAAGACACTCCGCATACGCAGCAGCTAATGTGCGACGCCGTTCGACGATCGCCGGCAGGCGCTTCAACTGTTCGCGACCGATCGCGGCCTGGATGTCCGTCATGCGGTAGTTGTACGCCGGCACGGAGTACTCCTCGAACACGACCTGCGATGAGGAGTGGCGAACCGTATCAGGCACCGTCATCCCGTGCTGACGCAGCAGCCGGAACGTCGCATCGAGTTTCTCGTCGCGCGTCGTCAACATTCCACCGTCGCCGGTCGAGAGCAGCTTGCGCGGATGAAATGAGAAACACGCGATATCGGCGTGCGGCTTGCCGATGCGTTCCCAGCGTCCGTCCCACAGCAACTCGCTGCCAATCGCGCATGCGGCGTCCTCGACGACTGGGATGCCGCGGCGTCTGGCGAGCGCGAGGATGGGCCGCAGCTCGCAAGGCATGCCGAGCTGATGCACCACCAGGATGGCTTTGGTCCGATCGGAAATCGCCGGCTCGACGAGTGTCGGATCGATGTTGAACGTGTCGGCAGTGACGTCCACGAACACCGGCGTCGCGTTGCAGTAATGCACGGCGTTGGCGGTGGCAATGAACGAATGGCTGACGGTGATGACCTCGTCGCCGGCACCAACACCGAGGGCGAGCAGCGCGAGATGCAGCGCCGTCGTACAACTCGAGACGGCGCAGGCATGCGGCGCACCGACGGCGACGGCAAACTCACGCTCGAAGGCCGCGACCTCAGGACCTTGTGTGACCCATCCCGACAAGATGGCGCGGCGAGCGGCCTCGGCGTCGCGTTCGTCGAGCCAGGGTCGTGCGACAGGGATCATTAGACAGGAATCCAATTGCGAACCACTTCCTTCTCGAGCAGTTCTTCGGGGCTCTTCTTCTGATCGCGATACCACTGCAGCAGACGCTGCAGGCCGTCAGCCATCGAGACCCGAGGCTCGAATCCGAGCAGGGCGCGAGCGCGCGAGACATCGGCAATCAGCCGGTACACGTCGCCGGGTCGCGGCTCATCGTGCACGATCTCGGCGTTCGGCCTCCCGGTCACAGATGCGACCGTCTTCGCCAGGTCCACAATCCTCACATCAGTGCCCGAGCCGATGTTGATCGTTTCGCCGACCGCGTTCGGATGTTCGCCGCCGAGCAGAATGCCTGCCGCGGTATCGCTCACGAAGGTGAAGTCACGCGACTGCGAACCATCTCCAAACACAATCAGCGGCCGGCCGGCGAGGCAACGCAGGAGGAACTTGGGGATCACTTCCCCACTGTCCCCTTCGTGATGCGACCGCGGGCCGTAGGTATTGAACGGACGGATAACGACCGTCGGGTAGCCGTAGGTGCGAAAGTACGCGCGCGTGTAGGACTCGCCCGCCAGCTTGGACCCGCCGTAGACCGTGCAGGGAAATGCCGGGTGATTCTCGCTGATGGCGTCGCCAAGAATCGGCGTGGACTCCACGCCGCCATACACCTCCGAGCTCGAGACGTACACGAAGCGTGGGACATCGGCGTGCCGCGCCGCCGCCAGCAACTTCAGCGTGGCCGTCGCATTCACATCGTGGTTCTCGTGAGGCGAATGCACCGAGTGCCGCACACCCAGGCACGCGAGGTGGTAGACGATGCGCGCCTCGCGCAGATGCGGGACCACGGCATCGCCGTCGCGCACGTCAACGACCTGGAGCGTCACGTCGCGCGACAGCACATCGGCAACGTTCTCGCGTTTGCCGTTGACCAGGTTGTCGATGATCACGACCCGCTCGCCGCGCGCCGCGAGCTGACGCACGAGCTCCGAGCCGATGAACCCGGCCCCGCCCGTCACAATGACTGTCGATCGATCTGCCATCAGCCTCGTCGCCCGAGCACGAGAAACGCCACGCGGCTCACCGCTCCGAAGTCCTGGAGCTGCACCGCCAACTGCGCCGCGGTGCGGTTGATGGCCGAGTCGTAGACGGGCGACTCGGGCGCGACAGCCATCGGATGGACCACACGCGAGACGAAGTCATAGACACCAAAATGACGACGGGCGTCGAGCGTGAAGAAGCGATCGAGATACGGCAACAACTGCGACTCTTCAAAGTCCACGTTGTGCCAGACCGTCGGCATTTCCGAGAGGCCCATCTGCGCGCGCATCGCGTTCAGGTTGCGACGGCCGTCGGCCAGACCCTCGACGAAGATGAACCGACCGCCCGGCTTGAGCAGCCTGGCGATCTTTTCAATCGCACGCTGCTGGCGATCCCAGCTCTCGAGATTAATCAGGCAGCGTACCGATAACGCGACGTCGAACGTCCCGAGCGCGTTCGGGTCGAGGTCGAGCGCGTTGCCCACTTCAAAGCGCAGATTCGGCTTGCCGGCCGCCGCGGTCCGCGCCCGCTCAATCATCGACTCGCTGAAATCAACACCGAGCGTCTCGCGAACCAGTGGCGCCAGCAGACGCGTCGCGTAGCCGGATCCGCAGCCGACATCGACCATCGAGTCGGTCGCGCGAAGAAACGGCTTGATCGTCTCGATCTCGAGCCAGCGCTGCCAGACGTCCGAATGCGTCGCTTCCGCATCGGTCAACGACTGATCCTGCGCGCGTGTCTCCCAGAACTTCTTTACCTGCGAATCCTGCACCTGCGGCACCGGTCCTCCTGGCTCAACGTCCGACGCTGTGAACGGTCATTCATTCTAGCCGAGCGCATTCCGCGCTCCCGTTGCGCGCCAGCACGACAAACGCCTTCTCGCTGGTGAGCGGCACGCGCCACGCCTCGTGATAGTTGGCTCGCACATACGATCCAATGCGCGGATAGTCGCCGAGCATCTCGTCCTCGGTCTGGCTGTCGAGGATCACGAACGGCACATCTTCCGACGACACACGCTGCAGCAGCATCGTCGCGTCGCGATCGCTGGTGTAGTAACCAGGCGAGAACGATACGTGCCCGCCGGCGAAGGCGCGGTGCGTGTAGAAAAAGACTTCTGGCGCGAAGGTCAGCGTGAGCAACCGCGAGCCGGGTGACGTGCAGCGCACCAGCGATGTCACCAGCGTGCGATAGGCGGGCGACAGTTGTCCGGTGCGCTGATCGGGCGGCGACAGCACCCGTCGAATCGTCCGCAGACGCAGACTGATCCCGTCGATGCCGTTCGCGATATTCGTCCGTTCAATCTGCGTTGAGGCATCGCCAACCGCGGCGGTCCCGGCGACGATCATCACGAGGACGACGGCCACGGCCAGCCTGCGCATGACCGTGGATCGGACCGATGCCGTCGCTCGCCAGTCCACTCCGGTTGACCTGACGTGCCACAGACGACCCGCCAGCCACGCCATCAGCAGGGAGACGGGGACCAGCACGTCGCGAATGCGCGTCTCGATCGGATCACGCAGCATCGTGACGTTCATCGCGAACTGCATCACGAGCGACATGGCCACCAATGCACGAATCGTCGGTGTTGACGTCGACCAGGTCTTCGCCAGGACCACGGCCGCCACGATGGGCACGAGCCACACCAGATAGAACAGCGCGGCGGTGGCGTTGGCGCGAACGTGCATCCCTTCCCCGGGCCCATAGACGTTGACCAGCCAGCTCTTGACCCCTGTCGGCGCAGAGACTTGCAAAGTGAACGCGGAGCGATCGATGCCCTGCGTGTCCGCAGCAAGCGGGTCCTTCACGAGCCGCTCGATGTCCGAGATGGACCATCGGCGCATCTCGTAGGTCCAACTCTGTGGCGAATTCATCGATTGGCGCACGAGTCGATGACGAGTTTCTGCGTCGGCGATGCTGGCCTCGGACGCGTCCGGCTGCCAGCGAACGTTGATCACCGGCCCGTGCGCGAACCGCTCGAGCAATGGCCGGCTCGAATCAACGGCGAACGATGGCGGCGTCCACCAGTTCGCCCGCTGCGCTTCGCGCTCCGAGAAGACCATGCCCTCTCGCACGTAGGTCCCCAGGCCCTCGAAGACCTGAACCCAGATGAGATACGGAGCCACGATCAGCACGGCGATCCCCACGACGCGCGCGACCGCCACGAACGTCAGACTGCTGACGCCGTGATACGCGAGCATCATCGCGATCGTGCTCACGCCAAGAAACACGCCGAGATCGTGACGCAGGAGGAATGCAACCGCGACGGCGACGGACATCAACTCGGCGCGGAGGTTATCCTCCCTCGCGCAATACCAGCCCGCGACTGCGCAGCCGAGCGCCGGCGCCAACAGCTTCGGATAGCTGTAGGTGACGGGGTACACAGCCACCGGCAACAGTGCCGTCAGCGCGGCAATCGTCGCCGAGCCCGACATCTGTAGCGCCACGACATACGTGAGCGCTGCAGCGATGCCATACGCGGTCGCGATCACCCACAGCTCAGAGCGAAGGCCTTCGCCAAACAGCGCCTGACCCGCAGCGGAAATCAGGGGCATCAGCGGCAGCCCGCGTTCGACGAAATCACGAACCGGCAGGTCGCCCATAGTGATCTGCTGCGCGACCGAGAGATGCACGAAGTGATCGTTCGAGAAGTCGGTGAACGAGAGATAGCGATACGCAACCGTCGACAGCGCAAGGGCCAGCGCTCCGATCGCGAACCGCTTCATACCGGGCCCTTCGACTCGGCCTCGTCGGCGCGCCAGCCCGACGAGCGCTCGCTCACCGCAAGGCCGACGCGCGAGAGGCCTCGCAGGTCCACTGACGTGAACTCGGCGGCGCCGGTCAGCGCTCCCGCGTGCCGCGTGACGAACAGATGCGGCGCCAAAAGACTGTCGCTGTCGTAGATCGCCACCGTGGGCACGCCCATGAACGGCGCCTGCCAGGCCAGCCCGCCGCACGCGCTGAGGAAGAAGCGCGCCCGCGCAATCAGTGCGAGCTGCACGTCGAGGTTCGTTCGCGGCGACATCAGCGAACGGGCGCTGATGACGTTGGGGATCCCGTCGAGATCGAAATCGCGATGCTCGTCGATCCCGAGATCTGCCTCGAGCAGCACCACCGGCGCGATCGTGGCTGCCTGCGCAACCACAGCGCGCACGGCGTCACGCGTCTTCTCGTGCGTGGACAGCGCCGGTCCCGCGTAGATCTTCGCGGCAATGAAATCATCAGGAATGCCCGGCGTAGGGCCGGTCCTTTCGGACCGGCCAATGCGGCCGGTTGCGACGTAACGCGTCCTGCGCCACAACAGATCGAACGGCAGGTTGCCGTGCCACACGTTGCGGAACAGCCGGAACATCAACGACGGATGACAGACGGCCACCTCGCCCAGGCCGCGCGTCGAACGCACAGCAGCAACGAGCTCTTCATCGAGGATGCTTGTCGCCGACTGCTTCTGCCCCCCGCCCTCGCCTTCCGATCGACGCTGCGCGTTTCGCGCCGCGAGCTGCTGCGGCGTCGTCAGGTCGAAGATGTCCACGTAGCCGGCAGCGAAGTCGCGATACATCGCCTCCATTCCGCCGCGTGAGACCACGATCAATCGATCTGGCGGGATGCCGAAGGCGTCCTGAAACCAGCGGAGAAATGGAATCCAGTACAGAACTTCGTAGCCGACTTCGGCGAGCCACGGCCCCACCACGATCGGACGCGTCGTGGCGGCCAGCGCCGCGATCTCGCGATCGATCGCCTCCGCCTCGCGCCGGAACGCGCGGTGCTCCTGCGCGCGCGAATGACGCCGCATCGCACGGACTAGCGGCTTCGGCGCAGACTGCAGCCGTCGAGCGACCTTGAAGCCGACATTGCGCAGCGCGTCGAATGCGCTCACACCAACACGCTACTGGTCACGCGAACGCGCCTCTATCTCGGCGACCACTTGCCCGGGCACACACCACGACGCGCCGTCTGGGCTCAGATACTCGACGATCTCCTCGACGCGCAGATCGACGGCCAGGCACGTCAACCGGCGTCGCGTGTCGCCAGTGCCGATCGCGCCGGTGCGATCGAGGAGCTGGATCAACTGGGCCGACCGATGCCAGACCGCGGCCTCGAGACCGGTGACCCGATGGATCGATGAAGAGATCGCAAACGGACGGACCTCCACGAGCTTGTTGGGATCCTCACCCGCCTGCAGGAACCGCACGACTTCTGAGACGCTGCCCATCGCCGCGGCCTCGGCCAGGTTGCGCATCGGGCCCTCCGACCCCAGCGTCCGTCCGGACAGCTCGAACACCACGAAGACGATCACGGCCAGTGTGACCAGACAGACCGGAACCGCTGCCGCGAGCAACACCGACGAGGACACGCGCGGCTCTTTACTCACGGAACCACTGCACCCACTCGCCTAACACCACCGGCCGCATCGGATGCTTCGAGATGGCATCGGCCTGGAGCTGCCGCTTCAGCGCGAGTCCGGCAGCATCGGGCTTGAGGCCTTGTCCCTCGATCCAATCGTCGACGTACACCCACTCATTGCGCACGACGCCCCCCGTCGCTCGCATCGCGATGTGTATGCCGATGGCGCGGGACGCCCACGCGCCAGACAGGACGACGAGAAAGACGGTCAACGCCGCGAGACGTACACGGCTGGCCGTCACCGTGCCGGTCGATATCAACGCTTTCACCGCAACCGTAAGGGCGGTTGCATAGAAGATTCCCGCCGGACTGAGAATCACATCCTTGGTGTAGGTGTAACTGATCGCCGCATTGGCGAGCGTGACGGCGAAGAAGATCGCCACCAGCTGATCGTCACGCGTGAATCGTCGCGCGAACCAATCCGTGCGGCGGCGCCACGCGTACCACACCAGCACCAGCGTGCCAAGGAGCGACGCGATCACATTCGTCACCGGCGGGATCAAGATCTCATCGCGGTACAGCACATCGTAGGTGCTGCCCCACACGCCGGCCCGCGGTTCAGAGAACAGCACCGAGAGAATCGACGTGCCGACGTTATACAGATAGAACACGCTCGGATGCCGTCCGAACCGCTGTTCCAGATCGTTGGGCTCGAGCACTGAGAAACCGAATCCCGAGCTCCGCTCGCCAATGCTGGGCGTGCCGACGTCCAATACCGCGAACCGCAGCGCGAGATAGCCGGCCACGAGCAGCACGATGACGGCAACGCCCCATCGCGACACGCCACGCGCACCGGCGAGGTAGGCGGCGACCAGCACGACGGCGATCAACAAGCCACTTTCGACACTGAGCGCTGCAAATACGAACAGCACCGCGGCCGCGACGTCGCGCCACCAGTGCGGACGCCCGAGCGCAAGCGCCGCCGCAAGGTAGCAGCAGATCAGGATCGTCATGTAGGCGTTGATCGGAAACGCTTCGAGAATCGTGCCCTCGAAGGTGTGGATGCCGAACAACGCGGCAAGCCCGATGGCCGCGGCCGCCGCGC
>Ga0310810_10004057_pt1 | contig 16126 bp, 17 predicted proteins | sample NCmetagenome_FD_207641 | JGI IMG/M metagenome (GOLD analysis project Ga0310810, IMG submission 207641) | Soil microbial communities from experimental microcosm in Duke University, North Carolina, United States - NC | ecosystem: Engineered > Artificial ecosystem > Soil microcosm > Unclassified ... | reverse complement strand
GTCCGTCGTTGCCCGGCGTCCACCCTTCTGCGAGCCTCGGCTGCATGCGACCGTCTTCCCCCGGCAGAGCCAATCCTTCAACCGACTGGTTCTGGACGAGCTGCCGAAGTCCCGCGATCGGGTTTGTCGCCGACAGTTGCGCGGTGCCGATGCGGAGCACCGTGGAGGAGGTCCCGGGCTGTGGCCCTCCAGTGCGGCGGCAGGATCCGGCAACCGCCAACGCCGTGGTGACGGCGCTGGCGATGATCGCCCGACGGATCCTGTCGCTGCGGCACTTGCCGCGCTCCTGCGGCATCCTGGCTACTTCTTGTTCATCGCCGGTTCGTCGACCCACGCTGCGCAGAATCCGGTGGGCTTCATGTTGGACGCCTTTTTCACGATCTTGATCTTCATTGTAATCTCCTAAGCAGGGGCGTTGGCAGCGGAATGCGCCAACGAGACGAGTGCCGACTCGAAGCTGCGCTTGTGACAGGTCGGCAGGTTCATGTCACCAAGCTGTGTGAACGAGTTCGCCACACAGCCGCCGGCGCAGACGGGGATGAATGCGCAGTCGCCGCATTCCTTCCAGGGAGAGAGCCGTTCGAATTTTTCACGCGCCGACTCGCGAATCGGGTCGCGGCGATCGTCGATGTGGCCGGTTGACGTCGCGAGCTGGCCGGTGAACCCGGGGCACGCATAGAGCGACCCGTCCGGGCCGATGGTGTGCGCGTGCTTCATGTGCACGTGGCACGGACCGTTGTGGACGCCGTCGTGCGGCGTGAAGCCGTGGCGCTTGGTCTCCTCGCGCAGGAACGACATCTTGTCGTCGAGGACCTCGCAGCTGTCGCAGGTCGACCCGTGGCCCGCGCCTGCGGACGTCATGCACGTGCCGTTCAACGGCTTGTTGGAGGAGCCGACCGGTGTCAGCGGGATGAAGCCCTTGGGCTTCGGCGCGTCGGCGCGGATAATCGGCTTGAAGTTGACCTTGACGAGCTGGTCGGCGAATTCCTGCTCCTCGAGGAACTGGAGCAGCGCCGGGTAGCTGTCCACCGAGCTCTCGTCGAAGTTGCCGCCGATCGACAGCCGGCAGCGGCCGGCGACGCGGCGCATGTTCTCGAGAATGCGATCGAAGGTGCCCTGGCCGCCGCGCAGCGGGCGCATGCGGTTGTGGGTGTCGCGGTCGCCGTCGAGCGTGATCTTGATGCCGTTGAGGCCGAACGGCGCCATGCGATCGACGACGTCGGGCGTGAGCAGCAGGCCGTTGGTGATGATGTTGACGTACATCGTCACGCCGCTCGCCTGCGTCGCGCGCCACAGCCGCTCGCTCAGCTGATACATGACCGGCAGGTTGAGCAGCGGCTCGCCGCCGAAGAACGTGAAGACGAACCGCTCGGGGCGGACGCGATCGAGCTCGCGCTCCAGCCAGTCGCCGACGCGCGCGGCGGTTTCGAGCGACATCTTCTCCGCGTGCAGGTTGTAGTCGCCGTGGTCGCCCTGGAAACAGTAGTCGCACGCGAAGTTGCACTGCAGCGTGGTGAGGAGCGTGACGTTCAACTCTTCCGTGTTGCTCTTGACTGAGGATAAGTAGGCGTCCAGCGCCCGGCGATCCTCGGCGCGGTCGTTCACGAGAAAGCCGTTCTCGCGCAGCAGGTCGAGCGCTTCACGCTCCTCGCTGGAGACGGTCAACGCACCCTGGGACGCGCGATCCAGCAGCGCCGCCACGTCGCTCGACACGACGAGTTGCGCGTCGGTAAGCGTGTTCATCAGAAAAATCTCATCGCGAGCCTCGAGCGGCACACGAAGGTTGAACATCGACGGTTGCATTGGGGGAATTGCTCCGGACCAGATTTGTGAAGACCGCTGGTTCGACCTCATAGATAGCAACGCATCTGCCACTATGCGCCGATCCGCGACGATTGATGAATTTGTTGGAGCTTTCGCGAATCGCAGGGCGGAACGGTCGTCCGGCGATACACCCGTTTCCTGCGGCTGGGGGCAATAGGTTGTCCGCTGATGAGCCAGGGCGTGAGTGCTGACGGCGGTTACTGGCGCGAAATCAGGAGGTTAGGACTGAGGGCAACTGGTTGGCCGCTCGGGGCAGATTCTTGGCCGGCTATGCTCCGCGCAACCGCTTCGCAATCTGTCGAACTTCGAGCTTATCCATCTTGTACTTGAGCGTGCTCAATGGAATTCCAAGGTATTCGGCAGTGCCCGTGACGTTCCAGCCGCATTTCTCGAGCGCGCGCAGAATGAAGTTGCGCTCGAACGTGTTGGTTGCATCCTCGAACAGCCGGTCGGTCGCCCCGCCCTGCGGCTGGAGCTGGGCGAAGTGGAATTCCAGCGGCAGGTCCTCCTCCGAGATGTAGTCCTTGTCGCTGACCGCGACCAGCCGCTCGATGAGGTTCTCCAGCTCCCGGATGTTACCCGGCCACCAGTACTTCTTCAGCAGCGTCATCGTCGGCTCGCTGATCCCCTGGATCCGCTTGCGGAACCGCGTGTTGTAGCGGCGCAGAAAAAACTCCGCCAGTTGGGGCACGTCTTCCGTCCGTTCTCGCAGCGGCGGCAGCTTGATCGGGATCACGTTGAGCCGGTAGAAAAGATCCTCGCGGAAGCGCCCTTCCTTGACCGCCTTTTCGAGGTCGACGTTCGTCGCCGCGATCAGGCGGAACTCGGTCTTGATCGGCTTGGTCCCGCCGACGCGCTCGATCTCGCCTTCCTGGATCGCCCGCAGCAGCTTGGCCTGCAGATCGAGCCGCAGGTCGCCGATCTCGTCGAGGAACAGCGTGCCGTTCGAGGCCAGCTCGAACTTGCCGAGTTGCTGGCGATGAGCGCCGGTGAAGGCGCCGCGCTCGTGGCCGAACAGCGCGCTTTCGGCGAGCTCACGCGGAATCGCGGCAAGGTTGACCGCGATGAACGGCGCCTCGGTGTCTCCCGCCTCGCGATGGATCAGCCGCGCGAGCAGCTCCTTGCCGGTGCCGCTCTCGCCGAGAATCAGCACCGTGGCCGACAGCTTCGCGATCTTCTGGACCAGATCGACGATGTCGCGCGTCATCTTGCTCGGTCCGACGATGAATTCGCGCTCAGTCTGGTCGGCGACCTGGGCGGACAGCGTCAGGACCTGACGGTTCAGATCCTGCCGCTCGCTCGCGTTGCGCACCAGCGATCGGAGTTGGTCGTAGTCGAAGTCCTTGGTGACGTAGTGATACGCGCCGTGCTTCATGGCCTGGACGGCGGTTTCGATCTCGTTGATCGCCGAGATCATCAGCACTTCGATCAGGCTGTAGTTCTCCTTGACGATCCGCAGCACCTCGAAGCCGCTGATGCCGGGGAGACGCACGTCGAGCAGGATGAGGTCGACGTCCTCGCGGTTGAGGACCGGGAGCGCCGCCTCGCCGCTGGCCACCCGCAGCACGCGGTACTCGCGTTTGAGGATGGCCGTGAGCGTGTCACGCATCCCCTCGTCGTCGTCGACGATGAGAACGGTTTTGGGCTTGTGGGTCAGGAGGGCCCCTTTTCCGCGCGTATTGTGTCAGGCGGTTGACACTGTTGCAAGCCGTTCGATAACGTACCAAGGTTGTTGACCTTCCTTTGGCTGCTGACCGGCGCGGCCCTCGTCCTGGCTGGCGCGGCGCTCTTCGTGGCGCGGCGCCAGAGCAAACGTCTCGAACGGCTGACGGAGTCCTACTGGGAACTGCGGTATGAGCACGGGCAATTGCGCGCCCGTGTGAACCGGATCGATCCGGAGCAGCAGACCGCAGCCGCCGCGGCCGAGCCGCCCGCGTCGAACTTCATTCCGCTCTCTTCGCTGAAACGATAACGAGATCCCGTGCCTCAGGACTATGACGTCATCGTAATCGGCGCCGGGACCGGCGGATACGTCGCCGCGATCCGGGCCGCGCAGCTCGGTCTGAAAACCGCTGTCGTCGAAAAGCAGAAGGCGCTCGGCGGGACCTGCCTGCTCTGGGGGTGCATTCCGACGAAAGCACTGCTCGAGCACGCGCACGCCTTGAAGATCGCGCAGCACGCCAAGGACTGGGGCATCTCGCTCGGTGCCGCCGCCGGCTCGGGACCCGGAGGCGTCACGATCGACATGACCCAGGTCCAGACCCGGAAGGATCGCGTCGTCACCGGCCTGTCCAAGGGCGTCGAGTTCCTGTTCAAGAAGAACAAGATCGACTGGATCAAGGGGACCGCCCGGCTGACCGGCAACGGCGGCGTCGACGTCTTCGAAGGGGAACGGCAGACGCTGCGCGCGCGCAAGGAGATTATCGTCGCGACCGGGTCGACGCCGCGCGGCGTGCCCGGCATCGAGATCGATCGCCAGCGCATCATCACGAGCGACGAAGCGATCGGCCTGCGCGAGGTCCCCAAAACGATGGTGATCATGGGCAGCGGAGCGGTCGGCGTCGAGTTCGCGTCGATCTTCAACCGCTTCGGCAGCGACGTGACCATCGTCGAATTGCTGCCGCGCCTCGTGCCCGTGGAAGACGAAGCCGTGTCCGCCGAGCTCGCAAAGTCTTTCCGCAAACAGGGGATCACGAGCCATACCGGCGCGAAGGTCACCTCGGCGAAAGCGGGCGCCGACGGTGTCGACGTGGACGTACAGCTTGCGGACGGTACGACGAAGAGGATCCAGACCGACTACCTGCTGGTGGCGACCGGGCGCGGCCCGGTGACCACCGGCCTGAACGCCGAAGGCGTCGGTCTGCAGATAGAGAAGGGCTACATCAAGGTCGACAATCTCTTCAGAACAAACGTGCCGGGCATCTCCGCGGTCGGCGACGTGATTACGTTCGGCGGACCCGGCCATCCCCAACTCGCGCACGTGTCGTCGGCGGAAGGGATCATCACCGCCGAGCGGATTGCGGGCCAGGAATCGCGACCGATCAACTACGACCACGTGCCCGGCTGCACCTACTGCGATCCGGAAATCGGCAGTGTTGGTCTGACCGAGGCGGAGGCGAAGACGCGCGGCTTCGACGTGCGCGTCGGGACGTTCCCGTTCGGTATTCTCGGGCGGGCGAAGATGGCGCAGGAGACCGACGGCTTCGTCAAGATCGTCGCCGACAAGAAGTACGACGAGCTGCTGGGCGTCCACATGATCGGGCCGCGGTCCACCGAGCTCGTCGCCGAGGCGACGGTCGCGCTGCGTCTCGAGTCGACCGTCGAAGAGTTGATCCGCACGATCCACGCGCATCCGACGTTCGCTGAAGCGATCGGCGAGGCGGCGCATGCCACACACGGCGCGGCGATACATTCGTAGAGAGACACCATGGCCACTGACGTTGTGATGCCCCAGATGGGGGAGTCGATTGCGGAAGGCACGATCGTCCGCTGGATGAAGAAGGTCGGCGACGCGATCGATCGCGACGAGCCGCTCTTCGAGATCTCCACCGACAAGGTGGACGCCGAGATTCCCTCGCCCGCGGCGGGTGTCATCTCGGAAATCCGCGTCAAGGAAGGCGAGACGGTTCCCGTGAACAGTATCGTCGCGGTGATCGGTCCCGCCTCCGCGACCGCTTCTCCGCCTGCCGCCACGGCGGACAAGGACGCCGCCGCCTCCGCCGCCAAGGCAGCGCCCGCGGCTTCGGCGGACATGAAGGCCCCCGAGTCGACGGAACCGCCTGTCGAGTCTGCGAAAGCGCAGGAGCCTCCGAAGGCATCGCCGCAGGCCGACGGCGCATCTGCCGCTGCGCCGCCTCCGCCGCATTACCACGACCGCGATGAGCCCGCCCCCGCGGCGCCAGCTTCGCAGAATGCAGCGCCGGCGGAGCCGTCCCCTGTGGCCGCCCCGCCGCCCGCGCAACATGCCGCGTCGGCCGGCCAGGCACCGGCGACCAGCGACGGGACCGCGGCACGGCACACGGGCTCGGCCGAGGACGCCATCCGCGAGCGGTCGTCACCGCTGGTGCGCAAGATCGCGAAAGAGCACAACGTCGACATCGCGCAGATCCATGGCACCGGAATCGCCGGCCGCGTGACGAAAGACGACATCCTGGGCTTCATCGGAGGGTCCGCCTCCGCCGCCCCGGAATCGAGCGCGGCTTCGGCGAAACCCGCCACCGCGGCTCCCGCCGCGTCGGCGGGGCCCGCTGGTGGTTCGGTCTCTGGAGCGCCGCCGGTGGCCCAGGTCACCTTCAAGCCGGGCGCCAACGATCACGTCGAGAAGATGTCGGTGATGCGCAAGCGCATCGCCGAGCACATGGTTCTGAGCAAGAAGACGTCGGCGCACGTTCATTCGGTGTTCGAGGTGAACTTCGGCCGCATCGCCAAGATCCGCGAGGCGAAGAAAACGGAGTTCGAGCGCTCCGGCGCCAAGCTCACCTACATGTCGTTCATCATCAAGGCGGCGATTGACGCCTTGCGTGCCGTCCCGATTGTCAACGCCTCGGTCGACGGCGAGAACATCGTCTATCACAGGGACATCAACGTCGGCATCGCGGTCGCGCTCGACTGGGGGCTCATCGTCCCTGTCATCAAGAAGGCCGACGAGAAGAACCTGGTCGGGCTGAGCCGCGCGGTCGCCGATCTCGCCAATCGCGCGCGAGCGAAGCAGCTCAAGCCCGACGAAGTGGCGGGCGGGACGTTCACGATCACCAACCCCGGCGTCTTCGGCGCGCTGTTCGGCATGCCGATCATCAGTCAGCCGCAGGTCGCGATCCTGGGCATCGGCAACGTCGAGAAGCGGCCGGTCGTCGTCGACGATGCGATCGCGATCCGGCCGATGGCGTATCTCACGCTGGGCTACGATCATCGAGTCATCGACGGCGCCGTCGCCGACGAGTTCATGTCGATCGTGAAGAAGTCGCTGGAGAATTGGGACCCGAACGCGGTCTAAATGGGCAGGACGGGCGGGTGGGGCAGGTAGGGCGCGTAGGCGAAGACAGACGACCGCTCGACGTCCGCCGCCTCGGCCGGGTGCCTTACACGGAGGCGCTCGCGCTCCAGCGATCGCTGGTCGAAGACCGGCGCGCGGGGCGGATCGGCGACACGCTGCTCCTCCTCGAACATCCGCATGTCCTGACGCTCGGCGTTCGCGGCGACGGCGGGCGGTCCCACATTCTCGCGACCGACGAGGCGCTCGCCTCGCGCGGCATCGAGGTTCACGAAACCGGCCGTGGCGGCGACATCACCTATCATGGGCCCGGGCAGCTTGTCGGCTACCCGATTGTCGACCTCAACCCGGACCGCCGCGACGTGCACCGGTACGTGCGCGACCTCGAAACCGTCCTGATTCGAACGGCCGCCGACTACGGCATCGAGGCAGGGCGCGTTGAAGGGCTGACCGGCGTCTGGGTCGGCGACGACAAGCTCGCCGCGATCGGCGTCCGGATCGCGCGCTGGATTACCAGCCACGGCTTCGCGCTCAATGTCTCGACCGACCTCGACCAGTTCAATCTCATCGTCCCCTGCGGGATATCAGACCGTGGCGTGACGTCTCTCGCGCGCCTCCTCAGGCGCCCCGTCAGCATGGCTGAGGTGGAGTTTCGCGTTATCGAACACTTTGTTAACGTGTTCAATTTGAATGGCTTAGCAATTTAGTTCACGCGTGGAATAATTCACGCACTCTTGGGGTTAATGTCCGAAACGAGGGACAACCCCATGCACGCGATCGACCGCACTTCTACTACTTCTACTCTTACTCCCGATCAGGAACTCCTGGCCCGCCTCCAGGCGGGCGACGAGCGCGCACTCGCCGATCTCGCCGACGCCTACAGTTCGAAGATCTACCAGCTCGCCTTCCGCTACCTGCGCAACAAGGAAGACGCCGAGGAGATTACGCAAGACGTGCTGTTCAAGGTCTACCGCAAGGTCGACGCGTTCCGCGGCGACGCGCAGCTGTCGTCATGGATCTACCGCATCACGTTCAATGCGGCGATGTCGCGCCTGCGGACGGCCCGGTATCAGCGGACGCAGGCTGAAGATCGGCGTGCCGCGGCGGCGGCCGACGAGGACGGATCGAACTTGCCCGCGCGAACGCCGGATGTCGCCGACTGGAGCGACATGGCCGACGAGCGGGTGCTGCGCTCGCAGCTCCGCAAGCGGGTGTTCAGTGCGATCCTGGCGCTGCCGGCGATCTACCGCGCGCCGGTGATGCTGCGCGACATCCAGGGGATGTCGACGGAGGAAGCGAGCGCGATGCTGCGGGTGAAGGATCAGACGCTCAAGTCGCGTCTGCACCGCGGCCGCTTGATCCTGCGCAAGCAGCTCGCCGACTTCGCCGGCGGCCTCACGCTCCACAGACCGGTCTACGGCACGCTCTGACGACGATCAACGCAGAACTCGCTGAACACGCAGAGGAAGGATCTTTCAGCGATTTCTGCGGTTTCTGCGTTGTACGTCGTGATTAGATCTGCATCGCGTTGTCGAGCGCGACCTGCTCGACCGCGCTCAAGGATGGCAACACCACATCGACAATGCCGGCAGGCCCGAGTCTGACTGGCATCGCGCCAGTACGCGTGTGCGAACCGGTAGAGAGATCGGGCGCGACGAAGCACGACACAGCACGGCGTGAGCGTCCAGCCATCGCTTCGACGACAGCCGCAGCGGCCGCCGCGAGGGCGTAAGGCCCCGGCGGCCATAACGCGGTGACGCGGGCGCTCAGCCGTCGGCGCGACGGTTCGTCGACGAGGCGCGTGAGTGCGAACCCTGCCACGGTCGCGTCGGCCCACGGGATCACCGTGTGCGCCGGCGGGACACCCAGCACCGACAGCGAGATATCGCGCGGCGAACCGTCCACCGCCAGGGCGACCAACGCCCGCGCCGCAGCGGCGAGCGACTCCGGTGCCGAGCCGAACAGCCGCGTGCGCGAAAACTTCAACTCGCGGACGCCGCGGTCGATCAGCTCGCGCTGTGCCGGTCCGGCGCAGACGATGGCGGCACCCGCGGCGGTTTGCGAGAGTCGCCGCAGTAGCACCAGCCCGTCTTCGCCCTGCCATTCGCCGCCGGTGACGCGGTCCGCGAGGATCACGATCGAGGCTCCGGCGGCCGTCGACACATCCGTGCCGCCTGATAACTGCGTCGCGAACCCTTCGACCGGCGCCGCCTGCGCGATGTCGAGCGCCTTGCCGGCCGCGACGCGGCGGGTCTCGTCGATCAACGTAATCGATCGGACCAGGTGCGACCGCGCCAGCGCGTGCGCCGTGGCGCCGCCCAGCTCGCCCGCTCCGATAATGGCCACTCGCTGCATCCGCTGCGATATTGTAATGGCTATGGAAACGCTCCGCGGGAAAGTGGCGCTGGTCACGGGGGGATCGCGCGGCATCGGTCTGGCCATCGCACGCGCGCTCGTTGCCGACGGCGTGCAGGTGGCCATCACCGGCCGCAGCGCGGCGCATTTGTCGGCGGCGCGGCCGAAGATCGAAGCCGCCGGTCCCGGCGCGGTCGAGACGCTGCAGGCCGACATGCGCCGCTACGACGAGGTGAAGGGCGCGGTCGAGGCCACGGCCTCGCGCTTCGGCGGGCTGGACTTCCTGATCAACAACGCCGGCGTCGGCGTTTTCACCGAGGTCGCGTCCATGACGCCCGAGCAGTGGTCCGAGGTCATCGACACGAACCTCACCGGCGTGTTCAACGCGTGTCAGGCGGTGCTGCCGCACCTGCGCCGGCGCGGCGGCGGCTACATCATCAACATCAGCAGCCTGGCGGGAAAGAACCCGTTCAAAGGCGCCGGCGCCTACTGCGCGTCGAAAGCCGGGCTCAACGCCTTCAGCGAAGTGCTGATGCAGGAAGTGCGCTACGACAACATCCGCGTCAGCTACGTGATGCCCGGGTCGGTCGCCACCGGCTTCTCGAGCGGTGACGAAACGAAAGGCGCCGACTGGAAGAGCTCGCCCGACGACGTCGCCGCGGCCGTCCTCGATCTGCTGCGGAGCCACCCGCGAAGCATCCAGAGCCGCGTGGAGCTGCGGCCGGCGCAACCCAAGAAATGACCTCCCCATTCGACAAGCACCGCGACGCGCTCGAGCATCACGAAACGATGATGGGGACGGCGCGCGGCCGCCTCGCCGTCGCGATGGATCTGCTCACTGATTCGATGGCGCTGGTCGGCCAGCACGGCGTCTACTGTCGCAGCGAGCGTTTTCCCGGACAGCCGAAGATGGACATCGCCCTCGTCCTCGAACAGCTGGACGATGCGAAGCAGCTCGTACAAAGTGCAATGGAACGTCTCAAGTCTCAACGCTCAACTCTCACCTGAGAGTTGAGACTTCAGAGTTGACCGTTTCTTCTCTCCACCTTGACTGAATGATCAGCCAGAGCACGCCCGGAACGCAGAACATCGCGCCAAGTGCGAAGGCGAGCGTGCGCGGTGACCAGCCGGCACGATCGAGCTGTCGCCCGGTCCAGTAGCTCGACGCGGACGACATGAGCGTCACCAGCGCCAGCTCGGTCGCGAAGACGCGGCCGCGGAAGCGATCCGGGACCTCCATCTGCAGCAGCACGGTGCTGAACACCCAGAGGATCGCGCCGCCGAAATGCGCGCAGAGCACGCAGACGGCGGCGATCCACAACGACGGCGCCGCCGCCAGCGCGATATAGAACACGCCGACCGTGAAGTAGGCGGGCCCGATGGTCCGGCGGAGCCGCTGCGGCTGTTGGCCGACAATCCAGCGCAGCGCGATCGGCCCCAGCCCGGCGCCGATCCCCCGCGCCGCATAGAGCACGCCGATGCCGGCCGCCGATCCGCCGGCGATCGGAAAGACGCGCTGGCCGAAAATCGTCAACAGCAGCAGGACGCCGCCCGCCAGCCCCCAGCCGGCTTTCACGAACATCAGCGCGGCGACGTGCGATCGGTGCCGCACGTAGCGGACCCCCTCCACGAGATCGGTGATGCCGGTGAGCGCGAGAAAGCCCTCGGGTTTCGGCGCCGCCGCCGGCGTCGCGTCGTACCGGGTCTGCGCGAGGAACCACGCCGATGCGAAGAACGACAGCGCGTTGACGACGAACGCGACGTTACGGCCGGCGACCGCCGTGACCAGGCCGCCGATCGACGCGCCGAGTGCGAGCATCGCCGCCCACGTCGCGCTCGACAGCGCATTGGCCGGCAGCAGCTCCTCGGCCGTGGTGACGTTGGGGATCGTGGCCGTGCGCGCCGGCTCGAAGAACGCCTGCGCGCCGACGGCGACCGTCATGACGACGTAGGCGATCCACACCTGATCGGGCCGGCGGATGAACAGCAGCGTCAGGACGAGCCCGCCGCGCAGCAGGTCCGTGACGATCATCAGCCTGCGGCGGTTCACACGATCGACCAGCACACCCGCCATCGGCCCGAAAATCGCCACCGGCAGGAACTGCACGATCATCATCCAGGCGACGGCGGTCGCCGAGCCGGTCAGGTCGAGCAGGAGCGCGTAAACCGCGACGGCGTTGAACCAGTCGCCGAGCTGCGAGATTGTCTGGCCGATGTACAGCAGCCGGAAGTTCCGGTTGTGGCGAAGGAGCGAGATGTAGCTCACGATGTGGATGCCGGGCGTCGTGTCCGGCTTCAGCCGGACCCTCGGGGGACCCGTCAGTATAATCGTCGCCGTTCCATGTTCGAGACCCTCGGACACTACAAGATCCTCGATCGCATCGGCGCCGGCGGCATGGGCGAGGTGTATCGCGCGCGCGACACGCGTCTGGGCCGGACCGTCGCGATCAAGGTGATGAGGGCCGATGTCGCCGGCGACCCCGTTCGCCGCGAACGCTTTCTGCAGGAGGCGCGCGCCACTGCGGCGTTGTCGCACCCGAACATCGCGGCGCTCTACGAGATCGGCGAGGACCAGGATCAGTTGTTCCTGGCGTTCGAGTACGTGCCCGGCGAGACGCTGAAGAGCGTCATCGCCGGCCGGCCGCTGAACCCGCGACGGGCGATCGATCTCGCGGTCCAGCTCGCTGATGCTCTTGCCGACGCGCACGCCGAAGGCATCGTTCACCGCGACATCAAGTCCGAGAACATCATCGTCACGCCCAAGGGGAATGCGAAGATCCTCGACTTCGGTCTGGCGACGTGGACGGCGAGCGGTGCCGAGCGCGATCACGCCGGCCAGGCGGCGACGATGATGAACACCGCGCCGAGCACGATGTTCGGAACGGTGGCCTACATGTCGCCCGAGCAGGCGCTCGGCGAGCGGGTCGATCATCGGACCGACATCTTCTCGCTCGGCGTCGTGATGTTCGAAATGTTGACCGGTAAGCTGCCGTTCGCGGGCACCCCGTCGACGCCGCTCGCGCTGCAGATCGTGCAGGCGCCCACGCCGTTGCCCTCGTCAATCAACAAGACATTGCCGGCCGAGCTCGACGCGATTGTCGCGAAGGCGCTGGCGAAGAGCCTCGACCAGCGCTACGAATCGGCGGTGACGCTCGCCGCAGACCTCCGCGGGGTGAGTGCGATGCTCGCCGCACGCAGCGAGACGCAGGATGCGGCGGCCGTGTTCGTACCCCCGCAGCCCGCGCGGCGAACCGGTGGACGCTGGATTCTGCTGCTGCTCTTGCTCGCTGCGCTTTTCGCGGCGGCCTGGTTCGGGCGGGACTGGCTGCAGTAGCGCACGCCGTTCAACGCAAAGCACGCAAAGCCCGCAGAAAGACCGGTCGGGCTTGGCGGGCTTTGCGTGCTAAGACAAGAGCGCGGCCAGCCGAGCCCGGTCGATGTTGCCGCCCGAAACGACGACGCCGACGCGGCGGCCGCGGACGTCGATTCGCTTCCCGATTAGCGCCGCGGTGGCGGCCGCGCCGGCGCCTTCCGCGATCAGGTGCTCCGCTTCCACGAGACCTATGACGGCGGCCACCAAATCCGCTTCGCTCACCGTGACGATGCGATCGACGAGGCGCTGGATGAGGGCGAACGTGATCGTCTCCGGGTCCGGGTTGCCACCGAGGCCGTCGGCGAGCGTCGCGCCCGGAACGATCTCGACGAGCCTGCCGGCAGCCACGCTCTGCTGAAACGCGTTCGACACTTCGAGCTCGACGCCGATCACCTCGCACGACGGGTTGATCGCCCTGGCGACCGTTGCCATCCCGCTGATCAGGCCGCCGCCGCCAATCGGCACGACCAGCGTGTCGAGATCCGGCTGGTCCTCGAACATCTCGAGCGCGACGGTCGCCGCACCATCGATGACGTCGGCGTCGCTGTACGGCGAGATGAACTCGGCGCCGGTCTGCTTGGCGAACGCTTTTGCCATCCGCTCCGCTTCGTCGTAATCGCGACCGTCGGGGCGGAGATCGGCGCCGTCGCGCTGGATCGCATCGAGCTTGGCCTTCGGCGCATCGGCGGGCGTGAAGACGACGAGCGGCAGGTTGAACGTTCGCGCCGCCGCCGCGAGCCCGCGTCCGTGGTTGCCTGCGGATGCGGTGACCAGTTGAGCGGGTGGGCCGCCGGGGCGCTCGAACCGCGCGATCACCGCGTTGAACGCGCCGCGCGCCTTGAACGCATTCGAGCGCTGCAGCGACTCGGGCTTCAGCCAGACGCTCGCGCCCGCAAGGTCGGACAGCCAGGCCGAGCGCACCAGCGGCGTCCGGAGGACGTACGGCGCGATCCGCCGCCGCGCGTGAAGGACGTCGATCATCATCGGTCGCGCCCGACGTCAGGCCTGCCGAGTCAGAATCTCGGCGAGCTGCTGCACGAACGCCGACCGCGGCAGCACTTCGCCGACGCCGGCCTGCCGCGCGGCGTTGATCACGTCGGTCTGCACGTGCGATGCGTAGCCGACCGTCGGGATCGACGCGAGCGCCGGGTCCTGCTTCATCGCGGCGACGATGGCGAGCGGACCGATCCGCTCGTTGTTGAGATCGAGGATCACCAGCGTCGTCGGGTTCTTGCGCATCGTCTCGATCGCGCCGTCAACCGAGCGGGAGAAACGCAGATCCACGCCGAGGCCGTTGGCGGCGGTCTTGATCTTCGAGCTGAACATGAGGTCGTCGAGAACGGCTAAAATCATTCCGACCATGATAGTTGAGAGTCAGGCCGTCGGTCCCTTCTTCAAGAACGGCTTCGTCGTCGGCTGCGAGGAGACCAGGGAAGCGGTGCTGATCGACCCGGGCGACGAGGTGCCGTCGCTGCTCGCGTTTGCGGAGGGCAACGGGCTCGCGATCCGCCACATCCTGCTGACGCACGCGCACATCGATCACATCACCGGCGTCGGCATCGCCAAGCGCGCGCTGCACGTGCCGATCTACCTCCATCGCGACGATCTCTTCCTGTACGAACGTGCGGTCGAGATGGGCGCGATGTTTGGCCTGAAGGTCGAGCCGCAGCCGCCGGTGGACGTCTTCTATGCGCCGGCGCAGGTGATCGCCTTCGGCGCATACGAGGCCCGCGTCCATCACACGCCGGGTCACTGCCCGGGAGGCGTCTGTCTGCAGATTGGAAAGAAGTGCACCGCGGGGACAGAGCTCTTCGTCGGCGACACGCTGTTCGCCGGCTCGATCGGCCGGACGGATCTGCCCGGCGGCGACTACAACACGTTGATCGCGTCGATTCGCAACGTGTTGTTTCCGCTGGGCGACGATGCCGTGGTGCACTCAGGACACGGGCCGGACACGACCATTGGCGAGGAACGACGTAATAATCCGTTCCTGAATAGGGCTGAGGGCTGAAAGCGCGGGCTGAGAGCTGAGAGCTGAAGGCTGCTACAGCCCTGAGCCCTTAGCCCTAGGTTGTCTTTCTACTGTGAGCTCCACCCGCCCGATCCGCAGACGATCTCCTGTCGCGAGCTTTGCTTTCTCCACCCGCTTGTCGTTGACGAACGTCCCGTTCGTGCTTTTCAAATCCAGCACTTCCAGATGGTCGTTGCCGGCCGTCAGCCGGCAATGCAACCGCGAGACGAGGGCGACGTCGAGAATGAAATCGGCGCGTGGCGCGCGGCCGACGGTCTTGATCGCACCGGATTTCAGGCGAAACGTCCCTTCGGGGCTCTGAAGAATCCACATGTGACGTCATCTTATCCCTGAACTTCGGAGCGGCCGATCTCGTCACAACGCTGTATGACCACTGGAGTGCGAAAGTCACGGAAACGCCTGTACATCAGTGGCGCGGTTGCCCTGGTCGTCCTCGGCGGCGCGGCGGGCCTCGCGACGCTGAAAGGCGCGTCGGCCGACATCGACGCCTCGAAGCTGGCGACGGTCGAGCGTGGCACGATGGTCAAGTCGGTCGTCGCGACCGGTAAAGTCGAGCCGATCACCAAGATCGAAATTAAGTCGAAGGCGAACGGGATTATCAAGGTCCTCAATGCCGACATCGATCGGTCGGTGAAGCCCGGCGACATCCTCGTCGAGCTCGATCGCGAACAGCTCGCCGCCGCGCTCCGCGGGGCCGAAGCGAACCTGCAGGCGGCACGCGCCTCCCTCGAAGCCGCCGAAGCACAGTTGAAGAAGAACATCGTCGAAGCCGAAGGGCCGGACGAGCAGTTTGCCCGTCGCTCGTACGAGCGTGCGCAGACGCTGTTTGGCCAGAGCCTCATCGCCCAATCCGCTCTCGACGATGCGCACAGCCTGGTGGACGTGGCCGAGAACCGCAAGCGCGCTGCGCAGTCGCAGCTGGCGATCGCCAGAGCCAAGGTCACCGAAGCGCGCGCGCAAGTGGCGCAGGCCAAGGCCGCCGCCGACCGCGCGGCGGAAGACATGGCGAATGCAACCCTGCGCGCGCCGATCCGCGGCACCGTGCTGTCGCGCGACGTCGAGATCGGCAGTCCCGTGTCGTCGATTCTGAATCTGGGTGCGAACGCGACGCTGGTCATGACCCTTGGCGACATCGAGCAGGTGTTTGTCCGCGGCAAGGTCGACGAAGCGGACATCGGCCACGTCCGTCTCGGTCAGCCGGCCCGCATCCGCGTCGAAACATTCAAGGACAAGGTGTTCAACGGTAAGGTGACGCAAATCTCGCCGATGGGTGTCGAGAAGGACAACGTCACCAATTTCGAGGTGCGCGTCTCGATCGACAATCCCGGCAAAGAGCTCAAGGCGAACATGACGGCCAACGCGGAGATTGTGCTCGAGGAGCACGCGGACGCGCTGATCATCCCGGAGGCGGCCGTCACCTACGACGCGCAGAAGAACGCGTTTGTCGAGGTCGCCGCGCCGGGCACCAAGACCGGCCGCAGGAAGATCGCCGTCAAGCTTGGCGTCGGCAACGGCACGAAGATCCAGATCCTCGACGGCTTGAAACAAGGCG
>Ga0310810_10004056_pt1 | contig 16127 bp, 15 predicted proteins | sample NCmetagenome_FD_207641 | JGI IMG/M metagenome (GOLD analysis project Ga0310810, IMG submission 207641) | Soil microbial communities from experimental microcosm in Duke University, North Carolina, United States - NC | ecosystem: Engineered > Artificial ecosystem > Soil microcosm > Unclassified ... | reverse complement strand
ACCGCCACGCCGCGCCAGAAGCAGGACCTGGCCGCGGTCATCCATCTGTGCGGGACGGGGCCGGGCGATGACTTCGCCCGGCGCGGCTTCCGGCTCGTCCCGGACCAGCGCTGTGGCGACCACGACGTGGCGGCCTACCTGGCGCGCGTCAACGGCATGAAGCGGCAGTTCGCGCGCCTGGCTGCCGCGGAGCCGCCGGACGAGCCGGTCTGGGCGCGCCGGTAGCCCGCCGCCGTCGTCTCCCCGGTTGAATTCCCGGCCGCGCCCGGCATAGGCTACCGGCCATGGCGTCGACCTCTCGAACCCCGGTCCCATCACCCCGCGTCTCGACGGAGCAATCCATGCGGAGATCCCGCCTCGTCTCGAGCGTCCTGCTGAGCCTCGCCCTGCTCCTCGCGGGCCCCACGGGGCTCACGCCCGCGACCGCCCAGTCGGGCAAGCCGATCAAGATCGGTTTCCTGGCCCCGCTCACCGGGGGGGCGGCGCAGGTCGGCCGCGACATGGAGAACGGCTTCACGATGTATCTCGACGAGGTCGGGCACCAGATGGCGGGCCGCAAGGTCGAGGTGATCGTGGAGGACACCGCGGGCAACCCGGGCACCGCGATCGCCAAGTTCCGCAAGTTCGTGGAGAGCGACCACGTGGACATGGTGATGGGGGAGGCGTTCGCCCACATCGGGTACGCGCTCGCTCCCAAGGCCGAGGAGTACAAGATGCCGACGATCTTCCCGGTGATCGCGGCCGACGACCTCACCCAGCGCAAGCCCTCGAAGTGGGTGGTCCGGCTCGGGTGGACCGGGAGCCAGCCCTCCCATCCGTTCGGGGAGTACGCGGCGAAGACGCTCGGCTACAAGAAGGCGGCGGTGTTCGGCACCGACTACGCGTTCGGCTACGAGGTGGTCGGCGGCTTCCAGCGCGCCTTCGAGGAGGCCGGCGGGCAGGTGATCCAGAAGCTGTGGGCGCCGCTCGGCACCACCGACCTGGCGCCCTACGTGAGCCAGATCAAGCGGGAGGCGGACGCCGCGTTCATCATCGTCGTCGCGGCCTCGGCCCTCCGCTTTCCCGCCCAGTACCGCGACGCGGGCCTCGCCGGGCGGCTGCCCGTGATCGGCGGCGCGGTGATCGTGGACGAGTCCATCCTGCCCAACTTCGGCGACGAGGCGCTCGGCATGGTCACCCCGCTCATGTACAGCGCCGCGCTCGACACTCCGGCCAACCGCCGCTTCGTGGCCGAGTACCGCAAGAAGTACGGCAAGGTGCCGTCGTACTTCTCCGAGACGTGCTACACGAGCGGACGGTGGATCGCGGAGGCGGCGAAGGCGGTGGGCGGCCGCGTCGAGGACCGCGAGAAGTTCATGGCCGCGTTTCGGACCGTCGAGATCCCCGACGCCCCGCGTGGGCCGGTGAAGCTGGACGCCTGGGGCAACCCGATCCAGAACATCTACGTGCGGAAGGTGGAGCGGAAGAACGGCGAGCTGCAGAACACGGTCATCCACACCTTCCCCGCCGTCTCCCAGTTCTGGACGTACAAGCCGGAGGAGTACCTGAAGCTGCCGGTGTACAGCCGGGACTACCCGCCCTGCCGGTTCTGCTAGCGCGGGCGGGCCGACGATGCTGACCCGCGTCGATCACGTCATGATCTGCGTGCCCGATCTGGCCCGGGGGATCGACGCCTACCAGCGGCTCGGGTTCAACATCTACCCGGGCGGTGCCCACACCGGGAGGCCTACCCACAACGCGATCGCCTTCACCGGCGAGGAGTACATCGAGGTCCTCAGCATCCACGACCGCGCCGCGGTGGTCCCCGGCAGCCCCGACGAGGGCCTGGCCCGCTATCTCGACGGGGGCGGGGGCTTCCGGGTGGTCGCGCTGCAGAGCGACGATCTGGACGCAGACGTCGCGGCGATGCGGCGCCGCGGTGTCGACGTGGGCGAGATCCGCGAGGGCGGCCGCCGCACCCCGGCGGGTCAGGAGCTGCGGTGGCGCGCCGCCTTCCCCGGGCCGCGCGCGCCGCTGCCCGTCTTCTTCATCCAGCACCGGACGCCCCTGGACGAGCGCCGGCGCCAGGTGCCGAAGGCCGGCGATCATCCGAACGGCGCCCTGCGCGTGGACCGGGTGTACGTCACGGTGCGCGACGTGGCCGCCGCCTCCGGCCTCTACGCCCGCGTGCTCGGCCTCCCCGAGCCGAAGATCCAGCGCGGCGCGGTGATCAAGGCCGACATGGCGGTGTTCGACCTGGGCCCCACCGGCCTCACGGTGGCCCAGCCCGCCGAGCCGGGTCCGGCCGCGGAGGCGCTCGCCCGGTCCGGACCGGGGCCGTTCCAGGTGCTCTATCGCACCAGCAGCATGGAGGGGGCGGTCCGGTGGATGACGGGGCACGGCCTGCCGGAGCCGATCCAGGGTGTGCGCAATACCGGCGAGCGCGCCATCTTGGTGGGGCCTGAGTACACCGGTGGCGCGTACGTGGGCTTCGTGGGGCCGGCCTAGGCCTTCCGGTCCCGCTCGCGGTAGTCGCCGAAGGCGGCGTCGCGCTGGGACAGGAGGTCCCGCACGCTGCTGCCGTCGCGCTTGAACTGCGCGCGGTAGGCCTGGCTGGCCGCGGTCGAGAACGCGAGGGCCTGCAGCTCGGTGCCGGCCCGGATGGCCGCGCGCAGCCCCATGACCTCCATCGCGCGGTGCACCGCCCGCTTGTTGATCTGGGCGAGCTCGGTGGGCACCAGCGCGATGCGCTCGGCCACCGTCAGCACCGTCCTCTCGAGGTCGGCGGCGGGGACCGCGCGATTGGCGAAGCCCCGGGCGGCGGCCTCGGTGCCGCTGATCGCGTCGCCGGTCAGGTACATCTCCATCGCGGCGCGCATGCCCATCAGGAAGGGGTGGAACTGGTTGTCGGGTGGGCTCATCAGCCGCGTCGGCGGATAGCCGATGCGCGCGTCCTCCGCCACGTAGACCAGATCGCAGCACGCGGCCAGCTCGCTGCCGCCGGCCAGGCAGTAGCCGTGCACCTGCGCGATCACCGGCTTGCCCAGGTCCCAGATCGTGAACCAGCCGTCCACCACGTGCCGCGCCCACTGCCCGGGCCCGCCCGGGGAGTAGAAGGGCTGGTCCTTGGTGTTGTCGGCCGAGAGGTCGTAGCCGGAGGAGAAGCACGGGCCGGCCCCCCGCAGGACCGAGACCTTGACCGCCGGATCGGCGTCCGCCTCCTTCAGGGCGGCCAGGATGGCGCCGCGCAGCTCGTTGCTGAGCGCGTTGCGCTTCTCGGGGCGGTTCAGCGTGAGGCGGCGGACGCCGGGGAGGGGATCGTCGAGCACGAGCACGGGGGTGATCATGGAGGAGAGCATGCCCGCGCGCCGCGGCGGGGGCAACGGCGATGCCGGTTGACAGGGGCGCCGCGGCGGGATAAATTAAATGAACGTTTAGTTAACACCATGACGACCCAGACCCGTACCCCAGGCCGGGCAGCGACGCGACGGGCCGGACGGCCCCGCCGGCCGCCCGGCACCCGGGCCGCCCTGCTCGCGGCCGCCACCGAGCTCTTCGCGGCCCACGGCTTCGACGGGGTGTCGGTGTCGGACATCGCGGAGAAGGCGGGCGTGAACCGGGCCATGATCAGCTATCACTTCGGGGGCAAGCGCGATCTCTACGCGACGATCCTCGCCGCCACCTTCCAGGAGATCGTCGCGGACGTGGAGCGCATCGCCGGGTCGGCGGGGCCCGCGCCCCAGGTGCTGCGCGCGATCGTGGCCGCCATCGGCGACGCCGCCACCCACCGCCACCCGCACTTCTGCACGATGATGCTGCGCGAGGTGCTCACCGGCGGGCAGCACATGCAGACCGCGGTGCTGGCCCAGCCCGCGCGGGTGCTGGCCGCGGTCCAGCGGGTCGTGGAGCGTGGGGTCCGGGAGGGCGCGTTCCGCCCGGTGGATCCGCTGCTCACCCACCTGAGCCTGGTCGGCAGCCTCGTCTTCTTCTTCGCCACCACCGGCTTCCGGCAGCGCGTGATCCCGGACCGCCGGTCCCCGGACGGCGCCACCTACGTCAAGCACCTCCAGGACCTCATCATCGAGGGCCTGGCGACCCGCGACGCCGGGCCGAAGGGCGCGGCGCGGCCATGAGCGCCGAGGTCGCGGCCGTGTCGCCGAAGCGCCGGCGCGTCGTGCTCGTCGCGGCGCTCGTGGTCCTGGCGATCGGGGTGGGGATCTGGCGCTTCTTCCTCGCCGGCACCGGGCTGCCGCCGGGCGTGCTCGGGGTGAGCGGTCGGATCGAGGGCGACGACGCCGCGGTCTCGGCCAAGCTCGCCGGGCGGATCCGCGAGATCACGGTGCGCGAGGGCGACCACGTGGAGGCCGGGCAGGTCCTCGCGGTGCTCGACGACGCGCAGATCCGCGCGCGCGAGCAGCAGTCCGAGGCCATGGTGCGGCAGGCCGAGGCACGCCTGCGCCTGTCCCAGCACCAGGTCACGGTGCTCGGCGAGCAGCTCCGGCAGAGCGAGATCGGCGTCGGGCAGGCGCGCGCCGACGCGGAGGGGCGCGTCAACGAGGCGGAGGGGCGGCTGGCCGCCGCGGAGGCCCAGCTCGCCCAGGCGGTGGCCGCCCACGCCCAGGCGAAGTGGGAGCGCGACGCCTACACGCGGCTCGTCCAGAAGGGGTACGTGGCGGAGCAAGACGCGATGCAGAAGCAGTACACCGAGGAGGCGCAGGCGGCGGTGGTCTCGGCGAACCGCCGGCAGGTGGAGGCGGCCCGCGGCGCGGTCACCACCGCGAAGGCCAACCTCGACAATCCCGCGATCCGCTCCGCGCAGGTGGCCGCGATCCAGGCCCAGATCCTCCAGGCGCAGGCCGACATCGCGGCGTCCCAGGCGGACGCGGAGCGGGCGAAGGCCGCGCTCGACGAGGCCCGCGCGAACCGGGCCGACCTCCAGGTGATCGCGCCGTTCACCGGCACGGTGGCCACGCGGACCGCGGAGCCGGGGGAGGTGGTGGCGCCGGGCACGCCGATCGTGACCCTGGTGAACCTGGGCCAGGTCTACCTGCGGGCCTTCGTACCGGGCGGCGACATCGGCCGGGTGCGCGTGGGCCAGCCCGCGCGGGTGTACCTGGATTCGGCGCCGAACGCCCCGATCGACGCCCAGGTGATCCGGATCGATCCCGAGGCGTCGTTCACGCCCGAGAACACGTACTTCCGCGAGGACCGCGTGAAGCAGGTCGTCGGGGTCAAGCTGCTGATCAACGGGGCGCTCGGCTTCGCCAAGCCGGGCATGCCCGCCGACGGCGAGATCCTCGTCGACGGGCAGTGGCCCGCGCGCCCGGCACGACGATGAGCACGGCGCCGGCCGGGCCCGCGATCCGGGTCGCCGGGCTCGCCAAGCGCTACGGCGCCCTCGAGGCGGTGCGGGGCATCGATCTGGAGGTGCGGGCCGGCGAGATCTTCGGGCTCATCGGGCCGGACGGGGCCGGCAAGACGTCGACCTTCCAGGTGCTGGGCGGGGTGATGGAAGCGACCGCCGGCACCGCGGAGCTGCTCGGCCGGCCCGCGCGGCAGGCGCGGTCGTACGTGGGCTACCTCACGCAGGCCTTCAGCCTCTATCCGGACCTGAGCGTCGAGGAGAACCTGCGCTACGTGGGCGAGCTGCGGCTCGTGCCGCGGGCCGAGATCGAGCGGCGCGGGCGGCGCTACCTCGAGATGTTCGGCCTGGCCCGGTTCGGGCGGCGCCTCGCGGGGCGGCTGAGCGGGGGTATGAAGCAGAAGATGGCGCTGGCCTGCGCCCTCGTCGCGGAGCCGCGCGTCCTGCTGCTCGACGAGCCGACCACCGGCGTCGATCCGGTCTCGCGCCGCGAGTTCTGGGACGCGCTCGTGATGCTCTCGAGCCAGGGCATGACCATCCTGGTGGCCACGCCGTACCTCGACGAGGCCGAGCGCTGCCACCGCGTCGCCCTCATGCACCAGGGGCGGCTCGTGCGCACGGGCACCCCGGCCGAGATCCGCGACGGCCTCGGCCTCGCCCGCCTGGAGGTCCGCGCCCCGGATCTGCGCGCCGCCCTGACCGCCCTGTCCGGCCGCGACGGGGGCATCGCGGACGTGCAGCGCTTCGGCGACCGGCTCGACGTGATGGTCCGCGATCCGGCCGAGGGCGAGCGGGAGGTGCGCGCGGCGCTCGAGGCGGCCGGACAGGCGGCGACCTCGCTGCGCGTCGGGGCGCCCACGCTGGAGAACGCCTTCGTGTCAATTCTGCAATCGCTCGAGGGCGAGGCGCGTGCGCCCGCGTTCCCGGGCGCGTCGACCGCGAGGCCCGACCCGGGAGCGGTCGCGATCGGCGCGCGCGGGCTCGGGAAGTCGTTCGGGGACTTCGTGGCGGTCAAGGACGTCGACCTCGAGGTCCGCCCGGGCGAGGTCTACGGGCTGCTCGGCGCCAACGGGGCGGGCAAGACCACCACGATCAAGATGCTGTGTGGCCTGCTCGAGCCGAGCGTGGGTGAGGTGCAGCTCGCGGGCGAGCGCGGCGCGCTCCGCTCCGAGGGCGTGCGGCAGCAGGTCGGCTACATGTCGCAGAAGTTCTCCCTCTACGACGACCTCACCATCGACGAGAACCTGGACTTCTTCGCGGGGGTCTACCAGGTCGAGCCGGCGCGCCGCGAGGAGCGGAAGCGCTGGGTGCTCGACTTCGCGGGGCTCGTCGGCCGCGGCGCGCAGCTCACCGGATCGCTCCCCGGGGGGTGGAAGCAGCGGGTCGCCTTCGGGGCCGCGATCATGCACGAGCCCCGCGTGCTCTTTCTCGACGAGCCGACCTCGGGGGTCGATCCGATCGCGCGCCGAGCCTTCTGGACCATGATCAACCGGGTGGCCGACGGCGGCACCGCGGTCCTCGTGACCACGCACTACCTCGAGGAGGCCGAGCAGTGCAATCGCCTCGGCTTCATGGTGGGCGGCGAGCTGGTCGCCGAAGGCACCCCGAGCGGGATCAAGGCGGCGCAGGGCGGCCGGGTGCTGGAGATCCGGGTCGACGATCCCCCGCGCGCCATCGCGCTCCTGCGGAACGAGCGCGAGCCCTGGCGGGTGTCGCTCTTCGGCGACCGCATCCACGTGATCGTGGAGGGTGACGCGACCGAGGCGGCCCGCGGGCTCTCCGCCCGGCTCGAGGCGGGCGGGGTCCGGACGCTCGGGGTGACCGAGCAGGACTTCTCGCTCGAGGACGTGTTCATCCTGATCGTGGAGCGCAATCACCGCGGGGAGGACGCCGCGGCGGCCGCCTGACCGCTCGCGACGGGACCGACAGGTGCGACGGATCATCGCCCAGGCCCGCAAGGACCTCACCCAGCTGCTGCGGGACCGGCTCGCGCTCGCCCTCGCGGTGGTGCTGCCGGTGGTCCTCACCGCGCTGCTGGGCACGTCGATCTCGCTCACCGTCACCGACATCCCGCTCGCGGTCCAGGACCTGGACCAGACGCCGCTGTCCCGCCGCTACATCGACGCCTACCGCAGCTCGCTGACCTTCCGGATCGTGGGGCTGCCAGTCGCGATGTCGCCGGAGACCGTGGTGGCGGGCGGGAAGGCCCGCGCGGCCCTGATCCTGCCCGAGCACTTCGAGCGCGAGATCCGGCGCGGCCGGGTCGCGCAGGCCCAGCTGCTCGTCGACGGCACCGACACCAACACCGCGCTGCTGGTGCAGGGGGCCGCGGCGCAGGTCACGCGCGCGTTCACCCGGGAGGTGTCGGGCGCCGCGGCGGAGCCCGCGGTGCGCACCGCCACGCGGCTCTGGTTCAATCCCGGGCGGGAGCCGCGCAAGTTCTACGGGCCGGGCATGCTCGTGCTCGCCCTGTCGATCTTCCCGACGGTGCTCGCCGCGCTCGCGATGTCGCGCGAGGGCGAGCAGCAGACGATCCTGCAGGTCTACGTCTCGAGCATCTCGGCGCACGAGTTTCTCCTGGGCAAGATCCTGGCCGGGGTGGTCATCGGCATCGTGCAGTGGCTGCTGGTGAGCGGGCTCATGTTCACCCTCTTCGGGCTGCGCCTGGCGGGGGATCCGACGCCGCTCCTGGTGGGCGCCCTGCTCTTCCTCTTCTGCGTGGTCGCGTTCGGCACCCTGGTCGGCGGGGCCATCCCCAACCAGGCCGCCGCGGTGCAGGGCGTGTCCCTCGGCGGGTTCCTCCTCGCCTTCCTGCTCTCGGGCCTCATCTTCCCGATCGAGAACATCCCGCGCTCGCTCGCCTGGATCTCGAGCCTGGTGCAGGCCCGCTACTTCATCGTCATCGTCCGCGACGCCTTCCTGCAGGGCGGCGGCTGGCCCGCGGTGTGGTGGGCGGTGCTGATGATCGGGGTGATCGGCGCGGTCTACTACGCGCTCGCGTGGCTCGCGATGCGGCGCATGCAGGTGAAGGCGTGAGCGCGCGGGTGGGCCGGCTCTTCGGGGGGCGCTTCTGGGCGCTCGCGCTCAAGGAGCTGCGCCAGATCCGGCGGGACCGGCGGCTCGCGATGTCGCTGGTGCTGCCACCGATGCTCCAGGTCCTGCTCTTCGGCTTCGCGCTCGACTCGCACGTGCGGGACCTGCGCCTGGGCGTGGTCGACGAGAGCCGCACCTCGGAGAGCCGCGACCTGGTCGCGGCGATCAGCGAGAACCAGACCTTCCGGCTCGCGGGCTCCTTTCCCACCACCGCCGAGCTCGGGCGGGCCCTCGCGGCCGGACGCCTGGACGTGGGGGTGGTGGTGCCGTACGACTACGCGCGCCGGCGCGCGCGCGGCCGGACGGTCACGGTGCAGGTGCTCCTCAACGCGGCGAACGCGAACACCGCGCAGATCGCCCAGGGCTACGTGGAGGGCGCGGTGGCGTGGCTGAACCAGCAGGCCGAGCGCGACCGGGCGATGCCGGGAGCCGCCGACGGCGCGGCCGGGGACGGGTCGGCGACCGCCCCGCCGCTCGCGACCCAGGCCCGGGTGGAGGTGCGGCCCACGTTTCTCTACAATCCGGGCCTCGTCAACACCTGGTTCATCGTGACCGGGGTCTTCGGCACCCTGATCATCCTGAACGGCTCCCTCGTCGCGGGCGCGACCATGATCCGGGAGAAGGAGCGGGGCACCGTCGAGCAGCTCCTCATGACGCCGGCCAGCTCGCTCGAGGTCATCGCGGCCAAGATCATCCCGCTCTTCGTGCTGCTCATGGGCATGGTCGGCCTCGTGCTCGTGGTGGCGCGCCTCGTCTTCCAGGTGCCGTTCCGCGGCAGCCTGCTCCTGGTGCTCGTGGCGTGCGGCTGCTGCGTGCTGACCGGGATCGGCATCGGGACGTTCCTCTCGACGTTCGCCCGCTCCGCGAACCAGACCCAGCTCATCGGGTTCTTCGTCAATCCGCCGCTCGCGATGCTGTCGGGGGCGCTGACCCCGATCGAAGCGATGCCCAAGTGGATCCAGCCGGTCACCCTCCTGAACCCGATCGCGCACTTCGCGAGCGTGGCCCGGGCGGTGCTGGTCAAGGGCGCGGGGATCGAGGTGGTCTACCCGCAGCTCCTCGCGCTCGCGGCGCTCGCGGGAGCCCTGGTCGCGGTGAGCGCCTGGCGCTTCCGGAGCCAGCACAGCTGAGCCGCGGGCGCGCGGCCCGCCCCCCCCGCGCCTAGGCGATCTGGGCCCGCACCGCGCGCGCCCCGTCGACGAGCGCGCGCAGCTTGCCGGACGCGGTCTCGCGCGGCAGGTACTTCATGCCGCAGTCGGGCGCCAGGATGAGGCGCTCGACCGGCACGCGAGCCAGCCCGGCGCGGATGCGCTCCACCACCCGGTCGAGAGGCTCGACGGCGGGATCGCCCAGGTCGATCACCCCCAGGATGATGGTCTTGCCCGCCAGGTCGGCCAGCACGCCGAGGTCGAGCCGCGGCTGGGCGGCCTCGATCGAGATCTGCCGCGCGATGGTCTCGGCGAGCTGGGGCAGGAACGAGTAGCCGGTCGGCTTCTGGTGCCGGACCACCGCGGCGTAGCCGAAGCAGAGGTGCAGCGCGGTCGGCACCGTGAGGCCGGCGAGCGCGCGATTGATCGCGGGCACCGCATAGCGCTTGGCCCCCTCGGGATCGTTGCGGAGCCACGGCTCGTCGAGCTGGATGACGTCGGCGCCCGCGGCCTGGAGCTCGAGGGCCTCCGCGTTGACCGCGGCCGCGAAGTCCATCGCCAGCTCCTCCACGTCGCGGTAGAACTCGTTCTTGGCCTGCTGGGCCATGGTGAACGGACCGGGCAGGGTGATCTTGGCCGGGCGGTCGGTGTGGCGCCGGAGGAACTGCATGTCCCGCAGCTCCACCGGCCGGGTCCGCCGCACGCGCCCGACCACCCGCGGCACGTGGGTCTGGTTGCCGTAGCGGTCGGTGATCACCGCGGGCTGGGCCACGTCCACGCCGTCGAGCGCGGTGGCGAAGCGGTTGGAATAGCTCTCCCGGCGGATCTCTCCGTCGCTGATGATGTCGATGCCGGCGCGCTCCATCTCGCGGATGGCCACGATCGTCGCGTCGTCCTGGGCCTGCTCGAGGAAGGGCTCGGGAACCCGCCACATCGCGTGCAGGCGCACGCGCGGCACGCCCTTCGACAGGAGCGCGCGATCGACGAGCCAGTCCGGCTGCGGATAGCTTCCTATCACGGTCGTCGCCAGAACGGGGGTCATCGCGAGGACGGGCAGGGACATGGCGTCACGCTCCTTGGCGATACGCGGCGACCTTGCGCTCCAGGCCGCGAAGGAGGACCTCGTGCAGGCCGGTGATCAGGAGCACGAGCACGATGCCGGCGTAGACCCCGGGACTGTTGAGCAGGGTGCGGTGCCGGGTGATGAGGAAGCCCAGGCCCTCGGCCGCCCCCAGCATCTGGGCCACGATGACGCCCACGATGACGAGCGCGCCGCCCAGGCGGAGCGCGGCCACGATGGAGGGCAGGCTCGCGGGGAGGGCGACGTAGAGGATCTGCTGGGCGCGGGTGGCCCCGAAGGCGCGCGCGGTCTCCGCGAGCGCGGGGCTGAGCGCGCCCACCCCCGCCACCGCGGTGAGCATGGTGGGGATGAAGGCGTAGATCGAGGCGAACGCGATCTTCGACTGCGAGCCGAGGCCGAACCACACCATCATGACCGGATAGAGCACCACCAGCGGGACCGCGTAGGCTCCACGCAGTACCGGCAGCAGCGTCCGCTGCGCGGTGGCGGAGGACCCGACGAGCTGGCCGAGCCCGATGCCGCCGCCGCAGACGATCAGGTAGGAGACGAGGATCTCGCCGAAGGTGGTGGGGAGGCTGCCGAGAAACTCGCGGTGATCGGCGACGAGGGCTCCGAGGGCCTCGCTGAGCGGCGGCACGAAGAGCCGGGGGACCAGGCCCGCGCGCGGCAGGAGCTCCCAGGCCGCGAGGATCCCCAGGTGGAGCACGGCCTGGCTCAGGCGCGGGTGTCGCTCCGGCCAGGTCATCGCCGCTCCGCGCTCTTGATGTGCTGCCAGATGCGGTCCTTGAGCGCGCCGAACCGCTCGGTCCCGGTCATCGCGAAGCTGCGCGGGCGGGGCAGATCCACCGCGACGTCGTCGACCACGCGCCCGGGGCGGGCGCTCAGCACCACCACCCGGTCCGCGAGGTAGACCGCCTCGTTCAGGCTGTGGGTCACGAAGAGCACCGTCTTGCGGGTCTCCGACCAGATGCGCAGCAGCTCGTCGCCCAGCACCATGCGGGTTTGCTCGTCGAGCGAGGCGAACGGCTCGTCCATGAGCAACACCGCCGGGTTCTGCACGAGGCCCCGGGCGATCGCCACACGCTGCTTCATGCCGCCCGAGAGCTGGTGAGGGAGGCGGTCCTCGAAGCCGGCGAGGCCGGTCAGCTCGAGCATGCGCCGGGCCGCGAGGAGCCGCTCCGCCTTCGCCACCCGCCGAAGCTTGAGCGGGAAGGCGACGTTGTCGACCGCGGAGAGCCAGGGTAGGAGGTTGGCCTCCTGGAAGATCATGCCGACCTTGCGCGGCATCGGGGCGGTGATCGGCTCGCCGTCGCAGAGCACGGTGCCGCTCGAGGGCAGCCGCAGCCCGGCGACCAGCGAGAGCAGGGTGGACTTGCCGCAGCCGCTCGGACCCACCACCGCCACGAACTGGCCGTCCGGTATCTCGAGGCTGATCGAGTCGAGCGCGACCACCCCGGCTCCGTCCGCGCCGAAGCGCTGGGAGACCCCCCGGATCTCGACGAGGGTACGGGTCACGTGCGCTGCCGCCACGCGCCGAGCCGGCTCTCGACCGCGCGCAGCCCCTCGTTGACCGCCACCGCGGCGGCGGCCACGATCACCAGCGCGGCGTAGAGCTGCGGCATCTGGAGGTTCTCGCCCCACGCCGCGATGCGGTAGCCGATGCCGTCGCGCGCCCCGTAGATCTCGCACAGGAGCACCGCGGTGATGTTGAAGACCATGGCGAGGCGCGCCGACTCGAGCAGGATCGGGGCCATCGCGGGGAGGTAGATCTCGCGGATGATCTGCCCGCGGCTCGCCCCGTAGACCCGGCTCACCGTGATCAGCTCGCGCGGCACCGACTGCACCGCCGCGATGCCGCCGGTGATCAGCACGAAGATAGTGGTGAACACGCCGAAGGCGATCTTCTGCGGGATGCTCACCCCGAAGACGAGGATGAACACGGGCAGGAAGATGGACTTGGGCACGCCGAAGAGGAAGTTGACCAGTGGCCGGAAGAGCGAGCCCAGGATCGGCACCTCGGCCAGGAGGAAGCCCAGGAGCAGGCCGACCGGCAGCGCCACCAGGAACGCAGCGAGCACCTCCCAGGCGGTCACCCCCAGGCTGGCCCGGACCTCGGGCCGCCCGGCCAGCCGGATCAGCGATTCGACGACCGTGCTCGGGGCGGGCGCGAGGCTCGCGTCGAGCCGGCCCGCGCGGACCAGCGCCTCCCAGAGCGCGAAGAGGCCCAGGACGACGGCGGCGACGATCAGGCGCTCGTGCCGCCGCATCGCCCCGGCCTCCTAGGGCTTGGTGGGCGTGATCGGCATGTTCATGAAGACCTCGGCGGCCGGCGCCATGTCCTTCACCCCGCTCGCGGCGGCCAGCTCCATCGCCTTCTCCACCGAGGCCAGCGTGATCTTGCCGTCGCGGGACAGACGCAGGAAGGTCTTCTCGTACTCCATCTTGGCGATCTCCATCGGCAGCTCGTTGTTGGCCGCGATGGTCTTGATCGCGTAGTCCGGGTTGTTGCGCAGGTACTCGAGCGCCCCGTAGAGGGCGTTCAGGCCCTTCTGGATGAAGGGGCGCCGCTCGGTGAGGTTCTTCTCGGTGGCGGCCCAGCCCCCGATCAGGTTCGGCGGCATCGCGGTGGCGAAGTCCATCAGCACGCGCACCTTGCCCTCCGAGACGACCTGGTAGCTGAGCGGGGAGTAGATGACCGCGGCGGCCAGGTTGTCGTTGAGCAAATTCGGCACGAGCCCGCCGCCGCCCACCCCTATTCGCTGGAAGGTCACGCGGGCCTCGCTCTGCGCCCAGAGGGCGAGGGTGTCGGTGCCGGAGCCGGCGGAGGTGATGCCCACCTTCTTGCCGTCGAGGTCCTTGGCCGACTTGATCGGCGAGGCGGTTCGCACCCCGAGGATCCAGCCCGACCACTCGTCGCCGTTGCCGCCCACGATCTTCGTCAACACACCGCGCTTCCGGGAGGTCGCCACCAGCGGCACCGCCACCGGCCCCAGGTCGGCCGAGTTCGCCGCGATCGCCTCGAAGGTCTCTCCGCCGCCACGGTAGATGGTGATCTCCGGCCGGAGCCCCTCCTTCTCGAAGAGCCCCTTCTCCTTCGCGACGGTGGCGAGGATGGTCGGGAAGTAGGTCTTGGTGGGGCAGCCGATGCGGATGGTCTCCTGGGCCGGCGCCGCCGCGGGCAGCGAGAGCGGCGCGCCGAGCGCGACGACCAGCGCGAGCCGAGCCATGGACTTCGTCGTCATGGGTTCCTCCTGGGGATGCGCGTCGCCCGGCATCCTAGCACGGTTGACCCACCTCCCCGACGGCGGTAGATTCGGCCGCGGCCGTCTCCGTGGACGGCGAGCGAGGAGAACACATGGACGCAGGCGCGGCGATCTTCTTCACCGACTACTCGATGGGACCGGCCGCGCTCGGCCGGGCGCTGGAGGAGCGCGGGTTCGAGTCCCTCTGGGCTCCCGAGCACTCGCACATCCCGCTCTCGCGCGCCTCCGCCTTCCCGGCGGGCGGCGAGCTGCCCAAGAAGTACTACGACGTGATGGATCCGTTCGTGACCCTGGCCGCCGCCGCCGCGGCCACCACGCGGCTGCGGGTGGCGACCGGGATCTGCCTGGTGGTCCAGCGCGACCCGATCCAGACCGCCAAGGCGGTGGCGAGCCTCGACCAGGTCTCGGGCGGGCGCTTCCTGTTCGGCATCGGGGCGGGCTGGAACGCGGAGGAGATGGCCGACCACGGCACCGAGTTCAAGTCGCGCTTCGAGGTGATGCGCGAGCGGGTGGAGGCGATGCGGCTCATCTGGACGAAGTCCAAGCCCGAGTACGCGGGCGAGTTCGTCAAGTTCCCGCCGATGATGACGTGGCCCAAGCCGGTGCAGAAGCCGCACCCGCCGGTGCTGGTGGGCGGCGCGTTCCCCCACGGGGCGCGCCGGGCGCTGGCCTACGGCGACGGCTGGGTGCCGCACGCGCGGCGGCCCGCCTACGGCGACGTCCTCGGCAAGCTGCCCGAGTTCGCCGCGCTCGCGCGGGAGGCCGGCCGGGATCCGGCCACGGTGCCGATCACCGTGTTCGGGGTCGCCGAGGACGGCGACCTCATCAAGCGCTACCGCGACGCGGGCGTGGCGCGGCTCATCTTCAACCTTCCATCCGCCCAGGCCGACGAGGTGCTCCCCGTGCTCGATCGCTGCGCAGCGCTCATGCGGCAGGTGCAGTCCTGATGGCCACCCACAAGCCCGCCTTCAAGCAGATCGCGTCCGGGCTGCGCTTTCCCGAGGGGCCGGTGGCGATGCCGGACGGCTCCGTGATCCTCGTCGAGATCGAGCGCCGCACCCTCTCGCGCGTGACGCCCGACGGCGCGGTCCACGTGATCGCCACGCTCGGGGGCGGCCCGAACGGGGCGGCGATGGGGCCGGGCGGCAAGATCTACGTCACCAACAACGGCGGGCTCAAGTTCCTGGAGCGGCCGGGCAAGCTCTTCCCGGTGGCCCAGGCCGACGACTACGTCACCGGCTCCATCCAGATTGTCGATCCCGAGAGCGGCAAGTTCGACACCCTCTACGACCGCTGCGGGGCCGAGCGCCTGCGGGGGCCGAACGACCTCGTGTTCGACGGGGCGGGCGGGTTCTGGTTCACCGACCTCGGCAAGACGCGCGAGCGTGACAGCGACCGCGGCGTCGTCTACTACGCGAAGGCCGACGGGTCGATGATCCGCGAGGCGATCTTCCCGCTCGAGCGGCCCAACGGCATCGGGCTCTCGCCGGACGAGAAGACCCTCTACGTGGTCGAGACGCCGACCGCGCGCTGCTGGTCGTTCACGCTGTCGGGGCCGGGCCAGATCGAGTCCGCCAACGGGCCGTATCGGGGGGAGAAGGGCACGGTGGTGGTCGGCCTGGGCGGCTACCAGATGTTCGACTCGCTCGCGGTGGACGCGGAGGGCCACGTCTGCGCGGCGACCCTGATCACCGGGGCGGTGAGCGACATCTGGCCGGACGGCAGCCGGGTCGACCAGTACGCGCTGCCGGACATGATGGTCACCAACGTCTGCTTCGGCGGCAAGGACCTGCGCACCGCGTACGCGACCCTCTCGATGGGCGGCACGCTCGTATCGTTCGAGTGGCCGCGCCCCGGCCTGCCGCTGCGGTACCTGAACCGCTGATGCGCCTCGGGATCTGGCTGCCCAACTGCCGGCACCTCGCCACGCCCGCGATCATCCGCCACGCGGCGGTGCGGGCCGAGCAGCTCGGCTACGACTCGGTCTGGGTGAGCGACCACGTGGTGGTGCCGCGCGCCAACGTGGGCAACTTCGGCGAGACCATCTTCGATCCGCTGATCACCCTCGGCGTGGTGGCGGGCGCCACCCGCCGGGTGCGCCTCGGCACCACGGTGCTGATCGTCCCCTATCGCCAGGCGGTGGTCACCGCCAAGATGGTGTCGTCGCTCGACGCTCTGAGCGGCGGGCGCGTCGTGCTCGG
>Ga0310810_10004055_pt1 | contig 16127 bp, 17 predicted proteins | sample NCmetagenome_FD_207641 | JGI IMG/M metagenome (GOLD analysis project Ga0310810, IMG submission 207641) | Soil microbial communities from experimental microcosm in Duke University, North Carolina, United States - NC | ecosystem: Engineered > Artificial ecosystem > Soil microcosm > Unclassified ... | reverse complement strand
GGCCTACACAAGCACGGGGCTTGCAGCGAAGCGACATGGCCGAATTTCGAAAAGGACGGCAAGCCGGGTCAGGCACGGCCGGGCTGGGACGAGAGTGCGCCGCATGCGCCGCTCGGCGCCTATTATCGCATTGACGGCAAGTCCATTGTCGACATGCAATCGGCAATCTTTGAAACCCATGCCGTCTATGTTTCCGCCGACGTCCATGACGGCTGGGATCGGGTCAGGAAGAACTGCAAATCGCTCGAGGCCGCCACGATCGGGCCGCCGAACAATCCGGACGATGTCGGCGGTCACGCCTTTGCACTGGTCGGCTACACCTCGGACGGTTTCATCGTCCAGAATTCCTGGGGCCCGAGCTGGGGCTTTCACGGCTTCGGCGTGCTGCCGTATGAAGACTGGACCCGCTATGGGACGGACTCTTGGGCGCTAGCCCTTGGCGCGCCGATGCGGGTGTCCTTGCCCGCCATCAAGGGGAAGACCAAGGGTAAGAGGCAGGAACAACACAAATTCCGCAGCCCGGAGATGCGGACCGAGATTTCGCTGGATGAGCGGCTTCGGTCGGGCGCCATCCGGCGCGCCCAGTTGGCGGCAGACTCGAGCAAGGTTTCGCCGTGGATCAACGGCGAGGAGGCCAGGCGCATCATTTATATTGGTCACAATGGTCGTGCGGAGCGCGAACTGGTGGCAGCAAGTTCCGGCGACGATGCCGTGGGCATGGTGGTTCGCGACGCCATCGCGACGGCGGCGCAAAGAAACTTTTCCCACGTGGCGATCTACGATCATGGCGGGTTGAACAGCCGGGCCGACGGCATCGGAAGGGCGCGCGTTCTCGGGCCGTGGTTCGAGGCCAACCGCATCATGCCGATTTTCGTGATCTGGCAGACCGGCTTTCTCGAATCTGCCGGCGACATCCTGAAGGGTGCGCTGGAGAAGCTGGCCATGCCGACTGCGACGGACCAGGGATGGCTACGAAACAAGATCGCGGAGATCAGAGATCGTGCCTTCGAGGTGTTCGCCCGCGATGCCGGGGTCAAGGCGATATGGGAAAACATGAAATTCCGCGCTGCCGGGGCGAGTGGCGAAGGCGGTGGCTTGATGACGGCAGCGAAAGTGCTGAATGCGGAGATCGCCGGTCTGAACGCCAACAAGAAGCCGGAACTCCATCTGCTGGGCCATTCGGCCGGTGCGATCATGCATGGAAACTTTCTGTCGGCGATGCGGTCTCAGAGCTTGCAGGCGAGCTCCATTCACCTGTGGGCGCCGGCCTGCACGGTTGACTTTGCGACCGCCACTTACGGGCCGGCCTTCGCCAACGGGGTCGCCAATCCCAAGACCACCTTTATTGATGTGTTGAGCGACACCAATGAGCTGAGCGATCCATGCGTGCCGGTTTTGTATTCAAAATCGCTACTTTATCTGGTCTCGCGGGCGCTGGAGCCGGAGCACAAGACTCCGGTATTGGGCCTGCAGAAGGCGTGGCCGAAATGGTCGGCGGATGCCGATTTCATGGCGGGCTATCAAACGGTTCTCAATGCCTGGAATGCCGCCAGCAAGGGCGTCGTTCTCGATCCTCCCGTTACCGAAACCGAAGTTCCGATCCGTCACGAAGCCAACAAGGATGAGACGATCGATGCCGGGCACGGGTCGTTCGACAATAATTTGAATATCGTCAATCGGGCAATCGAGCGCATCACCGGCAAGAAGCCGGTCGAACCGGTGACGGATCTGCGTGGGTTCTAGCTGCGCTGCATCTCGCTGACGCCCCGGAACTCCTTCGTCACCTGGTCGAGCACGAACAGCGAACCCTCGGCGACGCCAAAATAGGCGCCGTGCAGATTCATCTGGCCGCTTTCGACGCGGCTGCGCACGAACGGAAACGTCATCAGATTCTCGAGGCTGCGGAACACCGCGGCCTTTTCGATCCGCGTGATAAATTCCTGCCGTGTCTCATGCTCGCGCTGGCCGACTTTTTCGCCGGGCTTGATGAACATCGCCATCCAGCGGCCGATGAAATCGCCCGGCGACAGCGGATCGATCTCGTCGACAAAGGCGCGGATGCCGCCACATTGCGCATGACCGAGCACCACGATGTGCGGTACCCGCAACACCTGTACCGCAAATTCCAGCGCGGCCGACACGCCATGGGCGCCGCCGTCTGGCTGGAACACCGGCACCAGATTGGCGACGTTGCGCACAACGAATAGTTCGCCGGGGCCGGCGTCGAAGATCACTTCCGGCGATACGCGGGAATCGCAGCAGCCGATCACCATCACCGCCGGCGACTGGCCGCGCTCGGACAGTTCCCGGTAGCGTGACTGTTCCGTAGGCAGCCGTTGCGAGGTAAAGGTCCGGTAACCGTCGATCAGATGTTGCGGGAAGGGTGCCATCCTCCTGCATAACCATAGACCGATGACGGGAACAAGGCTTTCAGGCGGCCGTCTGTAGTGATATCGCGTGGGGTTCGAAACGCCTCAGGAAACCAGCCCATGATCCGACCGCGCCGCAGCCTGTTGTTCATGCCTGGATCGAACGCGCGGGCGCTGGAAAAGGCGCGGATTCTTGCCGCCGACGGCATCATCCTCGACCTCGAGGATTCGGTGGCGCCCGACGCCAAGGCGCTGGCCCGCGACCAGATCGCCAAGGCGATCGCGGACGGCGGCTTCGGCAGGCGCGAGGTGCTGATCCGGGTCAACAGCCTCGATTCGCCGTGGTGGATCGACGACGTCGGCATGGCCGCCAGGGCCCGGCCCGACGGCATTCTGGTTCCCAAGATTTCCACGCTCGCGGACCTCAACGCCATCGCCAACCGCCTGAGCGATATCAACGCCGACGTCTCGATCCGGGTCTGGGCCATGATCGAGACCGCGCGCGCGGTGCTCGATGCCGACAAGCTTGCCGCCGCGTCGAAGGATTCGGAAACCCGGCTCGCCGGTTTTGTGTTCGGACCCAATGATATCTCGCGGGAGACGCGGATCCGGATGCAGCCGGGCCGCGCCGCGATGATCCCGATGATCACCTATTGCATCCTGGCCGCGCGCGCGCACGGCCTGGAAATCCTCGATGGGCCCTACAGCGACATCAGCAACATCGACGGCTTTGCCGTCGAATGCGCGCAAGGCCGCGATCTCGGTTTTGACGGCAAGACGCTGATCCATCCGAGCCATATCGAGGCCTGCAACGCGATCTTCACGCCACCGGCCGAGGAAGTCGCCGAAGCGCGCAAGGTCATCGCGGCCTTCGAGCAGCCCGAAAACGCCTCCCGCGGCGCGATCCAGCTCGACGGCCGCATGGTGGAGCGTCTGCATGCCGAGATGGCCAGGCGCACCATCGCCATTGCGGACGCGATCGCCGCGATGGGGCATTGAGCTGGGGAAGCGCACACCGCTCTTGGCCTTAAGTCCTGAACTTCTCTGCCGCCCATGCATAGAGGCTGCCGGGTACCGGCTTCTCGCCGCCGCGGCCTTTTGGCGAAATGTGTAGTCCGGTGATCTCGGGATCGGCGAGCAGCGCCGAGAAATCCGTTGGCTCGAAAAACAATTTCGGCTCGGCATGGACCGCATAAAAGGATTGCTTCGGCAGTGCGTGCTGCAGTTCGGTCGAGCGGCGCGCCAGCGCGGTCAGCGCGGCCGGACCGTAGATTGCGACGCGTATATCGGAGAGACGGTTCGATCGGCCACCAAGCCGCCGCAGCGCGAAGGTGAGGCGATGGCGTAGCGCCAGCCAGTCCGGCGTCAGTTCGTCCTGCTCCATCAGATTTTCGAACGCCAGAACGATCGGATCGCGCGGCGGCAGGTACAGGACCGAATTGCCGAGCTGGCGCGGCCGCTCCCAGGCGAAATAGGGTTTTGCGGGATCGATCTCGACCGGCTTCAACAGCAGCACGTCGGCGTCGAGCCACAGCCCGGCGCTCTCCGCCATCAGCCGCATGCGGAAGAAATCGCTGAACTGCAGGATGGTCCAGTCGCGCCAGCTGCCGTCCGGCTGCGGCGGACGCAGCCGCTCGGAAAAGGAATGCGGCAGGATCGCTTCGGCCTCGGCATTGCCGACGCCATCGGGCAGGCCGGCCAGCGGACCGAAACTGTAGATGGTGACCTTGTGGCCGGCTGCGACCTGCGATCGCAGGCAGGTGCGCCGGAGTGCATCGAGCGGGCCATGCCAGAAGGTGACGACGTCAGGCCGCATCGGCGTCGCCTCAATGTTACGGGGCAACGCTCCCGGACGTGATCAGGCCCAGGCGCGCTCTTGCTTCGCCTTGGCCTCGTAGGTGTCGATCGAGGCCTTCTTCTCCATCGTCAGCCCGATGTCGTCCAGCCCGTTGAGCAGGCAATGCTTGCGGAACGCATCGATCTCGAACTTCACCGTGCCGCCGTCGGGACCGCGGATTTCCTGGGCCGCGAGATCGATGGTCAGCGTCGCGTTGGCGCCGCGCTCGGCGTCGTCGAACAATTTGTCGAGGTCGTCCTGGGTGACGCGGATCGGCAAAATGCCGTTCTTGAAACAGTTGTTGTAGAAGATGTCGCCGAACGAGGTCGAGATGACGCAGCGTATGCCGAAATCCAGCAGCGCCCACGGCGCGTGCTCGCGGCTCGAGCCGCAGCCGAAATTGTCGCCGGCGACCAGCACCTTGGAATTGCGGTAGGCCGGCTTGTTGAGGATGAAGTCCGGATTCTCGCTGCCGTCATCCTTGTAGCGCTGTTCCGAGAACAGCCCCTTGCCAAGTCCGGTGCGCTTGATGGTTTTCAAATACTGTTTGGGGATGATCATGTCGGTATCGACATTGATGATCTTCAAGGGGGCAGCTACGCCTTCCAGTGTGGTGAACTTATCCATCGTTCGCACTTCCCGGCTCAATTAAGGGGACAGGGGCGGGTGATTTATCGCGAATATGGCTCTGGCAAAAGGCCAATTTGCGCATGGGCCATTGTTTTGACGCGGTTTCTTCACGCGAACCGGGCCCACCTCGCTTGAAAACGCTTTACTCTGTCTGGGCCTCAACCGCCTCCATATCGGCATCCGACAGGCCGAAATGGTGGCCGATTTCGTGAATCAGCACGTGGCGGACGATGTGGCCCAGCGTTTCCTCGTGTTCGGCCCAGTAATCGAGGATCGGCCGGCGGTAGAGCCAGATCAGGTTCGGCAGGCGGGCGACGTCGCCATGGCTTTGGTGTGGCAGGCCGACGCCCTGGAACAGGCCGAGCAGGTCGAATTCGCTTTGCGCCTGCATTTCGTCCAGCACCTCGTCGGTCGGAAAATCGTCGACGCGGATGATCACGCCGTCGCAGAGCGTTCGAAACCCGCGAGGCAGGCGTTCGAAAACCTCATGCGCCATGGCTTCCATTTCGGCTAGCGAGGGAGCCTTTGCTTGTTTCCACATCGCGCCTGTTTAGCGCGTGTTCCACGGCTGCGCCTACCGGTTTTGGGCGCTTATGGGGGTCTTGCGCCCGGTTGACCTCGGCGCGGCAATCGGAGACCGTACGGCCCGATAACAGGCCTTGGGTGGTTGGTAATGAAGTGGATTGTGACGGCGGCGATGGTGGCCGCTTTTTCCGGGCTTTTGCTGCAGGGTGAGGCCGTGCGGGCCCAGACGGCGGCATCGGGCGCGCCGACCGCGCAGGCATCGAACCCGGCCATTACCGATGCGTCCGCGCAACGTCGCCGGCCGCTCCGGCGCGTGCCGATCTACCGGCCGGACTGGGAGCCCGACGTCTATCCGCGCTACAATCCGGGGCCGAACGCGGTGCGGGACTGCACCGCGACCTATGTGCCGGAATACCGGCCGAGCGGCACGGTGATTACGCCGCGCATGAACTGTTATTGGCGGCCGGGCTAGGCTTCCCTTGCAAAACGTCAGCGTCCGCGCGCGGCACCGGCCAATCCTGCGGCGACCACGATTGCCGACGTGCCATAAACCAGGATGGCCATCGCCAGTTGCGTGAAATGACTTGCCGTTCCCATGCCGCCGCCGGGACCTTGCGATGCCAGCGCCGCACCGGTGGACGACACGCACGCGATGATCGCGAGCGCTGCGGGCGATATCGAAGCGTTGATGCGCATTGATGTCATGACGATCTCCTGCAAAGAAGATACAGCGATAGTCTGCGCCGGTTTGCCGCCATGAAACCAACGCGATTGCCGCACGTTATTTTGAAAATCCGGGCAGAAGGAGCATGTCATGAAGCGTTTGATCGGCGCAGCGATTGTCGCAAGTATGCTGGCGTTGGGCGGTGCGGCGGCGATCAATCCGGCGGCTGCGGCATCGCCGCAAATCAAGACGCAAACCGCCGGCGCACCGGCTACGACCGACTTCAGCGCGCGCCGTTACTACCGGCGCTATTATCGCCCGTATTACCGGCCCTATTATTACGCACGGCCCTATTATTATCGGCCGTATCCCTATGTCTTGCCGGCGCCGTTCCCGCTGGGTCTGGGTTTCGGGCCGTTCTGGTGGTGAGTGACGATTGGACGCTCATGGACTGAGCGCGACGTATTCCGATATCCCTGGGAAATCAGGCGGCGCGAATCCGGTCGAGGAAGGTGTTGACGTCGGCGCGGAGTTTCTCCGACTGGTGGCTGAGATCGTCGGCCGCCGACAGCACCTCGGTTGCGGCGGTGCCAGTCTCGTTGGCGGCTGCATTGACGCTGCCGACGTTGGAGGAGACTTCGTTGGTGCCCTTCGAGACTTGCTGGATGTTTTGCGCAATGTCGCGGGTCGCGGCACTCTGCTGCCCGACCGCGGCGGCAATCGCGGTGGCAATTTCGTTCATCTGAGCGATCGTCGCTCCGATCGTCTTGATGGCGGTGACGGCGTTGCCGGATTCGGCCTGGATCGCCGCGATCTGGGCCGAAATATCCTCGGTCGCTTTCGCGGTCTGGGTGGCCAGCGCCTTCACTTCGGTGGCGACCACGGCAAAGCCCCGGCCGGATTCGCCGGCGCGGGCCGCTTCAATGGTGGCGTTGAGCGCCAGCAGGTTGGTCTGCGACGCGATATTCTGGATCAGCGCAACGACTTCGCCGATCTTCTGCGCGGCGTCCGCCAGCCCCAGGACCGTCGTATTGGTGCGGTCGGTCTCGGCTACCGCGAGGTTGGCCGTCTCGGAAGCCTGCGCCACCTGGCGGGAGATTTCGCTGATCGACGCATGCAGTTCCTCGGTCGCTACCGCGACCGTCTGCACGTTCGACGAGGCGACCGTCGAGGCGTTGGCGACGGCGGTGGCCTGCCGGCTGGTTTCCTCGGCCGTTGCCGTCATGCTGCCTGCGGTCGCATGCATTTCGGCGGAGGCCGCGCTCAGCGCGTGCAGGGCTTCGGAGACCTGGATGTCGAAGGTTGCGATGTAGCCTTCGATGGCGCGCTGACGCGTTTCCTTGCGCGCGTGCTCCTCGCGCTGTTCGGCTTCGAGCCGTCGCGCCGTCACCGCATTGTCCTTGAAAATGGCCAGTGACTTGGCAAGACCGCCGATCTCGTCGGTTCGGCTGGCGCCCACGATCGAGATGTCGAGGTCGCCGCCGGCGAGCTTCTTCATTTCAAGCGTCATTCGCCACAATGGCCGGGCGATCTGGCCGTACGCGATCCAGCCGAGGATGGCGAACGCCAGCAAGAGACCGACAATAGCCCCGATCACGAGCAGCAGGCGGGTGTAATCGGCGGTGGCGACGCTCTGGTCGCGCGCGGCGCGCATCGCGTCGGTGTTGATGGCGATCAGTTTCCCTACTGCCTCGATGGCGGTCTGGCGGTGCTTGGCGGCGACATTGCGCGAATAGGCAAAGGCCTCATCCACTTTGCCGGCGCTCGTCAGCTCGAACACCTTGGCGCTGGCTTCCCGGCGGCTTTTGACGGCGGTTCGCACCGTCTCGATCAACTGGCGCTGCTCGGGGGCCGTGGTGACGGCCGCGAGGCGCTCGATCGCATTCAGCGTCGCGTCGGTGGCCTTGCCATAGGCCTCGACGTTCGAGGCGACCGCCTTGCTGTCGGAGCCGCTCAGGATGACGTTCTTTTCGCTCACGGCGGCGCTGTTGAAATAGCTCTCGGCCTGCAGGCTGTACTGCACGCGCATGGCGTTGCCGTCGACCAGGCTGGCGGCGGTCGCGGACAGGCCGCTCAACGCCATCGAGGCCTGGACAACGATGGCGATGGCCACCAGCGCTACGATCGTCGCGGGCACGGCGATCTTGGCGATGATGGGCAGGTTCTGAAATCTGGCGATCATTTCTTCTTCTCACTGAAGCATGCAAACACCACGGCTGCCTGTTGGCACAGGACCGGATGGCAATGCCGCATCATGGGCTGGGGGAGTTGGGTTGGAACGCGGGAGTTTTGAACCGACGTTATCTTTCGGCTGATGCCCCATAGATTTATCAGAAGGCCCTTAGCAAAGTGTTTAGATACCGCGTGGGCGCATGGCGCCACCGGTATCGCAACTGCTATGGGTGAGGTTTGGTTGAATCAAAACAGGCGCCCGTCCGGGCGCTGCATTTTTAAATACGGCCTCTGCTTGGCGCGCCGCTCAGTCCCAGTTCTTGAATTTCCAGGATTTGAGCTTCCAGGGCGTGAACGTCTCCAATCGCCACGCCTCGAATCGCTCGGACCGGTGGCCAAGACGCGACGTTTCCTTCACGACGACGGGATCCAGGTCGACGACGCGCGACACGTTGCGCCGGACCTGGCGCGTCGCCTCGCTGATCATATCGACGAATTCTGGCTTATCCGCCATTTCTGGCACCTCGCGAAGCGTTCATTCCCGCAGGCAGCCAGTCTGCCCGCAGCGCCTTAACGCGGCGTTTCCAGAACGCCTCGAGATTGAGGCAACGGGGGCTAACGCCAGTCCCTGATGTCGACAAAGTGCCCGGCAATCGCCGCGGCCGCCGCCATGGCCGGCGAGACCAGATGGGTGCGGCCTTTAAAACCCTGACGGCCCTCGAAATTGCGGTTCGATGTCGAGGCGCAGCGCTCTTCCGGCGACAACTTGTCGGGGTTCATGGCGAGACACATGGAGCAGCCCGGCTCGCGCCACTCGAAGCCGGCCTTGATGAAAATCTTGTCGAGGCCTTCGGCTTCCGCCTGTTCCTTCACGATGCCGGAGCCCGGCACGATCATGGCATTGACGTGGCTGCTGACGGTCTTGCCCTCGGCGACTTTTGCCGCCGCGCGCAGATCCTCGATCCGGCCGTTGGTGCAGGAGCCGATGAAGACGCGATCGAGCTTGATGTCGGTGATCTTCGTTCCCGCGGTCAGGCCCATATATTTCAGCGCGCGATGTTTCGAGAGCCGCTTGGCTTCATCCGCGATCTGGTCGGGGTCCGGCACCACGCCCGATATCGACACGACGTCTTCGGGCGAAGTGCCCCAGGTCACGATCGGCGGCAATTTTGCCGCATCCAGCCTGATCTCGTGGTCGAAATGCGCGCCGGAATCGGAGCGCAGCGTGTCCCAGTAACGCATCGCGGCGTCCCATGCCTCGCCCTTCGGCGATTTTGGACGGCCCTTGAGGAATTCGAACGCTTTCTCGTCCGGCGCAATCAGGCCGGCGCGGGCGCCGCCCTCGATCGACATGTTGCAGACCGTCATGCGGCCTTCCATCGAGAGCGCACGAATCGCTTCACCGGCATATTCCAGCACATAGCCGGTGCCGCCGGCGGTGCCGATCTCGCCGATGATGGCCAGGATGATGTCCTTGCCGGTGACGCCGTCGGGCAATTTGCCGTCGACCACCGCGCGCATGTTTTTTGCTTTTTTCTGGATCAGCGTCTGGGTTGCCAGAACGTGTTCCACTTCCGACGTCCCGATGCCATGCGCCAGCGCGCCGAACGCGCCATGCGTGGAAGTGTGGCTATCGCCGCAGACGATGGTGGTGCCGGGCAGCGTAAAGCCCTGCTCGGGGCCGATCACGTGCACGATGCCCTGACGCTTGTCGTATTCGTTGAAATATTCGATGCCGAATTCTTTTGCGTTCTCCGCCATCACGCGCATCTGCTCGATGCTTTCCGGATCGGGATTGGGCTTTGAACGGTCGGTGGTCGGGATGTTGTGATCGACCACGGCCAGTGTCTTCTCCGGCGCGCGAACCTTGCGCCCGGTGGCGCGCAGGCCTTCGAACGCCTGCGGCGATGTCACCTCGTGCACCAGATGGCGATCGATGTAGAGCAGGCAGGTGCCGTCATCGGCTTCGTGCACCAGATGGTCGTTCCAGATCTTGTCGTACAGCGTGGTGGGTTTGGACATGAGCGTAAGCTCCAAAATATTCCGTGTGAGCGATTGAGCGCGGTTACGCGCGAGCAAAACGTGAAGTCAGCGCAGCATCAAGCTGCGCGCGTAAGCTCAGACGTCGCCGAGGTCGCAAAGCGTCCGAAGAAGCGGCCGGGCAGCCGCGAGCGATCGTCGATCACGATCGGGGCGACGCGTCGGCTGGCAGAACTGGCCTGATCTGGAACCATTTTAAATTTCTAACACAGGGCCTGCGCCCGCGACAATCAATCGATTAGGCAGGCTGATGACCCGGATAAGCATGCCGCAACAAAAAAGCGCGGGGCAAAACCCCGCGCTTTTGGTCACATCCCCTTGAGGGGCAAATTACTCGCCGACGGCAGCCGCGCGCTCGGTCTTTTCGACGATGCGGGCCGACTTGCCGCGCAAATTGCGCAGGTAATACAGCTTGGCGCGACGCACCTTGCCGCGGCGCACCACCTTGATCGAGTCGATCATCGGCGACATCACCGGGAATACGCGTTCCACGCCTTCGCCATAGGAGATCTTGCGAACGGTGAAGCTCTCGTTGAGCCCGCCGCCGGAACGGCCGATGCAGACGCCTTCGTAGGCCTGCACGCGGGTGCGTTCGCCTTCGACCACCTTGACGTTGACGATCACGGTGTCGCCGGGCCCGAACTCCGGGATCGACTTGGTCGCGGCCAATTTGTCGAATTGCTCTTTTTCGAGCTCTTGAATGATGTTCATTGAAATCTCCATCGGCGGCGCGCCCAGCTAGTCCAGCGCGGGCTGCGCGAACGTCCACTATCCTGCCATTGCGCGGATTTGGCGCCCGTATAAGGCATAGGCGCGGGCTTGTCACCCGTCTGTCGTGCCTTTTGGGCGTTTTTGCGGGACCTTTTGCGAAGTCTTTGTGGCCCATAAATCCGGCCGCCGCGCCCTTGTCAGGGCCTCGGCCTCGGCCCGCCGCCAGGCCGCGACCTTGGCGTGGTCGCCGGAGGTGAGGATTTCCGGGATCGGCAAGCCTTCGAACTCCTGCGGGCGGGTAAATTGAGGGTATTCCAGTAGTCCTTCGGAAAAACTCTCATCAGCCCCCGAGGCCTGTTTTCCCATCACGCCGGGCAACAGCCGCACACAGGCGTCGATCAACGCCATCGCGGCGATTTCGCCGCCCGACAGCACGTAGTCCCCGATCGAGACCTCCTCGAGCCCTCGCGCCGCAATCACCCGCTCATCGATGCCCTCGAACCGGCCGCAGACGATCAGGGGACCGGGGCCGGCAGCGAGTTCCATCACACGCGACTGGGTCAATGGCCGACCCCGCGGGCTCATCAGCAGCCTTGGTCGATCCTCTGGGCGGGCTTCGACGGTATCGGCGGCATCGATGGCCGCGGCCAGGACGTCGGCGCGGAGCACCATGCCGGGGCCGCCGCCCGCAGGCGTGTCGTCAACGCTGCGATGCTTGTCGGTGGCGGAGTTCCTGATGTCCCGCGCCTCCAGCGCCCACAGGCCGGAGGCCAGCGCCTTGCCCGCCAGGCTGACGCCGAGCGGCCCCGGAAACATGTCCGGAAACAGCGTGAGGATGGTGGCGCGCCAGGTCATCGGAAAACCCGTTACGTAAGCGTTGGAACGTCGTCGCCTTCGATTTCCCTGGGCAATTCTATCACCACACGGCCGCCCTTGAGATCGACCGTCGGTACCACCGCATTGGTGAACGGCAGCAGCATGGTCGAGCCGTGCGGCGGCGCGATCTCGATGATATCGCCGGCGCCGAAATTATGTATCGCGACCACGCGGCCGAGCGGTTCGTTGGCGGCATTCACCGCGGCGAGCCCGATCAGGTCGGCGTGATAATACTCGTCGTCGTCGGTCTCAGGCAGTTTTTCGCGCGCGATATAGAGTTCGATGCCGTTGAGGCGTTCGGCGTCCTCGCGGCTGGCGACGCCCTTGAACGTCGCGACCAGATGATCCCTGGCCTCACGAACGTGCGTCACTTCGAACTGGCGCGCGCCGTCCCTGGTCGTCAGCGGGCCGTACGCCTTCACGGCAAGCGGGTCTTCGGTAAACGTCCACAGTTTCACCGCGCCGCGCACGCCATGCGCGGCGCCGATCCGGGCGACGCAAATCGGTGCTGCCACCGTCGTGCGCCGCTAACGCTTTACGTCTTCGCGGCGGCTTCGGCGGCGGCCTTGCGCTCCTTGCGCGGCACGGCCTTTTCCGGGTTGTTGCGCGCGGCCCGCTTCACGACCCCGGCGGCATCGAGGAAGCGAGTGACGCGGTCGGACGGCTGCGCGCCCTTGGCGAGCCAGGCCTTGACCTTGTCCATGTCGAGTTTCAGCCGCGCCTCATTGTCCTTCGGCAGCAGCGGATTGAAATGACCGAGACGCTCGATGAAGCGGCCGTCGCGGGGAAAGCGCGAGTCAGCGACGACGACGTGATAGACCGGACGCTTCTTGGTGCCTGCGCGCGCGAGGCGGATAACGACTGACATTTGGTTCTCCGTAGGTGTTCGATACGATTTGATGTGAGTGAACTGATCGCGATTATTTTTTCTTCCCGGGAAAGCCGCCGAGACCGGGTAAGGTCGGCTTGCCGCTGAGACCCGTTAGTCCCGGCAAATTCGGCAGGCCTTGCCGAAGTCCTGCGGGAAGATCCTTTGGCAGATTGGGCAGTCCGCCCGGCCCAGTGCCGCCCTGCATCCGCTCCGCCATCGCCTTCATCTCTTCCGGCGAGGGCGGCTTCATGCCGCCGCCAAAACCCATGGCTTGCGCGATGCCGGCCAGCGGGCCGCGCTTGCCCGAACCCATCGCCTTCATCATGTCGGCCATGTTCCGGTGCATCTTGAGCAGCTTGTTGACTTCCTCGACCTTGACGCCGGCGCCGGCGGCGATGCGCTTCTTGCGGCTGGCTTTGAGGATGTCGGGGCTCTTGCGCTCCTGCCGCGTCATCGAATCGATCACCGCGACCTGGCGCTTGATGATCTTGTCGTCGATGCCGGCATTGGCGATCTGGTTCTTCATCTTGGCGATGCCGGGCATCATGCCCATCAGCCCGCTGATGCCGCCCATATTGGCCATCTGCATCAACTGCTCGCGCATGTCGGCAAGATCGAACTGGCCCTTGCGCATCTTCTCGGCGACGCGCGCGGCCTTCTCGGCGTCGATATTCGCAGCCGCCTTTTCGACCAGCGACACCACGTCGCCCATGCCGAGAATGCGGCCGGCGATCCGGCTCGGGTGGAAATCCTCCAGCGCGTCGGTCTTTTCGCCGGTGCCGATCAGCTTGATCGGCTTGCCGGTCACCGCACGCATCGACAGCGCAGCGCCGCCGCGGCCGTCGCCATCGACGCGCGTCAGCACGATGCCGGTGAGGCCGACGCGTGCGTCGAAGGCGCGCGCGAGGTTGACCGCGTCCTGGCCGGTCAGCGAATCCGCGACCAGCAGCACTTCGTGCGGATTGGCCGTTGTTTTGATCTCGGCCGCCTCGGACATCATCTCTTCGTCGAGCGTGGTGCGGCCGGCGGTGTCGAGCAGCACCACGTCGTAGCCGCCGAGCTTGCCGGCTTCGAGCGCGCGGCGCGCAATCTGCGCCGGCTTCTGGCCGGCCACGATCGGCAGCGTCGGGATGTCGAGGTCGCGGCCCAGCACGGCCAACTGCTCCATCGCCGCGGGGCGGTAGATGTCGAGCGAGGCCATCAGCACCTTGCGCTTGTCGCGCTGGGTCATGCGGCGCGCGAGCTTTGCGGTGGTGGTGGTTTTACCGGAGCCTTGCAGACCGACCATCATGATCGCGACCGGCGGCACCGCATTGAGGTCGATGGTCTGGCCGTCCGAGCCCAGCATGGCGACCAGTTCGTCATGGACGATCTTGACCACCATCTGGCCTGGCGTGACCGACTTGACGACGGTGGCGCCGACCGCCTGCTCGCGCACCCGGTCGGTGAAGCTGCGGACGACGTCGAGCGAGACGTCGGCCTCGAGCAGCGCGCGGCGCACTTCGCGCATCGCGGCGTCGACATCGGCTTCCGACAGCGAACCGCGGCCCGTCAGCCGATCGAGTATCCCACCAAGCTTTTCCGACAGATTGTCGAACAATGCCGTTGTCCTCTGTCCTGTCTCAGGACGAATTTCCAAACACGATTGCGCCCGAGGGCGCATCGCGCTGTCGGGCGTTGGCCTCCGGTCTCAAGGGCCGGGCGGCGGGTCGAAAAGAACGTCTTTTCGAGAAGTGCCGGGGTTAAACCCCCACCGTGGCGGAAAGTCAAGGAAGGCGGCGCGGCGCAACCCCCTCCATTGCTGTAAGTAATTGAAACTACTTGTGTTCAAGAGAGGTGGAAGTTCCAGGCGCGTTGTGGGGGCGTCAAATTTGCCGCCTTGTTCCAAGTTCGGCCCGGGCACGCCATATATCGCCTCATGCCTTTCGCCTTCGTTCCCTTGTGATCCCGCGCCCGTGCCCATCACCCGCCGCCGCGTTCTTTCAGTGCTTGCCGGCCTCGGTGCGGCCGTCGGCGCACCGTCTGTCTGGATGTCCCGCATGAAAACCTATGACGGCCCTACTTCCGATCATTTCGACGGCCTGACCTTCTTCGATCCCGATGGCTCGCCGCCGAAATCGCTGGCCCAGGTGCTGCGCTGGCAGTTCGGCGGCGGCAGGGCGCGCGCCGACTGGCCGGATTGGGTGCCGAGCCCGCATGCCGACACGCCGCCGCCGCGCGTGACCGGCGGCAAGGTGCGGCTGTCGTTCGTCGGCCATGCGAGCTGGCTGATCCAGACCGCGGGCCTCAACATCCTGGTCGATCCGGTGTGGTCGATGCGCGCCTCGCCGTTTGCCTGGGCCGGGCCGAAGCGGCACAACGAGCCCGGCATCGCATTCGACGCGTTGCCTGACATCGACATCGTGCTGGTGTCGCACGGCCATTACGACCATCTCGATCTGGCGACGCTGTCGAGGCTCGCCGCAAAATTTGCGCCGCGCGTGATCACGCCGCTCGGTAACGACGTCACCATGCGCGACGCGAATGCGGCAATCAAAGCCGAAGGGTTCGACTGGAAGGATCGCGTCGAACTCGGCAACGGCATCGCGGTGACGCTGGTGCCGACGCGGCACTGGTCGGCGCGCGGGCTGTTCGACCGCAACAAGGCGCTGTGGGCGAGCTTCGTTTTGGAGACGCCCGCCGGCAAGCTCTACATCGTCTGCGATTCCGGCTATGGCGATGGCAGGCATTTCCGGCGCGTCGCCGAAGCGCATGGTCCGCTGCGGCTGGCGATCCTCCCGATCGGCGCCTACGAGCCGCGCTGGTTCATGCGCGACCAGCACATGAACCCGTCGGACGCGGTGAAGGCGCTGGCCGATTGCGGCGCGCAATCCGCACTGGCGCATCATCACGGCACCTTTCAGCTTACGGATGAAGCGATCGACGCGCCGGTGGTTGCTCTGGCCGAGGCGCTGGATGAAGCCAGGATTTCGCGCGAACGGTTTGCCGCGCTGAAGCCCGGGCAGGTCGTGGAGATCTAGTCCAACCCTGCCCGGCGGAAACCTTCAAGATAATGCTCGAGGTCGTCGGCGTGCTGGATCGGCACATGGCTTTCGACCCAGGCCAGCGAAATATTGGGCTGCGCGCGGCGCAGCTCCTGGAGCGCGGCGGCGGCGGCGTCGGCATCGCCGGACATGCCGGTAGCGGCGGTCAGCACGCGATGCGCTCCGGCGTAATCGTTGCGAAGACGGACCGAAATGCGCGCTAGCCGGATCGCCTCTTCGTAGTTGCGTCCGACATACTGGGCAAGGCACGCCGAGCCGTAATAGAGCGCCAGAAAATGATCGCGCGGGCTCAGCCGGATCGCGCGCCGGGCCGCCGCGACGGCTTCCTCCCAGCGGCCGCAAAACCCCAACGCCGCGGCGTAATAGTTCAGGGTATGCGAGAAGTTCG
>Ga0310810_10004054_pt1 | contig 16127 bp, 13 predicted proteins | sample NCmetagenome_FD_207641 | JGI IMG/M metagenome (GOLD analysis project Ga0310810, IMG submission 207641) | Soil microbial communities from experimental microcosm in Duke University, North Carolina, United States - NC | ecosystem: Engineered > Artificial ecosystem > Soil microcosm > Unclassified ... | reverse complement strand
GGCCTCGGTGCTCCCACGCCGCCAAGTCGATTTCGCCCAGTGCCTTCGCCCCCACCCGTAGAAAGCCGCGCTCGGCCAACCGTGCTTTCGCCAATACGCGAGCATGGCCGTCTGGTCGGCAGATTAGAAAGACCGCTCGCCGTGTATGGAGAAAACCATCGCTTGCGATTTCAACGGCGCGGCTTCCGGTCGTCAATCCAGCTTCCGACAATGCAGATTTCAAGATGTAATCCACTGTAAACACCAACCCACTACAGCCGAGGATGACGAGCGTGCCCGCCGCGGCCCATACCTTCTGCCTCATTCCGCCGCCTGCATCGCCGCTGCCTGTTCCTTCTTCAGTTCGGCGAGCGCACGGCGGTATTCGACCGGCATCACCTTACGGAATTTGGACAGGTAGCTCTTCCAGTTGGCAAGGATTTCGGCGGCGCGCTTCGAGCCGGTGAAGCGGCCGTGGCGCATGATCAGGATACGCAGCCGCTCGGCGTCGAACTGCGTCAGGTCGGACGAAATGTCGACGCGGCCGTGCGTGCTCAGATCGTTGGCGTGGCCGTACTCCTTAGCGCTGACCTCCTCCTCGGCAGCGATCGCTTCGAGCTCGACCATGGCGAGGTTGCAGCGCTTCTCGAAGGTGCCGTCCTCATCGAGCACGTAGGCGATGCCGCCCGACATGCCGGCGGCGAAGTTGCGGCCGGTCGGGCCGATCACCACCACCACGCCGCCGGTCATGTATTCGCAGCCGTGGTCGCCGGTGCCTTCCACGACGACGGTGGCGCCCGAGTTACGGACGGCGAAGCGCTCACCGGCAATGCCGCGGAAATACGCCTCGCCGGCGATCGCGCCGTAGAGCACCGTGTTGCCGACGATGATGGATTCCTCAGGCACGATGCCGGCGTCGGCCGCCGGCCGGATCACGATGCGGCCGCCTGACAGTCCCTTGCCAACGTAGTCGTTGCCTTCGCCTTCGAGTTCGAAGGTGACGCCCTTGGCAAGGAAAGCGCCGAAGCTCTGCCCGGCGGTACCCTTAAGGCTGACGTGGATGGTGTCGTCCGGCAGCCCGATGTGGCCGTAGCGTTTCGCGACCTCGCCCGAGAGCATCGCGCCCGCGGTGCGGTCGATGTTGCGGATCGCCACGCTGATGCGCACCGGCGCGCCGCGGTCGAGCGCGGATTGCGCCTCCTTGATCAGCTTGCGATCCAGGATGTCGTGAATTTTGTGCTTTTGCGGCTCGCTCCGATAAAGGCCGACGTCATCGGGCGCGATCGGCTTGGTGAACAGCTTGGAGAAATCGAGACCCTTGGCCTTCCAATGCTCGATCACCTTGCGTTGGTCGAGCATCTGCATTTGCCCGACCATCTCGTTGAAGGTGCGGAAGCCCATCGACGCCATCAGCTCGCGCACCTCTTCGGCGACGAAGAAGAAGTAGTTGATGACGTGCTCGGGCTGGCCGGTGAATCTGGCCCGCAGGATCGGGTCCTGGGTGGCGACGCCGACCGGGCAGGTGTTGAGATGGCACTTACGCATCATGATGCAGCCGGCCGAGATCAGCGGGGCAGTCGAGAAGCCGAACTCGTCGGCGCCCAAGAGCGCGCCGATCACCACGTCGCGGCCGGTGCGGATGCCGCCGTCGACCTGCACAGCGATACGCGAGCGCAACCGGTTCGCCACCAGGGTCTGGTGCGTTTCGGCAAGCCCAATCTCCCACGGCGAGCCGGCGTGCTTGAGCGAGGTGAGGGGGGACGCGCCGGTGCCGCCTTCGAAGCCCGAGATCGTGACGTGGTCCGACATCGCCTTTGACACGCCCGCTGCGACGGTCCCGACGCCGACCTCGGAGACGAGCTTCACTGACACGTCGCCCGACGGATTGACGTTCTTCAGATCGAAGATGAGCTGCGCCAGGTCCTCAATCGAATAGATGTCGTGGTGCGGCGGCGGCGAAATCAGGCCCACGCCCGGTGTCGAATGCCGCACCTTGGCGATGGTCTTGTCGACCTTGTGCCCCGGCAACTGGCCGCCTTCGCCGGGCTTGGCGCCCTGCGCCATCTTGATCTGCATCATGTCCGAGTTGACCAGATACTCGGCGCTGACGCCGAAGCGGCCGGAGGCGACCTGCTTGATCGCCGAGCGCATCGAATCGCCGTTCGGCAAGGGCTTGAAGCGGTCCGCCTCCTCGCCGCCTTCGCCGGTGTTCGACTTGCCGCCGATCCGGTTCATGGCGATGGCGAGCGTGGTGTGGGCCTCACGCGAAATCGAGCCGAACGACATCGCGCCGGTCGCGAAGCGGCGCACGATGTTCTTGGCCGGTTCAACCTCGTCAAGCGGGACCGGCTTGCGCTCGTCTTCCTCGGCGGTCTTGACGCGGAACAGGCCGCGGATCGTGACCAGCGTGTCCTGCTCGTTAAGGATTTGCGCAAAGGCGCGGTACTTGTCCTGCGAATTGCCGCGCACCGCGTGCTGCAAGGTTGAGACCGTGGTGGCGTTCCAGACATGGTCCTCGCCGCGCACCCGCACGGCGTATTCGCCGCCGACGTCGAGCATGGTCTTGAAGATTGGCGCTTCGCCGAACGCATCGTGGTGGCGGCGCACTGCTTCCTCGGCGATTTCCTGGAGGCCGACGCCCTCGATCCGGGTCGCGGTCCCGGTGAAATACGTGTTGACGAACTCGGTCTTCAACCCGACCGCATCGAAAATCTGCGCGCCGCAATACGACTGGTAGGTCGAGATGCCCATCTTGGACATCACCTTGAGCAGGCCTTTGTCGATCGCTTTGATGTAGCGCTTGAGCACATCTTTCTCGTCGGGCTTGCCGGGCAGGCCGCCATCGAGGTCGATCAGGGTCTCGAACGCCAGATACGGATTGATCGCTTCCGCGCCGTAGCCGGCGAGGCAGGCGAAGTGATGCACTTCGCGCGGCTCGGCCGACTCGACAACCAAGCCGACCGAGGTCCGCAAACCCTGGCGGATCAGGTGATGATGCACCGCTGCGCAACCAAGCAGCGACGGCATCGGAACGCGGTCGGTGCCCGCGGTACGGTCCGACAGGATGATGATGTTGATACCCTCGCGCACCGCCTTCTCGGCGGATGCCGCCAGGGCGTGGATCGCTGTCTCCATGCCGGCGGCGCCGTCGGCGGCGAGCCAGGTCATATCCAGCGTCACCGAACGGAAGTGATTGTCCGGCACGTCGGAGATGGCGCGAATCTTCTCCAGATCGTCATTGGTCAGGATTGGCTGACGAACTTCAAGGCGCTTGGTGCGCGAGGTGCCTTCGAGATCGAACAGGTTCGGCCGCGGCCCGATGACCGAGACGAGGCTCATGACGATTTCCTCGCGGATCGGGTCGATCGGCGGGTTCGTCACCTGGGCAAAGTTCTGCTTGAAGTACGTGAACAAAAGCTTCGACTTGTTCGACAGTGCCGAAATCGGCGTGTCGGTGCCCATCGAGCCGACGGCCTCTTCGCCCTGCGCCGCCATCGGCGTCATCAGGAGCTTGAGGTCCTCCTGCGTGTAGCCGAACATCTGCTGGCGATCGAGCAGAGCGAGGTTGGAGATCGGCGCGGCATCGGCCGCGGCCGGCATCTCCTCCAGCACGATCTGCGTCTTCTCCAGCCATTCCTTGTAGGGGTGACTCTTGGCGAGTTCGGCCTTCAACTCTTCGTCAGGGACAAGCCGGCCCTGCTCAAGATCGACCAGCAGCATCTTGCCGGGCTGGAGCCGCCATTTCCGCACGATGTCCTTTTCCGGGATCGGCAGCACGCCCATCTCGGACGCCATGATGATGCGGTTGTCGCGGGTGACGAAATAGCGCGCCGGGCGCAGGCCGTTGCGGTCGAGGGTGGCGCCGATCTGCCGCCCGTCAGTGAAGGCGATTGCGGCCGGACCGTCCCACGGCTCCATCAGCGCTGCGTTGTACTCGTAGAAGGCGCGGCGTTCCTCGTCCATGAGTGGATTGCCCGCCCAAGCCTCCGGGATCATCATCATCATGGCGTGGGTCAGCGAGTAGCCGCCCTGCACCAGGAATTCGAGCGCATTGTCGAAACAGGCGGTGTCGGACTGGCCCTCGTAGGAGATCGGCCAGAGTTTCGAAATGTCGTCGCCATAGAGCGGCGAGGACACCGAAGCCTGGCGCGCCGCCATCCAGTTGTTGTTGCCGCGAAGCGTGTTGATCTCGCCGTTGTGCGCGATCATGCGATAGGGGTGGGCCAGCGACCAGGTCGGGAAGGTGTTGGTGGAGAACCGCTGATGCACCAGCGCCAGCGCGCTTTCGAAATCCGGCTCGTGCAAATCGGGATAGTACGTGCCGAGCTGATCGGCGAGGAACATGCCCTTGTAGATCACCGTGCGGCACGAAACCGAAACCGGGTAATAGCCCGACAGACGCCGCTCGTACTTGCGATAGATCGCAGCCGAGATCGACTTTCGCAGGATGTAGAGCTTTCGCTCGAACTCGTCCTCGCTGAGCTTCAGCTTTCCCTTGCCGATGAAGACCTGCATGTGGAACGGCTCGGTCGGCTTCACCGTTTCGCCAAGCGTCGAGTTGTCGACCGGCATGTCGGCGCGCCAGCCGAGGATGCTCAGTCCTTCGCGCGCGGCGACTTCCTCGAAGGTCTTGCGCACGAGTTCGCGTCGCTCGGCGTCGCGCGGCATGAAAAGCGCACCGACGCCGTACTCGCCGGGCTTCGGCAGCGTAATGCCGAGCGCCTTCGCCTTGCGGGCGAAGAACGCGTGCGGAATTTGTATCAGGATGCCGGCGCCGTCGCCGGCGCGCGGATCGGCGCCGACCGCGCCGCGATGCTCGAGGTTGAGCAAAATGGTCAGCGCGTCTTCAACGATCTGATGCGACTTGTGGCCCTTGATGTCGGCGATGAAGCCGACACCGCAGGAGTCCTTGGCTAGGGCCGGATCGTACAGGCCGTGCCCTTCGGGCAAACCCGGATCGGCTGAATCGCGATAGAGCAGGCGAGCGTCGACTGGCGCGACGGCGCCTGGCGGCCTGCTTCTGCCGGTTCCCTTCTCGCTCATTCCGATCTCTCACGGCGCCCGATGCGGCAGCGCCGGCACACCATCCACCCTCCTCAGCGCGCTTTGCGCTCAGGCCCACTCAGGAAAAACCACGCCGAACCAAGTATGAGGCAGCCTTCTCGCGGGCTGCTCGCCGGCACCTCGCGGGTACTCTCTCATTGTCAGGGGCGTTCGCTGCACGCGCAAGCACATTGGCGCACCGCGAAACGACGCTCCCGACCCGGGTTTTGGCGTATTCGCCAATTGGGACAGTAATACTGTCCTATAATTTGAAAGATTGCAAATCTTTCCTACGCGATACCGCCACAGTTGCCGTGGATAGGACCCGGCTTTTTGTTACGCCCTTATTTTGCCGGGCGCTTTTGCGGCGGGATCAAGGTGCCGATGTTTGGCCGGTCGAAGCCGGCCCGCTCGCGCATCATCAACTCGAAAAACCCAGCAAAGATCGCCAGCAGGGCAAAACCGAACAGGGCCGCTTCGGTTGAATGATAGAGCTGGCGGAACGAGTTGAAATGACTCTCCGGGTTGAGCAGGAAAGCGATCGTGTAGCCGAAGAAAGCAAGCCACCCGATCCACCGCAGGGCGCGAAAGGCAAGCCAGATGGCAAGCGCGGTTTCCATGTGATCAGCTCCGGTCTTCTGCGCGCATGATAGTACGGCACGCGAAATCGGCCAAGCCGGGCGACCAAACCCGCTACGGTGTCGCTGTTGCCTGCTGCTGCGCGGTCCGCAACTGCGCGTTCTCGGCTTCCAGCGCGACGATACGGTCGCGCAAGCCTGCGACAGCGACGGCGATCTCGCCTTGGGTGTAGCGCTCGGTGATGTGTTGCGAGCAGTTCACGTCCCAGGCCTCGATGGTGAACACGATGGCGCGCTCGGGGCGCGCCCGATAACCCGGGTCCACCAGGCGCTCCATCATGGCGGGGTCGTTCTCCACCACCCGGGCGCGGCCCCAGATCTTGATGCGCTGCTTGTTGGCGAAGTCGAGCAGGAACAAATAGGCACGGTCGTTGCAGGCAAGGTTGCTGATGGTGATGTACTGCTTGTTGCCGGCGAAATCGGCGAAGGCGAGCGTTTTGTCGTCGAGCACCTTGATGAAGCCCTTAGGCCCGCCGCGGTGCTGGATGTAGGGCGCCCCCTCCGCTGATGTGGTGGCGAGGAATGCCGTGTCGAGCTCGGCGATGAAGCCCGCCAGATCGGGCGTCACGCGGTCGGGGTAACCAGCTTCGACCTTTCGCGCATACGCCTTGGCGGACCCACGCTTTTCCTGCTCGCGGCGGGCCGCCGGGGTCAGGACGATATCGACATTGCTTGGCATAACTGATCTGGCTCCGATCGCCGGGGTATCGTGATCCCAGAAGGTAGGTGATGGGACGGCTTGCGATAATCCCCTCGTTTCATCCAAAAGATATGTGGATGCCCGGTCTGAGGGCCTATTTGAGCGGCCGCGTCGAAAGGTTTCGAATGAATTTCGCAAGTGACAACACCGCGGGCGTCGCTCCGGAAATTCTTCAGGCCCTGATCGCAGGCAACGACGGCTTTGCCATGGGCTACGGCAACGACGACACCACCCGCGCGGTGGAGCGGCAGATCGGCGAAGTCTTCGAGCACGACGTCGCGGTGTTCCTGGTGCCGACCGGAACGGCAGCCAATGCGCTGGCGCTGGCCCACGTCAGCCCGCCTTGGGGCGCGGTGTTCGCCCATGCCGAGGCTCATATCCTGACTGACGAATGCGGCGCGCCGGAGTTTTATGGCGGCGGGCTGAAGCTCGTCGGCATGCCGGGGGTCGGCTGCAAGGTGACGCGGCAAATGCTCGCCGAAACCGTTGCGCATTATGAGGGCCACGCTCCGCACCAAGTGGTGCCGGCGGCATTTTCGTTCGCACAGGCGACCGAGGCCGGGACCATCTACCGGCAAGACGAGATCGTGGCGCTGGCCAGGCTCGCCCACGATCACGGCATGCGGGTGCATATGGACGGCGCGCGATTCGCCAATGCGCTGGTGCGAATGAACGCAAGCCCCGCCGAGGTCACCTGGAAGGCGGGCGTTGACGTGCTGTGCTTCGGAGCGACCAAGGGCGGCGCCATGGGGGCAGAGGCGGTGGTTTTCTTCGATCGAAAACTCGCTGCGAACATGGCCGAGCGCAGAAAGCGCGCCGGCCAGTTGCTGTCCAAGCATCGTTTCCTGGCGTTGCAGTACCAGGCGTTCCTCGCGGACGATTATTGGCTGCGCCTGGCGCGGCACGCCAACGCCATGGCGGACCGGCTGGCGTCGGCGCTGACCGCCGTCGGCCGCACGCCGGCCTGGCCGGTCGAGGCCAACCTGGTATTTCTCGTCCTGCCGAACGCGGTGGAGGCGCGCCTGAAAGCGGCCGGCGCCCACTACTACGTGCGGCACAGCGAAAGCCTCGCGGTTCCCTTGCCGCCGGACCACTGCCTGATCCGGTTGGTCACCTCCTTCGCCACCCGCGAGGATGAGGTTGACCGCTTCGCAAGCCTCGCCGCCAAGCTCTGAAGTGCCTGCCCCAACGGCGCTATTTCGCCGCCGCAGCGTCGCCCCAATCGGCGGCAATGCTGGACGATCATCGACGCGGGAGAATGTCGTGAAGTCAAAAGCGATTTACGTGACGCTGATATTGCTGGCGCTGTCGGCGCCTGCGGTCGCGCAGGGCTTTGAGCCCGGCACGGTGCCGCCCCGCGAGATCATCAGGATGCTGCGTGTGACCGGGTTCGAGCCGATGAGCCGCCCGGTGCGTCATGGTCCGAACTACGTTGTGTTCGCCATCGATGACCATGATCGCGAGGTCCGTCTCGTGATCGGAGCGCGTTCCGGCAACATCGTGTCGGTGTCGCCGATGCGGACCGCGGCGCGAATGCCGCCGTCCCGCGGCGGTGTAAGCATGGGAGCCTACGAGCGCATGCCGCCGGGCTACGTGCCGCCAGCCGGATATCGTCCCGGAGATTCGGTCTACGAGGACGACGATGCACCGCCTTCCGGTCCGTACGGCCTGCGTCCGCCGGCTCCGGTGCCGGGCGTGCCGCCGGCTTCAGGGAGTGCCGTCCCGCCGCCGCGCGTCGGTTCGGTGCCCCCGCCGCGCGTTGGTTCAGCGATGCCGCCGGATGACGATGAGCCGTTGCGGCCGCGATCGGGACCGGGCGGACCGCCACCGCGATCGGGTCCCGCGGTGATCCCCGCCGATCCAGACCGGCGTGGCTTGCTGCCGCCGCCGCCCGAGCGCTTTCCGCAGCGCGCCGCGCCCGCGCCGGAAAAGCCCAAGCCGGTCATCAAGCGCGCGGCCGCCGCTCCCCCAAGACAGACTCCGCTCCCGAAGCCCAAACCCGACGCCAAGGTCGAGCCAAAAACGAGCGGCAATGCTGAGGCTTCGCCGCCCGCAGCCTCGGCTCCGCCCGCCTCCTGGCCGGACAGCAAGTCCGAAGTGCCAAATTAGGCAAGCCAAAATGAAAGCGCCCCGGAATGACCGGGGCGCTCCACTCTGCGGAAGGACCGCTGAGGTGACAGGCGGCGTTACGCGGCAGCCTTGGTCTCGACCACCTGCGGCTTGGCTTTGCCGTTGATGGCGATCTGGCGCGGCTTCTTCGCCTCGGGAATCTCGCGCACGAGATCAACGTGCAGGAGACCATTCTCCAGCGACGCGCCCTTCACCTGGACGTAGTCGGCAAGCTGGAATTGTCGCTCGAAGGCGCGGGCTGCGATGCCCTGATAGAGCACCTCGCCGTTGACCTCTTCCTTGGCCTGCTTCTCGCCCTTGATGGTCAGCGTGTTTTCCTTGGACTCGATCGACAACTCGTTCTCGCCGAAGCCGGCAACGGCTACGGAGATGCGATAATCGTTCTCGCCGGTGCGCTCGATGTTGTAGGGCGGGTAGCCCGGGGCGGCCTCAAAGCCGTCCAGCATTGAAAACAGCCGGTCGAAGCCGACGGTCGAACGATAGAGGGGAGCAAGATCGTAAGTACGCATGGATGTCCTCCTTTGAGCGACATGTGTCTGATCCGCCCGGAGGGCCGGACCGTGTGGAATCGTGCAGCCCGGATGGGCCTGCACAGCCTCGATATGGGGAGGTTTCTAACGCTCGCAAGGCCTTCAAATGGCGCCTATTTTGTTAGGTTAAATCATTGTACTTCCGAGCGAAATGTCGGAACTTTCCGGCGCACTCTCCGGCCCGCAAGTAACCGCTTACCCACCCTGCTATAAGCCCACGACCGCGAATCGATCGAATTTCATGGACCTCGTTTCCATCTCCGCGAATCCGGTGCCCGAGGGCGCGGTCACCGGTCAGATCAAGACAAGCGACGGCGTGACGCTCCGTTTTGCCCGCTGGCATCCGCCGCCGGGCCGCAAGGGCACGGTGTGCCTGTTCCAAGGCCGTGCCGAATGCATTGAAAAGTATTTCGAGACCGTGCGCGAGTTGCGCAACCGCGGTTTTGCCGTCGCCACCATGGACTGGCGCGGGCAGGGCGGCTCCGAACGCGCTCTCTCCGATCCGCTTAAGGGTCATGTCGGTGATTTTTTGGAGTACGAGCGCGATGCCGAAGCGCTGATGAAAGAGGTCGTGCTGCCGGACTGCCCGCCGCCGATCTTTGCGCTCGGTCATTCGATGGGCGCCACCGTGATGATGCGCATCGCACGTCAGGGCAGCCGTTGGTTCGATCGCATCGTGTTGTCGACCCCGATGTTCAACCTCCCCGGCAATCGCGGCAGCACGACGGCCAAGATCGTGATCCGGGCGATGCGGCTGTTGGGCATGGGCACACGCTATGTGCCGAGCGGCAGCAACGAGGTGATCGCCACCGGACCTTACATCAACAACATCGCCACCTCCGACCCGGTGCGTTTTGCCCGCACGAAGGCGGTGTTCGAGGCTGCGCCCGAATTGAGCATCGGTTCGCCGACCGTGTCATGGCTCAGCGCCGCCTATCGTGCGATGGCCGAGATCGCCGAACCGTCCTATGCGAGCAAGATCCGCCAGCCGCTCATGCTGGTCGCGGCGGGCCGCGACCAAGTGGTGTCCACCGCCGCAATCGAGGATGTCGCGGTGCGGCTCCGCGCCGGTTCGCACCTGATTATCGCCGGCGCGCGGCACGAATTGATGATGGAGCAGGACCGCTACCGCGCGCAATTCTGGGCGGCGTTCGACGCCTTCGTGCCGGGCACGCCGCTGTTCAAATGATCAGGCGCTGAGAAGTTTCATCGCCGCTTCGTGCACGCGCGGATCACCCGCCGCAATGATTCGTCCCCCGGCCTTGGGCGAGCCGCCGTTCCAACCTGTCACCACGCCACCGGCGCCAATGATGATCGGCACCAGCGGCAGGATGTCGTACGGCTTGAGCTCGGTTTCGATCACGAGATCGACGTGGCCGGCCGCCAGCATGCAATAGGCGTAGCAATCGCCGCCGTAGCGCGACAGCTTAGCGGCGGCCTCGACCTTGCCGAAGGCTGCGCGGTCCGCTTCCTTCATCAGGAGCGGGCTTGTCGTCATCAACATTGCCTCGCCGAGCCCGCCGCAACGCCGCACCCGCAGCGCGCGATCGCCGACCGGGCCGCGGTAGCGCGCCGAGTGGCTGTCGCCGGTGAAGCGTTCGCGGGTGAACGGCTGGTGCATCATGCCGTAGACCGGCTCGCCGCCCCGTGTCAGCGCGATCAGCGTTCCCCACGCCGGCATTCCGGCGATGAAAGACTTGGTGCCGTCGATCGGATCGAGCACCCAGCAATATTCGGCTTCGGCGCTCTCATTGCCGAACTCCTCGCCGACGATGCCGTGCTCCGGAAAGCTTTGCCGGATCAGGGTGCGCATGGCGGTCTCGGCGGCGCGGTCGGCGGCGGTGACCGGATCGAACTGTCCGGGGCCGCCCTTGTTTTCTACGCCCAGCGAGGTGCGGAAGAACGGCAAGATGGCCTCGCCCGAAACGGTCGCCAGCCGGTCGACAAACGCTGCAAAATCAACGGCAGTCATGCGCTCATGGTATGCGCTGTTCTTTTTCAGTTGTCATGTACCGGCCAGCCGGGGCATCCAGGACAGCCGGTGTTTGCGGTGGATATCGCAAGGCCGGGCTGCGCGGCCTGCCGGGGGCAGCGGGATGACAGACGAAGGCGACTCCGCGCGAATGCGCGCAATGGGTCCGTTGTCGGCGACCGCGGTTGCGGTCGTGGCGACGCTCGGCTTGCTCTACATCGTTAGCCAGTTTCTGCGCAATTCGGTCGGTGTGATCGCGCCCAACCTCGCCGCCGAGATCGTACTTTCGCCGATCGAGATCGGCCTGCTGTCCAGCATCTACTTCTTCGTCTTTGCGGCGACGCAATTGCCGCTGGGAGTGGCGCTCGATCGCTTCGGCCCCAAGCTTTGCTTGATGGTGTCGATCGGTTTCACGATGCTGGGCTGCATCCTGTTCGCGGTGGCGCATGAGATCGGCGGGCTGATCGCCGCCCGCGCGCTGCTCGGCTTTGGCACGGCGTCGTTTCTGATGGCGCCGGTCGCGCTTTATGCGCGCTGGTTTCCGCCGGAGCGGTTCTCGACTTTGGCCGGCATCCAGCTCGGGCTCGGCTCGCTCGGCGCGATTTTTGCGACCGCGCCGCTGGCCTACGCCACAGCGAGCTTCGGCTGGCGGATGACGTTTCTCGGCGTCGGCGTCTGCGCGGCACTGATCGGCGTGCTGGTCTGGCTGATCGTCACCGACGATCCGCCCGGTGTGAAACGGCAGCCGCATCAGGAGACTTTGCGCGAAAGCGTGATCGGCATCTGGGAGGTGGTCCGGACGCCGTCGATGGTTCGGGTCTTCATGGCGCAACTGTCGAGCTACCCGACCTACCTGCTGGTGGTCGGTCTGTGGGGCGGTCCTTACCTCACGCACGTGTACGGCTACGACCTCACGGGCCGTGGCGACATTCTGCTGGTCGCAGCGTTGGCCCAGGTGCTGGGCTCGTTCTTCTGGGGCCCGAGCGACCGGCTGTTCGGGTGTTACAAGGTCCCGGTCCTGATCGGCGTTGGCACTGGCTTTACGTCATTGCTGCTGCTGGCAACGCTTGGCCGGCTGCCCATTCCCCTGCTGATCGGGATCTTCGCCGTGATCGGTTTCTCCACCGGCATGGCGTCGCTGGTGATGTCGCACGGCCGGTCGCTTGTGCCGCCGCATCTGCTCGGCCGCACTATCACGCTGCTCAACATCGGAACCATGGGCGGCGGGTTCCTGGTGCAGTTTGTCAGCGGTACGGTCATCACCTTGTTTGCCGTCCCGGGCGGGGCCTATCCGCTGGAGGCGTACCAAGTGGTGTTCGGTCTCCAGGCGGTGCTCGTTCTGGTTGGATTCATGACCTATTTTGGCAGTAAAGAGAGACGCTTAGGTACGTCCTGAGCTCTGCGGTTGGATATTAACAGCCATGCGTTGGCTCGGACAGGCGCCCTTGCATTTTGTGCGGTGCGGGAGCATATTGGTGCAGCGCGGTATCGGGCTTCGGCCCGATCCTCCGCCGCCCTCCTTGGGCGTTTCCTCCCTAGACTTGGGCCGTCGGTTTCCGACGGCCCTTTTTTCTTGTGTCTTGAGCTGGCGTGGCCGCCAAGCTCAGGCGGTACACGGCTCGACTTCGACGGTCACATGGCTGAGGCGGGGAACATCCGCCAAGCGCTGCTTGTAGGCGGCCGGTGGTTGGGGCCGGTCGGAGACAATCGACACCACGGCGGCGCGGTGACCGGGGCCGATCTGCCAGAGATGAAGGTCGGTGATGCGATCGCCGCCGGTTTCCAGGCGCTGTCGGATCGCCTGCTCCATCGCCGCGTCGGGGGCGACGTCGAGCAGCACCGCCCCAGAATCCCGGATCAGACCGTAGGCCCATCCCGCGATGACAAGGCTGCCGATGATGCCGACCAGCGGATCGATCCAGACCCACTGCCATGACATGGCGATGACCAGCGCCGCGATAGCCAACACCGACGTGGCCGCGTCAGCGAGCACATGGAGGTAAGCGGCGCGCAGATTGTTGTCCCGGTGATGGTGTTGGTGCGCATGTCCGTGCTCATGCGAATGGCCATGGCCGGCATGCGCGTGGTCGTGCGGGGTCTCGCGCAGCAGCCATGCGCTGACGAGGTTGACGACTAGCCCCAACACAGCGAGCGCGATGGCCTCGCCATAGGCAATCGGCACCGGGTGAGCAATCCGCACCGCGCTCTCGTAGGCGATCTGGATTGCGATCAGGGCAAGGATCACGGCGCTCGAAAACGCCGCGAGGTCGCCGAACTTTCCCGTGCCGAAGGCAAATCTCGGATTTCGCGCGTGCTGCCTTGCAAACACGTAGGCCACTGCGGCGATGCCAAGCGCGGCAGTGTGGGTCGCCATGTGCCAACCATCGGCCAGCAACGCCATCGAGCCGAAGATTGTCCCGCCGACGATTTCGCCGACCATCATGGCGGCGGTCAGCGCCACCACGAACCAGGTCCGCCGCTCATTTTGCTCGTGCCGGTGGCCGAGAAAAACGTGGTCGTGCGTCCATTGCTCGATCGAATGTGAGTGCATGAATACTCCAGGGGCAGGCCCAAAACCGCGCCTTGCACCATGCGTATATGAGTTGACCCGCGGAAGGTTCCAAGCCATCCGGGCGACGCAGCGTAGCTCTTGGTGAGCTATTCCGCGGCAGCGCGGTAGGGCCGCAGCTCTTCGAGGGGAATGGCGGCCAGCCGCTCGGCCAGAAGCTCCAGGTCCGCCGCCAGCCGGCCAAAGCCCGCGGAACGCTCGAACCGGCGCTCGTTCATATAGAGCGCACGGTTGAACTCAATCTGGATGGCGTGCAGTCCGGCGGCCGGGTTGCCGTAGTGTTCGGTTATGAAGCCGCCGGCATAAGGCTTGTTGCGGCTGACTGCGTAGCCCTGCTGCCGCAGCGTCGTCTCGATCGTCTCCGACACCGCGGCGACGCAACTGGTACCATAACGGTCGCCGAGCACCACATCGGCGCGCGGCCGGTCGTCCTTCGGCCCGGTCGATGACGGCATCGAATGGCAGTCGACCAGCATGGCCGCGCCGAACTCGCGATGCACGCGGCCGAACAGCCGCCGCAACGCCCGGTGATAGGGCTTGTACAGGTTCTCAATACGGCGCAGTGCGTCATCGACGGAGATGCGCTGGTCGTAGATCTCCTGCGCGTCGCCAACCACGCGCGCCACGGTGCCCAAGCCGCCTGCGACCCGCATCGAACGAGTGTTGGCGAACGACGGCAACCGGCCCTCGAACATGCGCGGGTCGAGTTCGTAGGGCTCCCGGTTCACGTCAACGAAGCAGCGCGGGAAATGCGCCCGCATCAACGGATAGCCGCGGCCCACCACGCCCAGCGTGAGATCGTCGACGAAGCTGTCCTCGGAGCGGCGCAGCGTCGGCAGATCGAGCCGCGAGCTTTTCAGGAACGCCCGCGGATAGATTCGGCCGGAGTGCGGCGAGTTGAACAGCACCGGCCCGCGCCAGGACGAAGGCTCGATGATCTCGAACGGCGGATCGAGCTCGTCTGGCGGTTGATTCATGGGAGGTTGTTTCTCGGGACTTGCGAACTCGGGTCAAGTGGCCGGCTGCGATCCTGGTTCCTTCGACTGGCATTGTCCACGCTCGGGGCCGGGCTGCCAAGCTGCCTTTCACTGCTTGTTTACCAGCATGCCTCCTTATGGAGGCTGGGACGGGGCCGGTGCTGGCATCGGGCGTACCCGAGCCATGGCAGTTGCCCGGTCGGGGCAAGGACGTGCAAGCTGCCGCGGGTTTTGTAACGAGGCGTTAGCGTGCGGCCGCTACAAGGTGCCACGCAAGGCGGTCGGGGCAGATGGCACAGAGTACTCAAAACGATCACGGCGCGAAAATCCTGCTGGCGGAAGATGACAACGATATGCGGCGCTTCCTGGTGAAGGCACTGCAGAACGCCGGCTATGAAGTGATATCCTACGACAACGGGCTTTCGGCTTATCAGCGGCTGCGCGAAGAACCCTTCCAACTCCTGCTGACCGATATCGTCATGCCGGAAATGGATGGCATCGAACTCGCCCGCCGTGCGGCCGAACTCGACCCCGATATCAAGATCATGTTCATCACCGGCTTTGCCGCGGTCGCCTTGAATGCGGATTCGGCGGCGCCCAAGCACGCCAAAGTGCTGTCCAAGCCGGTCCATCTGCGCGACCTCGTCAACGAGGTGCAGAAGATGCTGGCGGCGGCCTGATGACCGCGCCGGCTCCTGCCCGCTTGCCTGGTCTGCGCTTAGCCGATAAGACCTGCCCCCCTGGACGGGTGCGTAGCTCAGCGGAAGAGCACTACCTTGACATGGTAGGGGTCACAGGTTCGATCCCTGTCGCACCCACCAGCCTTCGCCGCCCAGGCTCGGCCAGACATTTCCTCTTTTGCGTCCATGTGCGCGTGCGGTTGAGCCGTTGCTCTGGCGACACAGTACGAAGCCAACTTTGCCGGCGACACCGGGCCATCACGATTTGGGCCCAATGTCGCTCGACTGTTGGCGCGCTCTCGGTACGACACCCGGGCCGTCGTCCGTCATCCCCGCCTCCGGCGGCGGAATTCAAGGTCCCTGCTAAAACTTCAAGGAGAATTCCATGCGTTACGGTTTAGGCGCGGCCGCGGCCGTTGCTTTGATGGCTTCAGCATCGTCTGCGATGGCCGATACCCAAATCGGTCTTCTGGAATGCCGTGGGGTGTCGTCACAGTTCATCGTCGGCTCCATCACCAATCTGGAGTGCTTGTTCCGGCCGACGTATGGCGGCAGGCCGCAGGCATACGACGCGCAGATTCGCCGCTTCGGCGTCGACCTCGGGTTCAACCAGTCGACCCACCTGGTGTGGTCGGTGTTTGCGCCGCACCCGCCGGGCCCCGGCGGTCTGAGCGGCGCGTACGTCGGCGCGTCCGCTAATGCCACGGTTGGCGTTGGTCTCGGCGCCAACGTCCTTTGGGGCGGCTCCGACCGGACGGTTGCGTTGCAGCCGGTCAGCGGACAGAGCCAGATCGGATTTGGCGTGGCCGGCGGTATTTCGGCCATGGAAATGCGCGCCCACGTGTTGCCGCACCGGCATCGCCACCGCCATCACCGTCGCCATCGCTGATTTCGTTCAGCGCACCAATG
>Ga0310810_10004053_pt1 | contig 16128 bp, 16 predicted proteins | sample NCmetagenome_FD_207641 | JGI IMG/M metagenome (GOLD analysis project Ga0310810, IMG submission 207641) | Soil microbial communities from experimental microcosm in Duke University, North Carolina, United States - NC | ecosystem: Engineered > Artificial ecosystem > Soil microcosm > Unclassified ... | reverse complement strand
CGCCGGGCGTCCTCGCCGCGTTCGGGCTGCTCGCCGCGGCGATCGAGCATCACCACGCGCGGACGCTGCAGGCGCGCACCGACGCCGCCGACCTCGACGCGATCAATCGGTGCCTGGCCGAGCTCGACGCCGCCGGGCGCGCGCGCATGCGCGAGGAGGGCGTCCCGGCGAGCGACGTGCGCGTCGCGTACGCGGCCGACATGCGTTACGTCGGTCAGGCGTACGAGCTCGAGGTCGCGATCACGGTGCCGGTGGCGCCGGCGACCGTGCCGGACATCGTCACCGCGTTTCACGCGGTCCACGAGCGGGTCTATGGCTATGCACGAGCGCAGCAGCCGGTGGAGTTCGTGAACTTCCGCGCCGTGCACACGTTTCCGCTGCCTCGGCCGCGCGTGGCGTCGACGGCTTCCGCGGGCGGCGTGCTCGACGAGGCACGCATCGCGTCGCGCCAGGCGTACTTCGGCGCGTTCGTCGAGACGGCGATCTACGAGCGCGCGCGGCTGCCGCGCGGAGCGCGCGTGCCCGGTCCGGCAATCGTCGAGCAGACCGACACGACGACGGTGATTCCGCCCGGCGTGAGCGCCCTCGTGGACGAGGCGGGCAACCTTCGCCTGCGGAGCGCCACGTGATCGATCCGATCCTGCTCGAGGTGCTGCGCAACCGGCTGGACGCCATCGCCGACGAGATGGAGCTCACGCTGCTCAAGAGCGCGGCATCGCCGATCGTGAAGGAGGGACTCGACGCCTCGGCGGCACTGTTCAATACGCGCGGTGAGACGATTGCGCAGGCGGCCGCCATTCCGATTCATCTCGGCGCGCTGCAGTTCGCGGCACAGCGTCTCGTGCGCGCGTTTCCGCCCGACGGCATGCGCGAGGGCGATGCGTTTCTGTTGAACGATCCGTACGACGGAGGCACGCACCTCCCCGACATCACGCTCGCCGTGCCGGTCTTCGCCGACGGGCGCGCCGTCGCACTGGCGTGCACGATGTGCCACCACCAGGACGTGGGCGGCCGCACGCCGGGCAGCGTGCCGACGGACGCCACCGAGCTGTTCCAGGAAGGCGTCATCATCCCTCCCACGCAGCTGTTCCGCGGGGGCGAGCTCGACGAGAACCTGTTTCGCCTGCTCACGCGCAACGTGCGGCTGCCCGACGTCTTCACCGGCGACCTCATGGCGCAGGTGGCCGCGGGACGGCTCGGCGGCGTGCGGCTGCGCGAGCTGTTCGCGGCGCACGGCGCCGCCACCGTGCTCGCGTACATCGACGAGCTGCTCGGTCGCGCCGAGCGCCTCACGCGCGCGCAGATCGAGGCGATTCCCGACGGCGACTATGCGTTCGAGGACTGGCTGGACGACGACGGCGTCGACATCGGCCGCCGCGTGAAGATCGCGGTGACGCTGCGCGTGCGCGGGTCGTCGATGACGTTCGACTTCACGGGCAGCGACGGTCAGGTCAAGGGGCCGTTCAATTCCGTGCCGGCCTCCACGATGTCGGCGGTTTACTACGCGGTGCGCGCGATCTCGGACGCGTCGATCCCGAACAACGGCGGCTGCTTCCGCGCGGTGGAGGCGGTGCTGCCCGAGGGCACGATCGTCAACCCGCGTCCGCCGGCGCCGGTGAGCTGCCGCACGGCAACGATCAAGCGCATCGCCGACACGATCCTCGGCGCCCTCGTCGCCGCCTTGCCGGGTCGCATGCCCGCCGCGAACTCCGGGACGCTCCTCGTGATGGCGTTCGGCGGACGCGATCCCGAGACCGGACGACCGTTCGTCGCGAGCGAGCTGGCCGCCGGCGGCATGGGGGCGCGGCCGGACAAAGACGGCGTCGACGTCATCGAAACGGACGTGTCGAACTGCATGAACATCCCGGTCGAGTCGGTCGAGATGAGCTTTCCGCTCCGCATCCCGCGCGCGCGGGTGTGGGGCGACTCGGGCGGCGCCGGACGCTTCCGTGGCGGCCTCGGGCTCGAGAAAGTGTTCGAGGCGACGACGACCGACGTGATGATCTCGCACCGCGGCGAGCGGTTCGCGTCGGCGCCGTGGGGCTTGGAGGGCGGCGCGCCCGGCGCGCGCGCGCACGCCTTCATCCTGCGCCGAGACGGCTCGCGGGAGGAGCTGCCCTCCAAGAAGATGATCGTGCTGCACCCGGGCGATCAGCTCTGGGAGTACATCGCCGGCGGCGCCGGCTACGGCGATCCGTTGGACCGCGATCCCGCCGCGGTGCTCGCCGACGTTCTCGACGGCAAGATCAGCGCGGTCGCCGCCCGCGACGCGTACGGCGTCGTGCTGAGCGCCGACGCCACGGCCGTCGACGAGGTTGCGACCAAAGACGAGCGGGCGGCCCACCGCGCGCGCTGATGTGCGCGCTGGTCACATAATGCTGTGCCTACGCACGATCGTGGGTGCGCTCGTGCTCCTGGCGGTGCCGCTCGCGGGTGAGGCCCAGGCGCCGACGAATCTCGCACGGATCGGGTATCTGGCGACCGGCCCACTCGACGCGGCGGAAACCATAGTGCTCGTGGATGCGTTCCGACAAGGACTCCGTGAACACGACTATGTCGAGGGTCGGAACATCGTCATCGACTACCGATCGGCAGGCGGGAAGCTCGAGCGGTTTGCGGCCCTGGCGCGCGAGCTTGCGAGGCTGAAGCTCGATCTCATCGTTGCGCCGAATACACCAGCGGCCCGAGCGGTCCGGCAAGCTACAACCGCCATTCCCATCGTCACGCCCGTCATGGGCGATCCCATCGGGGACGGGCTCGTGGCGAGCCTGGCCCGGCCGGGCGGAAACATCACGGGATTGACGTTCATCGGCCCGGAGCTCGTCGCCAAGCGCCTGGAGCTGCTCCGGCTGACTGTTCCCCGGGCCTCGCGCGTTGCTGCGCTGTGGCACCCTGGCGCGTACGCCGAGCGGACGACGACGGCGATGTTACAAGAGGCGCAGTCTGCGGCGCACAGGCTCGGACTCCAACTTCAACCGGTGGAAGCGCGGAGCGCCGACGATCTGGAGGGCGCGTTCTCAAAGGCGACGACCGAGCGCGCTCAGGCCGTGTTCGTGCTCCCAAGCGCGATGTTCTTCATTGAGCGCAAACGCATTGTCGAGCTCGCCGCGAGGCACCGCCTCCCCGTGATGTACCAGGCCAAAGAGTTCGTCGAGCTCGGGGGGCTCGTTGCCTATGGCGCCAGCATTCCGGACCTGTTCCGGCGATGCGCTGCGCACGTCGACAAAATCCTCCGAGGGGCCAGACCTGCTGATCTGCCCGTCGAACGGCCGACGAAGTTCGAGCTCGTGGTGAACCTCAAGGCCGCCAGGGCCCTCGGCCTGACGATCCCGCAGTCGGTGCTGCTCCAGGCCGACCAGGTGTTCGAATGACGACAATGACTGTAGTGAAGCCGCCGAGACGAACGATCACGGCGTGCACGATTGCCATCGTTCTGCTGCTTACCATCGCCGTGTGTGCGGGCGCGCCGGCCGCCGCGAACCTGCGCCGCATCGGATACCTCGACCAGGGATCGGCCGCGCGTAACACCATCTACCTGGATGGCTTGCGACGTGGGCTGCGCGAGCACGGTTGGGTCGAGGGCGAGAACATCACGATCGAGCCACGGTTCGCCGAGGGGCAGACGAGTCGCCTCCCCGCGCTCGCGAGCGAGCTCGTCCGCCTGAACATGGACATCATCGTCACGTCGACGACGCCGGCGGCACTCGCAGCCAAGCGCGCCACGACGACCATTCCGATCGTCTTCGGCTTTACGGCCGATCCCGTGGGAAGCGGCATCGTCACCAGCCTCGCGCGTCCCGGAGGCAACGTCACGGGCTGGACTCACCTCGGTCTCGAGCTACGTGCGAAGTATTTGGAGCTCCTGAAGGAGGCTGTGCCGGCCGCCACTCGCTTTGGTGTGCTGTGGAACCCCGCGAACCCGGTACACGAGCCGTCGTTGAAGGTCATCGAAGAGGCCGCGCACCGTCTCGGCGTGGAGCTCGAGCTGGTCGGCGTACGAGACCCCAAACAGCTCGAGCCCACCATCGCCGATCTCGTCCGAAAGGGTGTTCAGGCGCTGGTGGTGTTTCCCGACGGGATGTTTCTCGCGCAGACGCCGCTCATCATCAAGCTGACCGCTCGCCACCGACTGCCGACAATGTACGGCCTCAGGGAGTATCCCGACGCAGGCGGCCTCATGGCCTACGGCACCAATCTCGCGGAGATGCATCGTGAGCTCAGCGCGGCGCTGGTCGACAAGATTCTCAAGGGGACCAACCCCGCGAAGCTTCCGGTATCGCAGCCGACGAGGTTCGAATTGATCATCAACCTCGTGACGGCCAAGGCGCTCGGGCTGACGATCCCGCGGCCCCTGCTGCTCCGCGCGGACGAGTTGATTCAGTAACGCCCCTCCGAAGATTTGACGACCTCCCGGAGAGCACTGCTGGCGACACTGATCGGTGGCCTCGTCCCGAGGCCGCGAGGCGCGCGCGCACAGCCGCCCACAGTGCCGGTGGTCGGACTCCTCAGCAGCCTGAGTGCGAACGACCGGGCGACGATTGTGCCTGCGTTCCAGCAGGGTCTCGGTGAGGCGAGCTATGTCGAGGGGCGGAATGTGGTGATCGAGTACCGCTGGGCCGACGGACAATACAACCGACTGTCTGCGTTGGCCGCCGATCTGGTCCGTCGTCGCGTGGCTGTCATTGCCGCGCTCAGCGGCACTCCGGCGGGTCTGGCGGCCAAGGGCGCCACGACCACGATTCCGATCGTCTTCGCGATTGGCGGCGATCCCGTCGCGCACGGACTCGTCAAGAGTCTCAATCGGCCGACCGCCAACGTCACCGGAGTGACGTTCTTCACGGCCCAACTCGGATCGAAGCGGTTGGGGCTGCTGCGCGAGCTCGTGCCGAACGTCATGAAGGTTGCGGTTCTCGTGAACCCGAACAATCCACCGAGTGTGACGGAGGCTGCGAGCGTTCAGACGGCGGCGCAGGCGCTTGGCTCGTCCATCAGAATCTGCCATGCCGCCGCCGCGGTCGAGATCGAACGTGCGTTCGACGTCATCGTGCACGAGCGCATCGGCGCACTCTGTGTCACTGCCGACCCCGTCTTCTTGAGTCAGCGGGACAAGGTTGTCGCGCTGGCGGCGCGGCACGGCATCCCGGCGATCTACGCGGATCGGGAGATCGCCGAGGCAGGTGGCCTGATCAGCTACGGCGCGAGCCGCCCCGATGCGTACCGTCAGGCCGGGATCTACGTCGGCCGGATCCTCAAGGGCGAGAAGCCGTCAAATCTACCGGTGATCGCGCCGACGACGTTCGAGCTGGTCATCAACCTCAAGACGGCGAAGGGACTGGGACTCGCCATTTCTCCAGCCATCCTGTTGCGGGCCAATCAAATCATCGAATGAGCTGCGCGGCCACGCGAGCCATACGCGCGTTGGCGACGATGAGCCTGGCCTTCACGCTCGGGTCCATGCCGCTCGTCGGAGAAGCGCAACGGGCGGCGAAGACCCCGCGCGTCGGTCTCTTGCGGCCCGGCTCACCTCCCGATCCTTATGTGGACGCTTTCCGGCGGGGCCTACAAGATCTCGGTTACGTCGAGCCACAGACCATCTCGCTCGAATACCGATGGGCGGAGGGCAGATCGGAGCGACTTCCTCGTCTCGCCACCGAGCTGGTCCGGCTCAATGTGGACGTGATCGTGACGCAAGGTGAGGAGGCGGCCCGCGTTGTCAAAGAGGCGACCAGCACGATCCCCATCGTCATGGCCACCAGTGGCGATCCAGTCGGAGCCGGACTCGTCGCAAGTCTCGCGCGGCCGGGTGGAAATATCACCGGCCTGAGCGCCGTAACACCGAAGTGATCAGCAAGCAGCTGCAGCTCCTCAAGGAGGCTGTGCCTGGGGCCTCCCGTGTAGCCATTCTTTCCATACCGGGCAATCTGGCTTTGGCCCACAGCGTGAAAGAGGCGCAGGGTGCTGCGCGGACATTGGGACTGACACTTCACGATCACCCACCAAAGGCGAATTCTTGACCTTGCGGCCAAGCATCGGCTGCCGACGATGTGTACGTGGTTGGAGTCGACAGATTGCTTTATGAGCTACGGCACGGATCGATTCGACATGTTCCGACTCGCCGCTACCTACGTGGACAAGATCTTGAAGGGGGCAAGGCCCGGTGACCTGCCGGTCGAGCAGCCCACGGAGTTCGAGCTGGTCGTGAGCGCCACGGCCGCGAAGACGCTGGATCTCACCATCCCGCCGTCCATCTTGGGTCGCGCAGATCGGGTAATCCAGTGACGACGTACGCGGAGGACGTCACGATTGCCAGAACTGATTCGCACGCGAGCTGGTCGCTGCCCAACACCACGTTGAGGGCTCGATGAATCAAACGCTACGAGGCGGCGGTCACGTCGGTCCGAATCCGTGGTTGGGTTATCGCGCCACGTGGCCCCTCGCGTCACTCTCCGTGAGTCGCGACACGATCGAGTTGTCCGTGTGGCCACTGCGGTATCGCTTCGACCGTGCATCGATACGGTGTCTTTTGAAGAAACGCGTCCTCGGCTAGGCGTCGCTCTGTATCATTCACGCCAATCCCGCCTATCCAAAGTCGGTGGTGTTCCAGCCCGTCCGATTTTCGGTGGTCGAAACCGTGCTCGCCGCGCACGGTTACCAGATCTCTACGCAGGAACCACCGGCGACGATTGAGATTGGTTATTCGAACACGATAGCGGTCTGGGCGGTCGTCGCAGCGATGCTTGGACTCATCGCTGCGGTGGTCTCAATTGTCGTCGCCGCGAAATGAACGGGCGCTCGACTACTTGCCGGCCATGCTGACCGCCTTGTGACGCAAATCGCGGCGGCGATCACGGTGTCGTCGTCGTGCCTTCTTCGCGCGCGCCCGATGTGCGCTGCAGGAAATCCGCGGGCAACGGCTTGCCCGCCTTGGCGTAGGCCTGTTTGATCGCGTCCACGTTGGGGCTGAAGATCGTCTTGCGATTGCCCCGCGCCCACGTGTTCGAGTCGCGCGGCGGCTCGGCCATGCCCTGAAAATGCGGCATCACGTAGCGCGCGAACAGCTCGTACGAGTGCAGCGTCTCCTGGCGATTGGCCCAGTTGTGGGCACGGAACAGCAGGCCGCCGAAGCCGCCCGCGGAGAGGTCCCACAGCCTGGTGATCCCCTTGATCACCGTTTCGACCGAGCCCACGAGCGTGGTCCCCATCTTCACGCCGTCGGTGAGCGGGTCGTCGGAGCGGCCGGGCGGACGTCCGAGCGTTTCCTCGAAGTACGTGATCGTCTCGTGCCGCTCCGCGGCCTTCACCTGGCGCATCGCGAGCGCATCGTCCTCGGCGACGTGGACGTTGACGACGAGTCGCCACTTCTTGCGGTCCATCGTCTTGCCGTGCTGCGCGGCGACCTCCTCGCCGATCTTCCACTGGTTCGCGAGCGCCTCGGGACCACCGGGAATACCGGCGCCGAGTGAGAGCACGCCGAGGCCGTGACGTCCAGCCGCCTGCACGCCCGACGGCGTCATCACGCTGGCGACCGCGATCTCGAAGTGCGGCTCCGTGTACGGCGCCAGGTGCAACCGCGCCTGACGCAGCTCGAACCAGTCGGTCTTGAGGGTCACCGGCTCTTCACACTTGAGCAGCGCCATGATCGCGTCGAGCGCCTCGTCCATCCGTGGGCGCTGCGTGACCGGCTCGATGCCCATCATGTAAGCGTCGGACACGAGCGCGCCGGGACCGCAGCCGAGCATCGTGCGACCGCGCGACATGTGATCGAGCTGCACGAAGCGCTGCGCCACCAGGAACGGATGGTGGTAGGGCAGGCTCGTCACACCCGAGCCGAGCCGAATGTGCTTGGTGCGCTGGATCGCAGCGCCGATGAAGATCTCTGGCGAGGCGATCAGCTCCCAGCCGGCCGAGTGATGCTCGCCGATCCAGGCCTCGTCGTAGCCGAGCCAGTCCAGCCACTCGAGCAATTCCATGTCGCGCGCGAGCGCGAGGTTCGGGTTCTCTCCGAGGCGGTGGAACGGAGCGAGGAAGATACCGAATGTCATTCCCTTGTGAGCCATGCGCGCACGAACCCCCTATGGTGTCGGTCGATTCTACCAGCTATCCGCATCCGCCGGCCGCGCGCACGATCGTCGCGTCGGTCTCGCACAGCCCGTTCGGGCGTACCATGTCGAGTCATGAGCGACAAAGGCATTCATCTCGTCCGCGAGCATCTCGCCAAGCTGCCGCCGTCGAACACGCTGACCATCGAGCAGCGGCGGGCCCAGTACGAGCGCGCGGAGCGCGTCTTTCCGACGCCGCCCGACGTCAAGATCGAGACGATCGCCGCACCCGCGCGCCCGGCGGAGTGGCTGACGCCCCCAGGCGTGCGTACGGACGCCGTCGTGCTATACCTGCACGGCGGTGGTTACGTGATCGGCTCGCCGCGCTCGCATCGGCATCTGGCCGCCGCCATCGCGCGTGCGGCGGGAACGCGCGCGCTGCTCCTCGACTATCGGCTCGCGCCCGAGCATCCATTCCCCGCCGCGCTCGAAGATGCCGTTGCCGCGTATCAGTGGCTGCTCGCGCAGGGCATCGCGCCCGGACGCGTCGTCATCGCGGGCGATTCCGCCGGCGGCGGATTGACCATGGCCACGCTTCTCACGCTGCGCGATCGCGGACTCCCGCGTCCGGCGGGCGGTGTGTGCATCTCGCCGTGGGTCGATCTCACGAACAGTGCCGAGAGCTATGTTACGAAGGCCGCGGTCGATCCCATCGTCACGCGCGACGGGATCGCGGAGATGACGCAGGCGTACGTGGGCGGCGGCGATCGCAAAGCGCCGCTCGTGTCGCCGCTCTATGCCGACCTGCGTGCGCTGCCGCCGCTGCTGGTCCAGGTCGGCAGCGACGAGGTGCTGCTCGATGACGCGCGTGGCCTTGGGCAGCGCGCGAAGGCGGCGGGCGTGGAGGTCACCGTGGAGGAATGGCCGTCGATGATCCACGTCTGGCACTGGTTCCTGCCCATGCTCGACGAGGCCGAGCGTGCGATCGACGTCATCGGCCGGTTCGTGAGGAGGGCCCATGGCGCCGCTTGACGGCCGCAGCGTGCTCATTACCGGCGCCGCGCGCGGCATCGGCGCGGCCACCGCGCGGCGCCTCGCGCGCGAAGGTGCGCGCCTCGTGCTTGCCGACATCGACGGCGTCGGCGCGGAGAAGCTGGCCGCCGGGCTGGGGGGTGTGGCGGTGCAGGCGGACGTCACCAAGTCCGCCGACATCGCGCGCATCATCGACGAGCCGTACCGGCGCTGGGGACGTCTCGACGTGCTGTTCAACAACGCCGGCGTCATCCGGCTGCAGCCGATGCTCGACGTCACCGAAGCCGAGTGGGACCGCGTGCTCACCGTGAATTTGAGAGCCGTGTTCTTCGTGCTGCAGGCGGCGGCGCGTCGAATGAAGACGCAGTCGCCGATGCCGGGATCCGAGCTGCGTGGCAAGCTCATCCAGACGGCGTCGATCGCGGGCTACCGCGGCGGCAATCATCTGATGACGCCGTACTCGGCGTCGAAGGCCGGCGTGATCAGCCTCACGCGCTCGGCGGCCCAGGCACTGGCGCCGGATCGCATCACGTCCAACTGCGTGTGCCCCGGCGCCGTGGACACGCCGATGTGGGAGCAGATCGATCGTGAGTGGGCTGCGCTCGAAGGGCTCGGGGCGCGCGAGGCGTGGAAGCGTCGCATCCGACCCATTCCGCTTGGCCGGCCGGAGACGGCTGACGATGTCGCAGGCGTGGTCGCGTTCCTCGCAGGCCCCGACTCGGATTACATGACGGGCCAGGCGCTCAAGGTGGACGGCGGCCTGGTGATGGGAGACTGAGCGCTTGCGATGAGCGATCGCGCGACGCTCGTCACCTACGCTGCGCTGCTGGTCATGACGGCGGCCGCGTGGGCGTCGATGCTGTCGTCGCCGATGGGCGGCGACATGGCGGGGATGGAGATGACCATGGCGCCCACGCTGCGCGACGGGGTGGCGTTCGTCGTCGCCTGGGCGGTCATGATGGCGGCGATGATGCTGCCGAGCGCGGTGCCGATGATCGGCCTCTATGCGGCGATCCAACGCGGGGCCAGCGGCATGACCGCGCGCGTGGCGGCGATCGGCGCATTCGTGCTCACGTACGTGGCGGTGTGGGGCATCACCGGCGTGCCGATCTACTTCGCAAGCCTGGCTCTGATGGCGGTCTCACCGGCGACGCTGGCCTACACGATCGCCGTTGTCCTCGCTGGCGCCGGGGCGTTTCAGTTCTCGCGGTTCAAGGAGATGTGCCTGCGGCATTGCCGCAGCCCGCTCGGGTTCCTGCTCGGCCACTGGCGTCCCGGCTGGCCCGGTGGCGCGCGGATGGGTTTGGCGCACGCGCTCTACTGCCTCGGCTGCTGCTGGGCGCTGATGGTCGTGCTCGTCGTCGCGGGCGCGATGGGGTTACCGTGGGTGTTGCTCATCGCGTGCGTGGTCGCGGCCGAGAAGATCTTGCCGCGCGGCGAATGGATCGCACGGACAACGGGAGTCGTGCTGGTGCTGCTCGGCGTGGCGGTCGCGTTCCGGCCGCAGCTCGCGACCGCGCTGCGCGCCTCGGGCATGTGACGACGTTCTCGAGCGGCGTCGCGATGGAAGGAGAAGACTGATGGCGAACGTTCAATGGCAGATCAACGGAGACTACTTCGAGGCGTGCAGCTGCGACTACGTGTGCCCCTGCATCAGCGCGGCGATGGCGGCACAGCCGACGAAAGGTGCGTGCGATGTGGGCCTCGTGTTTCACGTCGAGCGCGGACGCTACGGCGGCACGACGCTCGATGGCCTGAACTTCGCCGTGCTCGCGCACACGCCGGGGCCGATGATCCAGGGCAACTGGACGGTCGGGCTCGTCATCGACGAGCGCGCCTCGAAGGAGCAGCGGGAGGCGCTCACGACGATCGCCAGCGGGCAGGGCGGCGGCCCGATGGCCGCGCTGGGGCCGCTGATCGGCACGTTCGGCGGCGCCGAGAGCAAGCCGATCAAGATCGAGGGCAGCGGCATGCGCCGGTCCGTGTCGATCCCAGGCATGCTCGACCTCGCCATCGAGGGCGTCTCGGGGGCGAATCAAGGCGAGCCGATGTATCTCGACAACGTGGGGCATCCCGCGGCGTCGCGCCTGGCGCTCGCCAAGGCCTCACGCAGCCACCTGCACGGCTTCGGCATCAACTGGGACGACACGTCCGGTCGCAACAACGGGCACTTCGCGCCGTTCGCGTGGAAGTCGTGAGGAAGCTGACCGTTCTCGATCCCACGGGCTACCCGCCGAAGATCGTCGGCAAGCCAGTGGCGCCGCGCCTCGACACGCTCGAGGGCCGCACCATCTATCTCGTCGATTGCCGGTTCGACGACTCCGGACTCTTCCTCGAGCAGATGCGGGCGTGGCTCGCCGAACACATGCCGGGCGTGCGCACGGTGCTCAAACCGATCTCGAGCGTCTATCTCGTCGACGACCCCAAGACGTGGGAGGAGATCAAGGCGCGCGGCCACGCGGCGATCCTGGGCGTCGGTCACTGAAGCACGTGTGCGCCGGCGGTCGCCGCGCATGCGATCACGCTCGAAGCGAAATACGGGGTGCCGACGGTGGCCATGCACACCGACAAGTTCGACGCCGTCGTGCGCTCGGTGGCCGACGTCAACGGCATGCCGGGGCTCGCGCAGGTGTTCGTGCCCCAGCCGATCATGGGCAAGACCGCGGCGCAGCTGCGCGCCTACGTCGACGGCACCGACCCGATCAGCGGGCGCCCGGTGATGCAGGAGGTCATCGAGGGCCTCACGCGACCGAGCTCGCGCGGCGCGTCGGTGCAATACGACCGCTCGACGTCGCGGCTGGTGGAGCCGGACACCGAGGACAACCTGCACCGGCTGTTTCTCGAGCGCCGCTGGACCGACTTTTTGCCGATCGTGTTGCCGACCGAGGAGCGTGTGGCCGCGATGCTGGCCGGCACCCGGCGCAAGCCGGAGGAAGTCGTCGGCCGCATGCGGTCCACGCATTTTCGCGAGTACTGGGAGTACACGGTCGAGAAAGTCGCCGTCAACGCCGTCATGGCGGGCGCGCGCCCCGAATACTTCCCCGTCATTCTCGCGGTTGCCGCAACGGGCGTCACGGCGCGGAGCAGCTCGTCGAGCGCGATGGCGAGCATGGTCGTCGTCAACGGGCCGATTCGCGAATTGATCGGCATGAACGCGGGCACGGGCGCGATGGGACCGTACAGCCACGCGAACGCGACGATCGGACGCGCGTACGGCCTGCTGTCGCAGAATGGGCAGGGTGGCTCGGTGCCCGGGCTGTCGTACATGGGCAATCAGGGCAACAACTACGCCTACAACAGCGTCACGTTTGCGGAGAACGAGGAGCGTAGTCCGTGGGAGCCGTTTCACGTGCAGCGGGGGATGGCCCCGTCGCAGAGCGCGGTCAGTGTGTTCTCCGGCGTGCGCTCCACCGCGTTCACGCTCGGGCTGCGTGAGAAGCACTGGCGCGAGCACGTCCGCCACTTGCTGCGCGGCATGGACCCGCACGGGCCGCCGACGCTGCTGCTCGATCCGATCGCGGCGCGCCAGTTCGTCGACCGCGGCGGCTTCGCCAAGAAAGACGCGCTGATCGACTGGCTGCATGACACCGCCCGGATGCGCGCCAGCGAGTACTGGGACTACCAGCTCATCCAGAACTACATCTATCCCCGCGCGACGTTTGGCGAGGAGCCCTGGGCCACGAAGCTGAAGGCCGCGCCCGAGGAGGAGATTCCCATGTTCCGGCGCGAGGACATCCATGTCATTGTGGTGGGCGGGGAAACCAACGGTTACTGGCGCATCATGGGCGCCAACTATCAGAAGACGGAGCTGGTGGACGCATGGCGTTGATCCTGGCCGTCCTGCTCCTTCTGATCACGGCGTCGGCCTCGCCGGCGCAGGACCGCGTCGAGCTGGCGCGCGTGCGGCTGACGACCGACCCCAAGGTGCCGGTGGGCTGCACGACCCTCGGAACCGTCAAAGACGACTCGGTCAAGGACCTGCGTCGCAAGATCGTGCGGCTCGGCGGCGATACCGCGCTGCTGTCGTTTCCGACCGACGACCTCGCGCGGGTGAACGCGATCGTGTTCCGGTGCCCGCCGGTGTCGGCGGCGGCGCCGCCGAAGTCGTCGTCGGCCAGCGCGCCCGCGGTGACGCCGCACGCGCCGCCGCCGCCCGGCCTGCCGCCCCCGCCACCCCCGCCCGACTCGGCGCCGGCCCCCCGCTAGGTTTCCGGGCGCGCGCGTCCGTGGGTCGCCGTCAGGCGGGCGCGAAGATTCCCGTGGCGCCCGTCGCATCGGCGGCGCCGCTGTGCGCACGATGATCGTTCGCCGGCGCGGCGAACATTCGGTCGCGCTGCAGCACCGGCAGTATGCGCTCGGCGAAGAGCCGCATGTTCAACTCGGCCTGCTCGTGGGGCATGCCGCCGAACGCGAACTCCGTCACGAGATGATCGAGCCCGGTGAGCCGCTGCAGCTCGGCCACCTGCTGTACGCAATCGTCCGGTGTGCCGACGATCTGGATCTTGACGTAGAAGTCGGTCGCCTTCTTCCGGAAGCTCGGGTCCTTCATCTTGGAGTACGTCTTCGCCATCCCGCCGTAGAACTCGTAGCCCTTCACCGAAGCGAGATGCCCGTCGGAGAAGTGGTAGTGCTCGTCGATCGAGTCCCATTTGCGCGACAGGTACGTGCCGGCGCGCTCCTGCGCCTCTTCCCGACGCTCGGCAACGGAGATGTTCGTCAAAATAATCGGCGGGCGCGGCGTGTGGCCGACGCCGGCGGCGATCTCGCGGTAGCGCTGGATGTCCTCCGCGGCCTTCGCCCACTCGTTCTGCATCACGACCAGCACGCCGAAGCCGAGCTTGGCCATGATCTCCGCCGACTCCGGACTGACGGAGGACGCGTAGAAGCGGCGCTCGGGGTGCGACACCGGCCGGGGCCGGATCGACATCTTTGGAATCGTGAAGAACTCGCCGTTCCACTCGAAGACCTCGTCGGCGAGCGCGGTGACGACGACGCGCGCCGCCTCGACGAAACGCGCGCGCGCTTCGTCCATCGGCACGCGAAAGCCCGCGTACTCCACGCTCGCGGCGCCGCGACCGAAGCCGAACAGACAGCGGCCCCCGCACATGATGTCGAGCAGCGCGATTTGTTCCGCCACGCGCACGGGGTCGTGCCACGGCAGCACGATGACGGCGGTGCCGAGCGCGATGCGCCGCGTGCGCCCGGCGAAGTACGCGAGCAGCTGCGTGGGCGCCGGCGACATCGCGTAGCCGGTGAAGTGATGCTCGAGCGCCCACAGCGAGTCGAAGCCGAGCGGCTCGGCGAGGTCGCCGAGCGCCAGGTGCTCGCCGACGACCGAGGCGTCGCTTCGACCCGGTTTGGTGAGCATGTTCAGTGCGATGCCGACTTTCATGGCGACCTCCGGCGTGATCGGACTATACACCGCGGTTGCGCCGTCCCGCGCGATGTGGTCCACTCCCCGCCATGCCGGCCGTCTTTCGCTTCGCGCTGAACGATCTGCCGCCCGAGGCGGCCAGCCTGCGCGCCGAGGTCCGCGAGTTCCTGAAAGCCGAGTTCAGCAGCGCGGCGCCGGTGAAGCGCGCGAAGTCGTGGGGCGGCTTCGACCGCGAATTTTCGCGCCGCGTGGGCGCGCGCGGCTGGATCGGCATGACGTGGCCCAAGAAATATGGCGGCCACGAGCGCTCGTTCCTCGAGCGCTACGTCATGATGGAGGAGATGCTCGCCGCCGGCGCGCCGGTGAGCGCGCACTGGGTCGCGGACCGGCAGAGCGGCCCACTGCTGCTGCGCTTCGGCACCGAGGAGCAGCGCCAGAAAATTCTGCCCGCCATCGTGCGCGGCGAGCTGGCCTTCGCGATCGGCATGAGCGAGCCCGACTCGGGCTCGGATCTCGCGTCGCTGCGCACGCGAGCCACGAAGGTCGACGGCGGCTATCTCGTCAACGGTACGAAGGTGTGGACCTCGAACGCGCACCTGTCCGACTACGCCATCGCGCTCTTCCGCACTCAGGTGGTGCCCGACAAGAAGCATGAGGGCCTCACGCAGTTCCTCGTCGATCTGCGCAACACGAACGGCATCACCATCCGGCCGATCATCGACCTCGCCGGCAAGCACCACTTCAACGAGGTGAACTTCACCGACGCTTTTGTGCCCGACGACGCGCGTGTGGGCAACGAGGGCGACGGCTGGAAGCAGGTCACCACCGAGCTCGGCTTCGAGCGCAGCGGGCCGGAGCGGTATCTGTCGTCGATCGCGCTGATCCGCGAGCTGGTCCGTGAGGTGGGCGCGCATCCCGACGATCGCGGCACCGAGGCGCTCGGCCGCATGGTCGCGAGCCTCGCGACGCTACGGCAGATGTCGACCTCCGTGGCTGGCATGCTGCAAGCGGGCGAGACGGTGAACCTGGAAGCCGCCGCGGTCAAGGACGTCGGCACGACGTTCGAGCAATCGATCCCCGAGCTCGCGCACGCGCTGCTCGACGTCGAGCCGACGCTGACGACGGGCTCCGACCTCCAGCAGGTGCTCGGCTACATCACGCAGACGGCACCGTCCTTCTCCTTGCGCGGCGGCACGCGCGAAATCCTGCGCGGCATCATCGCCAGAGGGCTAGGACTGCGATGAGTGCGCCCGACCTTCGGTCGCTCCTCTCCGACACGGTCACGCGGCTGTTCACGGACCTCGCGACCAAGGAGCTCATCGAGGCCGCGGAGAAGGGCACGTGGCCCGACAAGCTGTGGCGCGCGCTGGAGGAAGGCGGACTCACGCTGCCGCTCGTCTCCGACGACGCCGGCGGCGCGGGCGGTACGTGGCTCGACGCCCACGTCGTCATTCGCGCCTCGGGACGCTACACCGCGCCGGTGCCGCTGGCGGAGACGATCATCGCCGGGTGGCTGCTCTCGCGCGCCGGGCTCGAGGTGCCGTTCGGACCGATCACGCTGGCGCCGGTGCATCGCGGCGAGCGTCTGACCCTCGCCCGGCGCGGCGGCAACGTGACCGTCGACGGCCGCGCGTCGCGTGTGCCGTGGGGCCGCGACGCCGCCCATGTCGTCACGGTGGGCGA
>Ga0310810_10004052_pt1 | contig 16128 bp, 12 predicted proteins | sample NCmetagenome_FD_207641 | JGI IMG/M metagenome (GOLD analysis project Ga0310810, IMG submission 207641) | Soil microbial communities from experimental microcosm in Duke University, North Carolina, United States - NC | ecosystem: Engineered > Artificial ecosystem > Soil microcosm > Unclassified ... | reverse complement strand
CCCGGCAGTGACGAGAGCGATCAACTCGATCGCGCCATCGTCAGGTGGGCGGCGCTTCGTGCGGACGTGGTTCGGGACGGAGCCGGGTGAGGACGGGCTCACCAAGGTGACGTTCGTATGGGAGCCGATCCCGGCGGCGCCGGGCGTCAAGCGCGACGAACCGAAGCAGATCTCGCTCGTAGCCGCTTCGCCGTCGGGCGAGGAGTTTTTCAGCGGTCCGGTCGGTGACGTGACGAGCGCGAAAGGCGCGTCGGTCACCTTTCCAGTGAAGCCGGGCAAGCTCCGGCTGCGTCTCGCGGTGGAGGGCACCGGCCCCGGCACACTGGACAGCGAAGATCGCGAAGTAGTGGTGCCCGATCTGACCTCCGCCGACCTGCGCGTCTCGACGCCGCGGGTCTTCGTCGCCCGCACCGCCCGCGAGTATCAGCAGTTGAAGGCCGAGCCCGCGCCGATTCCCACCGCGCTCCGCGAGTTCCGTCGGACCGATCGCCTGCTCGTCCGGTTCCACGCGTTCGGCAAGCCGGACGGAGAGCTGAAGCTCCTGGCGAGACTGCTCAACACGCAGGGACAGAAGATGTCGGACCTGCCGGTGACGTCGCAGGCAGAGCCAGAAGGGCAGGTCGACCTGCCGCTCTCGAGTCTTGCCGCTGGGGAATACCTGCTGGAGGTGTCCGCGGCGACGGAAGGACACAAGCCGTCGATGGAGTTGGTAGCCTTCCGCGTGGTGGGATAGGGAGGCAGTTGACAGTTGGGCAGTTGAGAGTTGCCAGTCTCAGTCAGGCAGTTTTCAGTTCAGTCAGACAGTTCGCAGTTCGGTTCGAGCGCGTCGAAGTTTGAACTCCGCCGTGATCGACAAACTGCAAACTGCACAACTGAAACTGGCAACTCTAAACTTTGAACTGTCAACTGCTCAAGCGTACATGCCCCTCATCTTCGTCACCGTGGCGACCCTGTTGATCGCGACGATGTAGGCGGCAGTCCGCATGTCGATGCTGTAGCGCTGCGCGGTCTGCAGGACGGCGTGATACGCCTCCATCATCTTCGCTTCCAGCCGTTCGTTGACTTCCTTCTCCGACCAGAAGTAGCCGTGGCGATCCTGGACCCACTCGAAATACGAAGTGGTGACGCCGCCGGCGTTGGCGAGGATGTCGGGGACGATGAACACGCCGCGATCGTGCAGCGCCTTGGTCGCTTCCGGAGTCGTCGGGCCGTTGGCGCCTTCGACGACGAGCTTCGCCTTGATCTTGCCGACATTCTCCGCGGTAATCTGATTCTCGAGAGCGGCAGGGATGAGGATGTCGACGTCGAGCCCGAACAGCTCGTCGTTCCTGAGGACCTCACCGCCGTTGAAGCCGGCCACGGTGCGGTGCTGCGAGACGTAGGCCGCGAGCGCCTTGGCGTCGAGCCCCCTGGCGTTGTGGACGCCGCCCTTCCAGTCGGTGACGCCGACGATGATCGCGCCCTGCTCGGCGAGCAGCTCCGCGGCGATGCCGCCGACGTTTCCGAAGCCCTGCACCGCTACCTTGGCGCCCTTCAGCGAGAACCCGAGGTGCTTGGCCGACTCACGCGCCACGATCATTACGCCGCGGCCGGTGGCCTCGCGCCGGCCGAGTGAGCCGCCCATCTCGACCGGCTTGCCAGTGACGACCGCGGTGGAGGTGTGCCCGACGTGCATCGAGTAGGTGTCGGAGAACCACGCCATGATCTGTTCGTTGGTGTTGACGTCGGGCGCGGGGACGTCCTTGTCGGGGCCGATCGCGTCGATGATCTCCGCGCAGTAGCGGCGGGTCAGCGCTTCGAGCTCGCGGCGCGACATCCGGGTGGGATCGCAGATGACGCCGCCCTTGCCGCCGCCGAAGGGCAGCTGCGCCACCGCGCACTTCCACGTCATCCACGCCGCCAGCGCCGTGACCTCGTCGAGCGTCACGCCGGGGTGGTAGCGGATGCCGCCCTTGGCCGGCCCGAGCGTGATGTTGTATTGAACCCGGTACCCGGTGAAGACCTCGATCTCCCCGTTGTCCATCTGCACGGGACAGGACACGATGATCTGACGCTTCGGGTTCGTCAGCATCTTCCACAGTCCCTTGTCCAGGTTCAGAATCTTGGCGGCGCCTTCGAACTCCTGGAGCATTGCGCCAAATACCGATCCGTGTCCCTCCATACGTCTCCTGTCGCGAGAACAAACGAATCACAGTAGCGTTGTCCCGCCTGGAATGTCAATTGCGCATTGACGGCATTTGTCTAGGGCATCGACGCGAGAGGCCGCAGACTCGCTGCGGCACAGTCGAAAGACAGCTGCAGACACAAGCGCACAGGAGCCGCCCGTATAATGGCAAGGTTATGAAGGGTGTCATCAATCCGGCGGAAACCGGCAAGTCGCGATGGGAGCGCGAGACGCTCGAGCCGACCCTCGCCAAGTCCCCGGAGCGCAAGGGTCCCTTCACCACGATTTCCGGCCAGTCAATCGACCGCCTTTACACCGCCGACGACATTGCCGATCGCGACTACGCGCGCGACGTCGGCAACCCCGGCGACTTCCCGTACGTGCGCGGCATCCACCCGAGCGGCTACCGCGGCAAGCTCTGGACGATGCGGCAGTTTGCCGGGTTCGGCACGCCGGAGGAAACGAATCAGCGATACAAGGACCTGATCGCCGCGGGCGGCACCGGCCTGAGCGTCGCCTTCGATCTGCCGACGCTGATGGGCCGCGATCCGGATCACCCGCTGTCGCTCGGCGAAGTGGGGAAGTGCGGCGTCAACATCACCTCGCTGGCCGACATGGAGCGGTTGTTCGACGGCATCTCGCTCGCCGACATCACCACTTCCATGACCATCAACTCGCCGGCGCCGATGATCTTCGCGATGTACCTGGTCGTCGCGGAGAAGCAGGGCGCCGACTGGAAGAAGATCTCGGGGACGATCCAGAACGACATCCTCAAGGAATTCATCGCCCAGAAGGAGTACATCTTCCCGCCGCGCCCGTCGATGCGGCTGATCACCGACATCTTCGCGTTCTGCGCGGCGGAAGTGCCGAAGTGGAACACGATCTCGGTGAGCGGGTACCACATCCGCGAAGCGGGATCGACGGCGCTGCAGGAGCTGGCCTTCACGCTGCGGGACGGCCTCGAGTACGTGCAGTACGGCGTCGATGCCGGGCTGAAGGTCGACGACTTCGTCCCGCGTATCTCGTTCTTCTTCAACTCGCACAGCGACTTCTTCGAGGAGATCGCCAAGTACCGCGCGGCGCGAAAGCTGTGGGCCGAAGCGATGCGCGACCGGTTCGGGGCGAAGCACCCGCGCTCGTGGCAGCTCCGCTTCCACACCCAGACCGCCGGCGTCTCGCTCACCGCCCAGCAGCCCTACAACAACGTCGTGCGGACCGCGCTCCAGGCGCTGGCCGCGGTGCTCGGCGGCACCAACTCACTGCACACCAACTCGCTCGACGAGGCCCTCTCCCTGCCGACTAAGGAAGCCGCGACGATTGCGCTGCGCACGCAGCAGATCATCGCCCACGAGAGCGGCGTCACCAACGTCGTCGATCCACTGGGCGGCTCCTACTTCGTCGAGAAGCTGACGCGGGACATGGAGCTCGGCACCCTCAAGTACTGGGACACCATCGATCGGATGGGCGGGATGGTCGAAGCGATCGAGCTGGGATACCCCCAGAAGGAAATCGCCGAAGCCTCCTACCAGTTCCAGCAGGCCGTGGAGCGGCGCGACAAGATCATCGTCGGGGTCAACGACTACCTGCAGACCGACGAGAAGCCAATCGAGATCCTCTACATCGACGACAGCACGGCCGATACCCAGCTGGCGAGGCTCGATGCGCTGAGGCAGACCCGCGACAACGGTCGCGTGGAGCGGGCGCTCGACGGCCTGCGCAAAGCAGCGCGCGGCCGCGACAATACGATGCCCCCCCTCCTGGAATGCGTGCGCGCCTATGCAACGGTGGGAGAAATGTGCGACGCGCTCCGCGAGGTCTGGGGAGAATATGAGGAAGTACCGGTCATATGAGCCAGAAGATCAGGGTCGTCATCGCTAAGCCCGGGCTCGACGGCCACGACCGGGGCGCCAAGGTGATCGCCCGGGCCCTGCGCGATGCCGGCATGGAGGTCATCTACACCGGCCTTCGGCAGACGCCGGAGCAGATTGTCAGCGCCGCATTGCAGGAAGATGCAGATGTGATCGGCCTGTCCATTCTCTCGGGCGCACACATGCACATCTGCCCGCGGGTGATGGAGCTTCTCAAAGAGAAAGGCCTCGATGACGTGCAAGTGGTCGTCGGGGGTATCATTCCCGACCAGGACGTGCCGAAATTGAATGAGATGGGAATCCGGGGGATCTTCATCCCTGGCACGCCGATGCAGCAGATCGTCGATTTCATCAACGGAAACGCCCGCGCCCGGGTCTAATCCCACAGTTCACTGAGTTGCAGATGCCATCAGCCCGAACTCCCGCTCGGATTGGCCGGTTTCGATCGCATCAGCACGCGGGTGGATGCTCCACTCGAGTGAGCTGAGAGGTTAGTCGCGTGTCGATGCCCCCGACACTGCTGCTCGCCGACGACAGCCTCACCATCCAGCGGGTGGTGTCGCTGACCTTTGCCGATCAGCCGGTCCGGGTGGTGGTCGCCAAGGACGGTCAGGACGCGATCAACCGGATGGCCAAGGAACGGCCGGATGTCGTCCTGGCCGACACGAACATGCCTTGCGTGGACGGCTACGAGCTGGCCCGCTGGGTCCGGGAGCAGCCCCACTTGAGCACGGTGCCCGTCCTGCTGCTGGCGGGTGTCGCCGATCCGGTCGACGAGCAGCGTCTCCACGATTCGGGGGCGAACGGCGTCCTCGAAAAACCATTCGAGCCGAGCCACGTGATCAGTCGAGTCAAAGAGCTGCTGGGTCTCAAGGGCGCGCCTCCCGGTCCGGCGGCCCGGTTGGTGACTGCTTCCGACGTCAAGCCCGTGGCCAGGAGGCCTGAGCCCGAGGCGCGGCAGGCCGATAAGTCGGCCGTGGAGAGGCGGGAGCCGCCGTCGTCTGCTGCTGGTGCCGGAGCCACCAACGCGTCCGCCCGAGGGGACGCGCCAATGGTGTGGCCTCCGGCGGATTCGACCGCGGAAGCGGCCGGGGACGCCGCCGCCCGCGAGGCATCTGGCGAGGACTCCGAGCCGTACGACATGCCGGTGCCGGCAGGTGACGCGCGCGACTGGTTCCCCGACGATCCTCCTCAGACTTCGTACAAGCCCTCGGCGGCACTGCTCGGAGAGACACCCGGGCGATCCGAGGCTGCATTCGAGGCTCCGGCCGCAGCGAGTGCCGGGCCTTCCGATACCCCGCACCGGCCGGGGAGCGGAATCTTCTCGCGGCCGCGGCCGTCGTCGGCGGCCGACGTCTTCGAATCGCTGCTTGCTGCCGAACAAGGCCAGACCGCGCCGCCCGAGATCGCGGCCGCCACCGCCGAACTGACGCCCGCCGCGCTCGACGACCTGGCTGCGCGAGTGGTGGAGCGGTTGCGCCCGGAACTGCAGGCCATGGCCGTCGACATGCGCTCGATGGTCGCGGAGCTCGTGCAGGCCGCTGTCAAAGATGCGCTGCCCGGCGCGGTGACCGAGCAGGTGCGCGAGAGCCTGGTGCCGGCGATTCGCGAGACCGTGCGGGAGGTCGCCGACGCAGCGATCCGCAGCTCGCTGTCTGAGACGGTCGCCACGGCGGTGCCGGCAGCGATCGTGGAAGCGGTTCGTGGAGACGGCGGCAGCCAGGTGCAGGCAATCGTCCGCGAGACCGCCGAACGGCAGGTCGGCGAGGAGATCGCGCGTATTCGCAACCGGGCCGGCGCATAACCGGAGGCCTGGGGCGTTCCCCTCACCGGTGCGTCGCTGACGTCGGCGGCGCTGCTGGTCGCGCTACCATTACTGGATATGTCCGTCCCGGAGAAGCCGGCCCTCGAGGGCCTGGAACAGAAGTGGAACGCGCGTTGGGAGTCCCAGGGGATCTACCGGTTCGATCGTTCGCGTCCGCGCGACCAGGTTTATGCGATCGACACGCCGCCGCCGACCGTGAGCGGCTCCCTGCACGTCGGCCACGTCCTCTCGTACACCCACACCGATCTGATCGCCCGGTTCCAGCGGATGCTCGGCAAGGAAGTGTTCTACCCGATGGGGTGGGACGACAACGGCCTGCCGACCGAGCGGCGGGTGCAGAACTACTTCGGCGTGCGCTGCGACCCCTCGTTGCCCTACGACGCGAGCTTCACGCCGCCGGCGCAGCCGCCCAAGCACGCCATCTCGATCTCACGCCCGAATTTCATCGAGCTGTGCGCGAAGCTGACCGCCGAGGACGAGAAGGCGTTCGAGCATCTGTGGCGCTATCTCGGCCTCTCGGTGGACTGGTCGATGACCTACGCCACGATCGGCAAGCGCGAGCAGCGCATCTCGCAGATGATGTTCCTCCGCCTGGTGCGTCGCGGCCTGGCGTATCAGCTCGAGGCGCCGACGCTCTGGGATGTGGACTTCAAGACCGCAGTCGCGCAGGCCGAGCTCGAGGATCGCGAACAGCCTGGCGCCTATCATCGTATCCACTTCGCGAAGGCCGCCGGCGCTGGCTCGATCGCCATTGAGACGACGCGCCCGGAGCTGATTCCGGCTTGCGTGGCACTGGTCGCGCACCCCGACGACGAGCGCTACAAGCCGCTGTTCGGCTCTCATGTGACGACGCCGCTGTTCGGCGCTCGCGTGCCGGTGATGGCCCACGCGCTGGCCGACCCCGAGAAGGGAAGCGGAATCGCGATGATCTGCACCTTCGGCGACATCACCGACGTCACCTGGTGGCGCGAGCTCAAGCTGCCGGTGCGTGCGGTGGTGCAGCCGAACGGCACGCTCGGCCCGGTCACGTGGGGAACACCGGGCTGGGAGTCGGAGGACCCAGTCCGCGCGCAGCAGGCTTACGATCAGCTCGCCGGCCTGTCCGCGAAGAAGGCCCAGGCGAAGATCGTGGAGTTGCTGCGCGAGAGCGGTGACCTCGCCGGCGACCCGAAGCCGATCACCCACGCGGTCAAGTTCTACGAGAAGGGCGACCGGCCGCTCGAGATCATCACGAGCCGTCAGTGGTTCATCAAGACGATCGAGTTCCGCGAGCAGCTCCTCGACCGCGGGCGGCGGCTGCAGTGGCACCCGGAATACATGCGGGCGCGCTACGAGAACTGGGTCAACGGGCTGACCGGCGACTGGTGCATTTCGCGCCAGCGCTTTTTCGGCGTGCCCTTCCCGGTCTGGTATCCGGTTCGGGCCGACGGAAGCATCGACTACGGCGGCGCGATCGTGCCCGACGAGGCGAGCCTGCCGATCGATCCTTCCACCGACGTGCCACCCGGTTACACCGCGGCTCAGCGCGGGGCGGCTGGAGGATTCGTCGGCGATCCCGACGTGATGGACACGTGGGCGACGTCCTCGGTGACGCCACAGATCGTCACCCGCTGGGAGAACGATTCCGAAGTGTTCGCGCACACGTTCCCGATGGACCTGCGTCCGCAGGCGCACGACATCATCAGGACGTGGCTGTTCTCGAGCGTGCTGCGAGCGCACCTCGAGAACGGCTCGCTGCCGTGGGCGCATGCGGCGATCTCGGGATTCGTCCTGGATCCCGACCGCAAGAAGATGTCGAAGTCGAAGGGCAACGTGGTCACGCCGCTCGGCCTGCTCCAGGAGTACGGCTCGGACGGCGTTCGCTACTGGGCCGCCCGCGGCGGTCCGGGCGTGGACACGGCGTTCGACGTCGGTCAGATGAAGATTGGCCGCAAGCTGGCGATGAAGCTGCTGAACGTCTCGAAGTTCGTCCTTGCCGGGGAACAAGCAGACGGTGAGATCACCGAGACGCTGGATCGCGGCATGCTGATGAGCCTGGCCGAGCTCGTGGACGAGACCACGCGCGAGCTGGAGCAGTACGACTACGCCAAGGCGCTCCAGCGCGTCGAATCGTTCTTCTGGGCCTTCTGCGACAACTACATCGAGGCAGTGAAGTCTCGCCGCTACGGCGATCACGGTCCTGAGGCCGCCGCGTCGGCATCCACGGCGATGCGCCGGGCGTTGTCGGTGCTGCTGCGGCTGCTCGCGCCGTACCTCGCCTTCACTTGCGAAGAAGTCTGGTCCTGGTGGCAGACCGGCTCGATTCACCGGGCACCATGGCCAACGGCCGCCGACGCGTTGGGGACGACGCTCGATGACACCGGCGAGCGCGCGGCCTACGGAAATCTCGCCGTCGGACTGGAAAATATCCGGAAGGCCAAGGCCGACCTCAAGCTTTCAGTCGGCACCGAGGTGCAGGCCGTCCGCTACTTCGGCCCGCACGGAGAAGTCGAAGCGCTTCGTCATATCGAACGCGACTTGAAATCGGCAGTGAGGGCCGGCTCGCTGCGGCTCGAAGTCGGCGAGCCGTCAGTCGCCGTCACCCTCAAGCCGGCGGAGGGGTAATGCCGCTGAATCCGCCCGGGCGCGACACCTACGCGAAGCTGGTTCGCGAGGCGCTCGCCGAGGACATCGGCTCCGGCGATGTGACGACGAAGGCGACGGTCGGCGAGCAGGCGAAAGCGCGCGGCACCCTGCTGGCCAAGTCTGCGCTTGTCGTCGCCGGACTCGATGTCGCCTCTGAAGTGTTCCGCCAGCTCGATCCCGAGGTCGTGGTCGAGGTGCGGTGGGGCGATGGCGCGCACGTCCAGCCGCTCGACGCAATCGCCGAGGTGACGGGCCGCGCGTCGGCGCTGCTGACCGGGGAACGGACGGCGCTCAACATCCTTCAGCGGTTGTCCGGGATTGCGACCCTGACGGACAAGTTCGTGACCGCCGCCGCCGGCCGCATCACCGTGCTGGACACGCGTAAGACGACGCCGGGATGGCGCGACCTCGAAAAATACGCCGTCCGTTGCGGCGGTGGAACCAACCATCGAGAGCGTCTCGACGCGGGCGTGCTGATCAAGGACAACCACAAGCGTCTGGGGGGCGGGATCGCCGCGGCCGTGAAGGCAGCGCAGGCGGCCGGTCACGAATCTGGCGTCGAAGTGGAAGTGGAGTCGCTCGAGGAAGTTGACGAAGCGCTGCAGGCCGGCGCCCCGCGCATCCTGCTCGACAACTTCACGACCTATGACATTCGCCAGGCCATGGAGCGGATTGGTAACAAGGCGGTCGTGGAGCTGTCGGGCGGCATCACGCTCGACCGCATTCCCGAACTGGCGACAACCGGTGCCCAGTTCGTGTCGGTCGGCGCGCTGACCCACTCGGCGCCGTCGGCGGACATCAGCTTTGAGCTGGAGGGCGTCTAAGACGTGTCGGGAGCCGGGATGACGGCTTCGCCGTCCGGGAGTCGGGAGATACAACGCTGATCGGGAGCGATCTGCGATCGGGATCGTCGGGGCGGGCGGGCCTGCCTTTGGCGCTTCGGGCTGCTCTCAGTCAACTGGCGGCGCGCCGGCCAGACCTGTCGGTCGACGTGCAGTGGTTCGACACGGTCGAGTCCACGATGGACGTGGCTGCGGAGGCGGCCGCGGATGGCGCAGCCGCAGGACGCATCGCTATTGCCGATCAGCAGACCGCGGGCCGCGGACGGCGCGGGCATGCGTGGAGCTCTCCGCCAGGTGCCGGCCTCTATTTCTCCTATCTCGCGCGGCCGGCCCGGCACGTCGACCTGATCACGCTTGCCGCCGGAGTCGGAGTTCGAGACGGTATTGCCGCGGCGACCGGTGTCCGCGCCGAGTTGAAGTGGCCGAACGATCTGCTGGTCGGCTCACGCAAGCTGGCAGGTCTGCTGGCCGAAGGGCACCATCTTTCAACCCCGGACGCCTCGGTCGTGATTGGGGTGGGCGTGAACGTCGCACCGGCCGCGTACCCGCCCGAGGTCGCGCTTCGAGCCACCAACCTCGAAAACGAAGCCGCGCGCGAGGTCCCGCGCTTCAGCGTGTTCGCCGCCGTGCTCGAGCACCTCGCCGACGCGCTGCGGACGCTCGATGGTGGGGATGCTGGTGATATCCTGCGGCGATGGCGTGACGCGTCGCCGCTCGCGGTCGGCGCGACGGTGCGCTGGGTGAAGGATGGTGTCGAAGTGCAGGGCGTCACGGCGGGGATCGACGATTCGGGCGCGCTGCTTGTTCGAACCTCAACGGCCGTCGAACGCGTGATCGCCGGAGAGTTGCAATGGGAGTTGCCCGGCTCCTGACTCCTAACTCCTGACTCCTGACTCCTGTTCGTGATCGACCACTACTGCCGCGAAATCGAAGCGTATCTCTGCCGCAAGAACGACGGGCACCTGATCCGCATCGCCGGACCCGCGTTCGAACGGGTCACGAGCTGGGCGCAGCAGGGGATTCCGCTCAACGTGGCGTTGCGCGGCGTCGATCGGTACTTCGAGCGCTACTATCGGAAGGGCCCGAGACGACGGCCGGTTCGCATCGAGTTCTGCGAGGCCGACGTGCTCGACGCGTTCGACGAATGGCGTCGCGCCGTCGGCGTGACGGTCCTGAGTGCCGATGCGGAGACGGCGACGCCGGTCGAGGAGCCGGTCCCTGACGCCCCTCGAGCCCGGCGCTCGCTGCGGGCCCACATCGAATCGGTCCTGGCGCGGCTGACGGTCCTGCGCGGCAGCGACAAGCTGGGCGCCGTAGCCGACACTGCGCTTGCCGCCGCGGTTCGAACCATCGAGCCGCTCCTGCACGAGTCCGAGCGCGCCCGGGGCGAACAGCGGCAGCGAGTCGTTGACACACTCGCGGCCGCTGACAATCAGCTGATCGATGCGCTCGAGGTCCTGCTGCCCGAGAGTGTGCGCGCCGAATACGACGCTGAGGCCGCCCGGGAGCTCGAGCCGTTCCGGTCGCGCATGACCGACGATGCCTACCACCACGCTCGTCGTGCCGTCGTCCGCCGGCGCATTCGCGAGGAACAGGGGCTGCCGGAGATCAGCGCGTGAGCGAGGCCTCGCCCGAGACCCTGACGCTTCGAATCGAGAAGCCGGTCGCGGGCGGCCGCATGCTGGCCCGCGCCGACGGAGCGGTCGTGCTCGTGGCCGGCGCGCTCCCGGGAGAGCTGGTCGTGGCGCGAGTCGAGCGGAGCGGCCAGGGGACGCGCTTTGCGCGTACGGTGCGCGTCCTCGAGCCCTCGGAGGACCGCGTCGGTGAGCCAAACCCATGCGGCGGCTGCGTCCTGGCGCATGCCCGCTACGAGCGGCAGCTCGCGATCAAGCAGCAGATCGTCCAGGACGGCTTCGCGCGGCTTGCCAGGCAGACGATCGATCCGCCGGCCATCTTCCCGTCACCGGCCGACGGATACCGGATGCGGGCGCGGCTGCACGTCGAGGATCGGCGAATCGGGTTCTTCCTCGAGGGGACGCACACACTGTGCGATGCGGCGTCCACCCGGCAGCTCCGGCCTGACACCCACGCAGCGCTCGATGCCCTGATCCTCGCGCTTGGAACAACCGCCGACGATGTGCTCGCCATCGAGCTGGCCGAGAACCGCGAAGCGACAGAGCGCGCCGTACACCTCGAAGCAAGGGCCGATGCCGACACGGCCCGGCTCGGCAGCGTGACGGTGCCCGGCATTACGGGCATCTCGTTCTCGCACCCTCGTTCGCCGCGCATCCATGTCGTGAGCGGCGACGGGCGGGTGACGGATCGATTCGTCCGCGGCGAACGCGAGTGGGCGGTCAGCCGGAGCGCGTCGGCGTTCTTCCAGGGCAACCGGTACCTCCTCGACACACTGGTCAATCACGTCGTCGACCGGTTGGGGAGTGGCGGTGGCGTCACCGACCTCTACGCCGGCGCCGGGCTGTTCTCGATCGCTGCCGCGGCGCACGGGCTGGCGCCGGTGATGGCCGTGGAGGGTGACCCGCTATCAGCCGCCGAGCTTCGCCGCAACAGCGCCCCCTGGCGTGGGTTGATTCAGGCGCGGCACGCGCCGGTCGAGGACTACGTGCGCGATCGACGGCTCGTAAGATCCCACACCGTGCTGCTCGACCCGCCGCGCACCGGGCTCTCCCGCCGTGGGCTCGAGGGCACGATCGCACTTCGCTCGCCGCGAATCGTCTACGTCTCGTGCGACGTCGCAACACTGGCGCGAGACGCCAGGGCGATCGTCGAGGCCGGCTACGAGATGACAGAGCTCGCGCTCTTCGATTTGTTTCCGAACACCGCGCATGTGGAAAGCGTGGTGGTGTTCGACCTGATTGGTTAACTCTCTCCCCGCGCCGCTCGCAGGAAACCCTCGAAGAGCGGCCTGAATTCCCCGGTTCTCCAGAAGTTCTCCGGGTGCCATTGGACGGCGATGCAGAAGCGGCTGGCCGGCCGTTCGATGGCTTCGATCACGCCGTCGGGCGCGGTGGCGCTCACCTCGAATCCCTCGGCGACCCTCTTCACCGACTGGTGATGCCGGCTGTTGACGCTCAGGCTCTCGCCGTCGAGGTCGTCCTGCATGATCGTCCAGAGCATCGAGCCCTTGCTCACCCACACCTCGTGCGCGATGTGGAAGCGCGGCTCGCGAATCGCGTGATCGAGCGCGCCGGCAACTTCTGACGGGATGTCCTGGACGAGCGATCCGCCCATCGCCACGTTCAGCACCTGCATGCCGCGGCAGATCGCGAGCAGCGGAATGCCGGCGGCGACCGCGGCCCGGGCGAGCGCGATCTCGAAGGCGTCGCGGCCTGGTTCGGCCGGTTCGTAGGTTGCGTGCGGCGTCTCGCCGTAGAGGCCTGGGTCCACGTCGCCCCCCCCGGTGAGCATGACGCCGCGGACCCGGGCCACGATCGACGCGGGATCTTCGTGCGTGTCGGCTACTTCCACGGGGTCACCGCCGGCGCGGCGCACCGATTCCAGGTAGTCGGTGACACGGCGGTTCTGCGAGACCGCAATCAGGGCCATGGTGATTCTCCGATCACATCCGGGGCGGCACGCGGATGCCCATCAGGTCGAGCACGCGGGACAGCTGCTGCCGGAAGTAGACGACGCCGGCCGCGCGCCAGCGGCGGACGTCGTCTCGTTCCTCGTTGAGGATCGGCGCACGGTGGTAGAAGGCGTTGAACATCTGCGCGAGTCCGAAGCCGTACTTGGCGAGCACCGAGAATTCCAGCGTCCGAATGACCTGCCCGACGATGTCGTCGAGACGGGACGCCTCGAGGACCAGCGCCCAGAGCTCGTGGTCGCCGTCGGCGCCGTTCAGGGCCTCCGGCGTCAGCGCCGGCAGCCCGGTGAGGAGGTCGTGCTCGCCGCGACCTTCGCGCTCCTGCAGCTTCTGGAAGATGTTGTTGGCTCGAACGACGGCGTACTGCAGGTACGGTCCGCTTTCGCCCTCGAAGCTCAGAGCCTCGTCGATGTCGAAGGCGATGACCTTGGTCCGCGAGTACTTCACCAGGAAGTAGCGCACCGCGGCGATGCCGATGTCGGACGCAATCCGGCGCCGCTCGGCATCGGCGAGTTCGGGTTGGCGGCGTTCGACTTCCGCGAGGGCCTTCTCGATGACGCGATCGATCAGGTCGTCGGCCTTCACGCCGAGTCCCTTGCGGCCGGACACCTCGACGAACGGTTTCTTCGCTTCCTCCGAATCGGGCGCCGGCGCGAACCCGAGCTCGCGGGCGGTCGCATGTGAGAGCGCAACCATCTCGTACGAGAAGTGGTGAAGCCGCTCGGATTCGGCGGGGTGACCGACCGCGATCAGCGCCTGCTTGAGAAGCTTCTGCAGGTACGACTGGCGGACGTCGATGACGTTGTAGGTGGCGGCCGCTCCGCCAAACGGCGGGTGAGTGGCCTCGGCGAGCGCCGCCTGGCTGGTCGTCGCCCAGAGCGCGTTACCGTTTCTCCGTGAGGCAAAGTGGCGGTACTGAAAGTCGCGGCCGAGGATTCCGGACTTCCAGAACTGATACGCCATGTCCTTACCAACGTAGGTCACGGTTCCATTCGAACGAACGATCACCTTCTCGCGCTGCTCCGGGTCGTCCTCGGCCGCCTCGTCGCGCGGTGCCGCCGGGTCCTCGTCGATCGTCATCACCCAGCAGCCGGCCAGCCGCCCCTCGGTCTGGAGGAACACGGCGTTCTGCTCTTTGAGAACCTCGAACGCGCGGGCCCAGAACTTCAGGCGCAGGATGTCGCCCTCCCACGTCAGCAGCTCGTAATCGATGTTGAGCCGGGCCATCGTCTGGAGGTGGCAGCGGACGATGCGATCCGCGATGAAGGCGCCCATTGCGGCCGCCGGCTCGATGCCGTGCTCGATGGCGTGCAGCGCCTCGGCCCGGACCTTGAGACGCTCCGTGTCGGCCTCGTACCACTCGGTCACGCGTGCGTAGAGGTCCCAGCAGTAGTAGTCGAATCGCGTGGTGTCGGCGAGCGCTTTGATTTCATCGAGCGACTTCGGCTCGAGCGCCTGGAAGCCGACGACAACGTCGGCGACCTGAACGCCGGTGTCGTCGATGTAGTTCTGGACTTCGACCGGCGTGCCGCTGAAGCGGAGCACGCGCACGAGCGTGTCGCCGAGCGCAGCGTTGCGCAGGTGGCCTATATGTGCCGCCTTGTTCGGATTGATCGCGGTGTGTTCGACGATGGTCTTGCCAATGGGCGGCGCCTGGGCAGGGAGGCTTCCCGCCAGGCCCAGCCGAGTGCAGAGAAACGCCGGCCGATCCAGGAAGACGTTCAGGTAACCGTTTGCCGCGGCTTCGACGCGTGCGACGCCGGGAATCGCGCCCATCTCGGCGGCGAGCTCCTGCGCGATCGCCCGCGGCGCCTTACGCAGGCGGCGCGCGAGCTCGAAGGCGACAGGGGTGCCCAGATCACCGAGCGTGCGGTTCGGCGGTGTCTCGATCGCGACGGTTACGCCGGCGTCCTCGCCGATCTGGTGCTTCTCGGCGAGAATCGCGCGCACACGCGCCTCGAGTGCTTCGTGGAGCGGCAGAATCATGCGTGTTCGTTCGTTGACTCGACCTTAGCGGTGCGGTACGCTTTACGCGCGAAGTCGGTCGATGCGGGCCATGTCCGCGGGCACCATGCATTCTACAGTGAACCGGGGACATGGTTGACGCCGGGATAGGCCGCCTGCTGATTGCCAGCCTGCACCAGGGCATTGCCGACGTCTCGCCCACGCGCCTCGATTTCTACGAGAACTGGCTGAGTCCGACGGGCATGCGCGACGGACGTATGGGCCTGGCGCCGCTCGGAGCCGTCCTGAGCTTCGTTCAACGCGAGGAGCCTCCGGCCGATCGCGTCATCGTGGCACACGCAGGGGTGTGCGCCGCAGAGTGGACGTTCGGTAGTCTCTCCGGCTTCCGGAAGCGAATCATGGAGCGGCTCCCGTTCTCGCTGAGGGTCCGCGCCGCGCTCGGAGTCGGCCGCGCCCTCGTCCTCGAGACGATCAGCCGCTCCAAGGTCGTCCTCCATCTGAAGGACGGTCAGGGCAGCATCGAGATCAAGTCGCCGCTTTTCGATTACCTGAGGGAGCCCTCGTCGATGCCGATGCGGCGGTACTACGCATCGGCGTACACTGAGTGCCTGCGACTATGCGGCGTGGATGGGCTCGTGGACGTGGACGAATCGGCGCCAGGCTGCCGGCTGAGGCTGGTCGTGCGCGGCATGGCTCCGGCCACGGTGGGAGTGCTCGACCGCGCCTGATCGCACGTGCCCTTCTTCTCCTTGGCGTACTAACCCTCGTCCCACGGCCCTCGTACGCGCAGCTTGCGCCTGGCGCCGTCGTCGTAGTCCTGCCCTTCGAGAACCCGCAGGCGAACCCGCGCCTGCTCTGGCTTCGCGAAGGTCTGGCGACGCTGCTCTCCGACGCGGTAGATGCGGCGGGGTTCGAGGTCGTCGGCCGCGACGAGCGCGTGGCTGCGTTCGATCGGCTGCAGTTGCCGATTGCCGCGGCGCTGAGCCGTGCGTCAACCGTCAGGGTCGGACAAGCCGTGGGCGCCAGCGCGGTGATTGTCGGCCGTGTCGAACAGTCCGCAGACGATCTCGTCGTGACGGCTCGCATGGTTCAGCTCGATAGCGGCCGTCTGTCTCCGGACGCGACCGAACGCGGACCGCTCAGCGGGCTGTTCCAGCTGACGGCGTCGCTCGCGGGCCGGCTAGCCGGTAGCGGCGGCCCGGTAACTGCGTGGCAGCCGCCGCCGTCGGTGGCCG
>Ga0310810_10004048_pt1 | contig 16131 bp, 14 predicted proteins | sample NCmetagenome_FD_207641 | JGI IMG/M metagenome (GOLD analysis project Ga0310810, IMG submission 207641) | Soil microbial communities from experimental microcosm in Duke University, North Carolina, United States - NC | ecosystem: Engineered > Artificial ecosystem > Soil microcosm > Unclassified ... | reverse complement strand
GGTCCCGAGGAAATCAGTGCGAGCCATGAGAAAAGCTTCACCCGCTTTGAAAGTTCGCAGCACTTTGTCGCCGGTCACGATATTGTTCTCGACGGCCGTACGGCGGAAGTCCGCGCCAATCTCATCGCCATGCATATGTGGCAGGGCAGTAAAACCGACGCGAACGAGCTGGACCACTTTTTTATCGCGGGCGGAGTCATACACGCGACCCTGATGCAGTCGGATGGACAGTGGAGAATCGCGCAGATGAGGAATGCTGTCGTCTGGCGGGCCGGAGGCTTCAGGGACATGAGGCAGACCGGCACAGTCACGAAAGGAACGCAGAGCTGACTGACTCCGATATCGCTCGCCGGGAGCGGACCGGCAATGCCTTGCAGAGCCTCGCCTCAGAAACAGGGATTCAATGCTTGCCGTCGCAGGCGTCCGCCCGTGCGAGGAGAAAGGCCCTTTCGCGCGCGTTGCGCGTCAGCGTGGCCGCCGCCTTGAATTCTGAACGCGCCTCGGCCAGTCGACCGGCCCGGAACAGAAAGTCGCCCTTCGCCGCCGGCAATGGCGCGTAGGCGCGCAGGGGGGCGGCATCGATCTCGGCCAGCAGTCTGAGCCCCGCGTCGGGCCCGAAGGCCATGCTGTGGGCGATCGCGCGATTGAGATCCACCACGGGCGAGGGGGCGACGACGCGCAGCCGATCATAGAGCGCGGCGATGCGCGGCCAGTCGGTATCGTCGGCGCGGCGCGCGCGGGCGTGGCAGGCGGCGAGCGCGGCTTGCAGGACATAGGGGCCGGCATCTCCCGCCGTGGCGCCCAGCGCTTCGGCGCGAGCCAGCGCATCGAGGCCCTGGCGGATCAGCAAATGGTCCCAGCGCGCACGGTCCTGCTCGGTGAGCGGTATCAAGGCGCCGTCCGGCCCGGTGCGCGCCTTATTGCGCGACGCCTGGATCTCCATCAGGGCCAGGAGGCCGAACACTTCGGCATCGTCGGGCATCAGCGCGGCCAGTATGCGGCCGAGCCGTTGCGCCTCCAGGCACAGGCCCGGCCGGACAAGGTCGTCGCCCGCCGTGGCCGCGTAGCCTTCATTGAAAATGAGGTAGATGACCTCGAGCACCGAGGGCAGCCGCGCCGCCCGTTCCGGGCCCCGCGGCACTTCGAAGGTCAATCCGGCCTTTGCGATCGTCTTCTTCGCGCGGACGAGACGCTGCGCGATCGTGGCCTCGGTCGACAGGAAGGCGCGGGCGATCTCGTCGGTCGTCAGGCCGCCGACCACCTTGAGGGTGAGCGCCGCACGGGCGTCGGGCGACAGCATCGGGTGGCAGGCCGTGAAGATGAGGCCCAGCAGCTCATCGCCGAGATCATCGTCGATGGCCGCTTCGATCGCCGCGGCCGCACCGTCGCGCGTCTCGTCCACTGTGCGCGCGATCTCCTTGTGCTTGCGATCGCGCATCTGGTCGCGCCGGAAGCCATCGACGGCGCGGCGCTTGGCGACGGCCATCAGCCAGGCGCCCGGATTGTCAGGAACGCCGGTCCGCGGCCACTCGGACAGGGCGACGACCAGCGCGTCCTGCGCCAGCTCCTCGGCATGATCGACGTTCCGCACGATGCGGGCCAGGCCCGCGATGAGCCTGGCCCGTTCGATGCGAAAGGTCGCCTCTATTGCTCGATCAGTTTCCGCCTGGTGCGCGTCGCCTGCGGTCACACGGCATTTTCGGCCACGGCCGCAGGCGAGAACAAGGCCTGTCCCGTCACGCGACGCCGAGCTTTCCGCGCTCCCCGTCACGGGGCGCCGCGAGCTCCTCGGGCGTCATGTAATCCGCCAGATCCGCCGCCTCGAAGAATGGACGGATCTCGAGCTCGCTCCGGCCCGGCATGACGTTGGGGCTGCGCATCGCCCAGGCCACCGCCTCGTCCATGTCCTTGACCTCCCAGATCGAGAAGCCGGCGACCAGCTCGCGGGCCTCGGCGAACGGCCCGTCGATGACCGTGCGGCGGCCGCCGTCGATGACGATGCGCTTGGACTGGGCGCTTGGCTTGAGGCCGGCGCCTGCGACCAACACACCGGCCTTGACCAACTCCTCGGTGAACGCGTCCATTGCCGCGAACGCCTCCAACGCCTCGGGCGTGGGGGCCCCGGCCTTTTCGCTGCTCTCCGTGGCTTTCGCGAACACCATCACCCGCATCGTCTTATCTCCTTGTTTGAGCCGGCCCCATTTGGCGTCTCATGAACACGACGAACGAGCTTGCTGGAAATCGACGTCGTTCTGCAAATTTTTTGCTCGACGAGCCGATTCCTTCTCTCCTACCGAGTAGGTGGCAGCTGCTTGAACACAAGCCACACGCCCATTGTCAGTTCGAAAACAAAGATAGGACCGCCGTAAATCCCTACGGGAACAATCGAAGGAAGATCCGAAAAGATGATGAAGGAGTATGCGCACACTCCCATCAAGAAGGATGCGAGCACTCCGAAGCCGGCCAATGCTCTCGGAATGAAGCCCGACTTGAACCACAGATAACAGAAGGTGGTGCTGCGCAGTCCGGCGAACACGAGGCCGACGTTGTATACATCCGCATGCGTGCCGACCGACAACCTCGCCAGCGTCTGTAATCGATCAAGTTCGAATACCTTCAGGTACTCGGCGCCACTCAGGATTCGCAGAACGTTGAAGTCACTCAGTGTGGCGACGACCAGGACAGCGTTCTCTACCAGCCCCCAGCCCAGGGCCACCAAGGCGAGGCTCCTGTGGATCGGGTTGAGCACCACGTAGAGAGCGGTGATCAGGGCTAGATCGATCGCGACGACGGCCAGATTGCTGGCGATGCCAAGACGAAAGAGCCGTTCGTGCGCCACGATGTTCAGCGCCGTTTGCGCGGCGTTGCCGGCGACGACGAGCCGGCCGCGGGCATAGAATTCGGCAAAGACTGCCGGAAGGAGCGCGATGAGATACGCGGCTCCCACAACGCGCGCGGCGGTGCGTTGTCTGTCGTCCGGCATGCCGATGGTCATGACATCCCCCTGCGCCCGGGCGTGGCCACGCCTTTGATGAGCAGCCATAGCGCGAACACGGGTGCGAATATGATCGCCGGCACCCACTGATATCCGGCGAGTGGGCCGGTCAAGAAGCCAGCGATCTGAAGCGGCACGCCGATGACGAGCAGCGCTGAGGAGAGCACGCCCCACCACGCGAGTGATACGGGGATCATCCGTCCGCGCAGGAGGAGATACGAAAAGACTGCGCTCCCCACCGCGAAGAAAATCGCACCGACGGCAGCGCCAGGCGCCAGCAGAAATCCGCCCAGCGCATTCGTTGTCGCAAGGTCCGGGACATCCACGCCGGCGGGTACGCTCGCGAGCCAGAGCAGCCCCTGGCTGTTCGGTATGAGGCTCGCAATGAGCACGCCTTCCCCAACGCGGCAAAGAAGTCCCAGCATCGCAAGCTCGTTGTCCTCGTCTCGAGTAATCCCGTACAGCGCGACGGCCAGCACGAAGACCGAAAAGCACTCGGCGAGCTTCAGAATCATGGCCAGGCGCACGTCCGTCGAATACTCGGCGATGCGCGCGAGTTTCGCGGCGGTCCCTTCAACGCTGGTCGCCCGGTGCATCAGGACTTCATTCAGAATGCCGACCAGGATGTAGCTGAGGTAGCCGAAGCCGGCGAGTCGTGCGTTTGTCGAGCGAGTCATGCCATGACTCTACCTAGCGGGTTCAGCGATCTCGACGACGCTGAATTGAATGACGGGAGCAATATTCGTGTAGTTCGCGATATCCGCCTGCAACACTGCCGCGTGAGGCATAAACGCGGCGACGAAGTCTTCCGCCGTGGTGAACGTGTACTGACACATGGCCACGTAGACCGGTGGCGCTCCCGACTGCGGCGTCTCCACACCTCGTTCGACCGACAGGGCAATGAATCCCGGATGCGTCCGCAGCCGCTCCAGCGACATCGGCATGTGCGTCCGCAGGTAGTACTCCATGTCGAACGTCGAGTCCGCACTGTGAGGATAGAGGATGCTGATCTTCACCATGCAACGCGGAATCAATTCTCGCGAACGATAACAAATGAGCCAGGTCGCGCCGCCGGCCGCACCACCCAGCCGGAGTTCAGAGTGGCGCTCCAGCCGTCCCCTTGCAGGGTGGTCCCTTCGAGCCGCCCGGTAATCGGCACCGACAATGTGGACCCATCCGCAGCGCGCAGGACGCCGCCGTTGGCGTTGAGATAGCCCCATCGAGCGGAAAGGGTGAAATTGCGAAAAAACACGGTACCAACCCCCGGAATGCTGCGTCGACGCTTCGTCGATGGGCCCGTGCTGACGATGCCTGCCGCGGGCAGCGGGAGCAGCGACACTGCATCATGTCCTTGAAGCCGCCGGCACGCGAGAGGACCGCATTCCTCATCTGCGAAATTTTCCACTGCCCGTCCGACTGCATCAGCGTCACATGTATAACTCGGCCCGCGATAAAAAAGTTGTCCAGCTGGTTAGCGTCGGCTCTACTGCCTTGGCGTGAAGAGGGCGGCGGACCCCCCTTTTCGCTGTCCCCACGGCCGAGGCGTTGGAGGCGTTCGCGGCAATGGACCAGCGTTCTATGCGCCGCCAATTACACGCCGAGCTTGCCTCGATCTGTCGTGTTACGTGACAATTCGAGTCACGTCCTTCCGGGGTCCGCCCGCGAGTCGGGTCGCCCGCCCTCTCCGGTTGATGCGTCAAGCAGCTGGAGGGTCGCAGTGCGGCTTCGAATCTGTCGGCAACCGTGGGGAACAATCGACGGCGTTCGCCTCGATCAGTTTCGCCCAGGTCTCGTCTACGATATCGGCAGCCAGCTCGCCGGCGTGTTCCTGGCCGAAGGTTGGGCCGTGCCGATTGCGGGACACGACGCATCCGTGCGGCCGCCTCCGCCCAGAATCGCCGCCTTGATTCTGGTCGTCGACGACCAAACCGATCTCCGGCAACTTACCGCTGATCTGCTGTCATGCAACGGTTACGACGTCGTCCAGGCCGGTCATGGCAGGGACGCGATCGTCAAACTGTGCGAACACTCGCCGGATCTCGTCGTCCTTGACCTGAACATGCCGGTCATGGACGGGTGGCAGTTTCGCGCCGAGCAACTGCGCCTCCCCGATGGACATCTGACCGCGATCCCCGTCCTCCTGTTAACTGGGGAGGACCGCCCGGACGATCATTTCAGGACTCTGAAAGCGGTCGGCCTCATCAAGAAGCCATTCGACGGCGATGAACTGCTGTACGCCATCCAGACCGCGCTGTCCCATCCGGGTGCGCCGATCAGTCCGACCGGCGTCGGACCGGTCGACTGAAGTTGGCATTCCAATGCCGCTTCGCCGGGGCACGCGTTGGTATGACGTGGTCTCAGTTCGGAAGGCTATGGCACGCCGGCCGCCCGATGCTCACCGTGGTTTCATTCCGTCCGTCACACGCATGAGCAAATCCGTCGCGACGCGATAACACTCGCACGACGCGGCTTCGAGGTGTTCGCGGTCGACGATGATGACGCGTCCATGTCGGTATTTGATCAAGCCGGCCTTCTGCAACGTTCCCGCGACGACCGTGACCGTCGGACGGCTCGCGCCGAGCATCATGGCGGCAAATTCCTGCGTGAGCGGAAATTCATCTGATCCCATTCGATCTTGCGCCATCAGCAGCCAACGTGCCAGTCGTTGCTCGACCGAGTGGATGGCGTTGCACGCCGTCGATTGAGCGACGAACCCGAACAGCGCCTGCGCATAGTGGGCCACCAATTCGTGGAAGGCGCCACGCCGATCGATTTCGCGACGGAAGGCATCGACCTTCATGCGGTAACAGATATCGGTCGCCCCTTGCACCATAGCGGCCGATGTCGGGGGCGCGCCATCCAGTACGGCGGAGACGCCGACCATCCCTTCCCGGCCGACCGTCGCAATCTCCACCATCTTGCCGTCTTCGAGGACGGTCAGCATCGAGCAGAATCCGCCGCCCGGAAAATACACGTCTCGAATCGGTTCGCCGGGTTTGTGAAGAATGTCTTTCAGTTTGATCGAAACGACGTTGAGTGACGGAAGAATTCGGGTGTAATCCGCGGAGGGAAGCGCGGCAAGCAGACGATTCGGGTTGTCGGTCGGCGGTGGTTTGTTCGCTGAGGGGACTGCGCGACGCTTGACCATCATGGCAACCTCCATCGCCGTCGACCTGACGGCGCTTTCAAGAGGCTGTCGCGGACCAAGCTCTACCCAAATTCAGGGCGAGGCAGGCGGTAGACCCTTAAACCCTGACCAAGTCTAACACTTCGTATTGGATTTGTTAGAAATACGACAGATCCGGTGCCCCCGAGGGCGTATGTTTGTGATCTTCCACGTTTTTGAGCCGAATACGAACCAATGGACCTTCGCCTCGCCTCCGCTCGGTGAAGGCGGTGGTGACGTCGACACCGATCGTGATGACATCCCGACGGGAGCTAGGGTCTATGCGGAGAGAGCCGGAACTCGTCACCGCGCCCAACGGCGAACCGGATCGCCCAGAACGTCGTCGGATTCCGCCGTGCCCACAGTGCGATGCGGCTAATGCAGAGCGCGTCCTCGCAGTCGCACCGGAAAGCCGTCTGCGATGGTTTCGGTGCCGAGGATGCGGGCATCTCTGGAACGTCACGCCACCGATCAAGACGTAAGCTCATGTCGATCGCGCCCCATCCGATCAAGCACAACTGAAGTTCCCTTCTATGGCGCGTCATCCCGTGGAATCGGTTCGCCTTCTCATCGTCGATGACCACGCTGAAGTGCGGAAGGCCCTGCGCACACTGGTGACCCGCGAAAACTGGCACGTTTGCGGCGAGGCCAAGGACGGCGTAGAAGCCATCCACTCGACTCCACCAGCCAGATGTCATCCTCATGGACCTGTTCATGCCTCATATGTGCGGACTCCAAGCCGCCGATGAAATACGGAAGGAGTTTCCCGCAACGCTGATCATGCTCCTGACCACGATGGACGCGAGCATCGAGCAGGCCGCGCGCAATGTGGGGGTTCGCGGCAGCGTGTCAAAGATGGCGACGCAGAATATCGTGCCGTGCATCCGGGCCATGTTGCGCGGCGATGAGTTTCACGACTTGCGCGACACGCCCGGCGTTGATTGACCTTGACCGTTTAGGCATTTTACCTGCACGACCTGGACGAGGGTGAAAGGTCGGGGTGCTCAGCTTTTCTTCTTGGCCGTGCCCCCGATCTGAAAGCCCGCGTCGTTGAAGTCGAACCACGCCGCGAGGTCCGGTCCCTTGGGCGTCAGTGTCAACACCATCTTCACTGGACCGGAGAACGCCGTCAGGGGGCCCGAGTAGTTTGTCGACGCCTTGAGCGTCAGGACCTGCCCGGTCTTCGTAATATCGGTAATTTTGTGTTCAGGGAATTGCGGGGCGCTGATGCCGGCGACGACCTTGCCCGACTCAGTACGCAAGACAAGACTCGCGACCAGCCGCCCTGTCGGCGTCTCGAGAGGAATCTGCCACGTCCCCATCAGCGGCGCAATATCGGCCGGCGTCACCGGCACTGCAGCGGCCTTTGTTCCCGCGGCCGCTTTGGCAGGCGCCGCAGTTTTACCGGCCGCTGGTTTGGTGGCTTGGCCGGCGCCCTCGTTATCGGTCCGCCCCCAGAGAGCAGCACTGCTCGTCACGAACGCGGCCAGCAACAAAGACGTCGGGATTCTACGAAGCATGAATGACCTCCTGAGAACCGGAAGAATACGCCTCAATATTTTACGTGCTCCATGGTTCGGCGAGGCTCTGACGTCAGACCGTCGCGGGACGACGCGCACCGACGAGAAAAATGCCGAGCGCAGTCACCACGATAATGCCGCCGGTGACGACGAGGGGCATGCGATCTGCCGGCGCGACCGTGAGGTTCGTAAGAAACGACTCGATGACGCGCGCGATTCGCATCCAACCGATCCATCCCGCGGCCGCTCCGATGGCGACCGCGGTCACGACGAAGAGGCCGGACGCGATCACCGGTTGACGATGGGCGGCGCCGTAGGCGGTGAGGGCGGCGACGGCCACCGCCGCCGCTACCAGCGCGACGATCGCGAAGATGCCGAGAAGCGTCTCGCCGTACTGCAGCAGTGCGGCTTGACCCGCGTTGAGATACGACTCGACCGTGCGAATCGAGGCTACTGGGGTCGTGGGATCGACCTTGCCGACTTGCGCTCGGACCGCATCGCCAAGCGAAAGCGGATCGCCCGGAGTACGAACGATGAATGACATCACCGTGCGCCGGCCTTCGAGCGACGCGCGCTGCGCGGTCGCCTGTTGCCGGTGAAGCACGTAGATCAGCGGCGGCACTTCTGACGCTCCGCGGAATGGGAGCGTGTCCGACGCCACACCGACGACCTCGCGCGCAGGTTCCTCGTCGTTCGGAGAGAACGTCAGCGTCACCCGCTGGCCAATCGGATCGGCGTCCGGCCACTGCTGTTTGGCCAGCGTTTCGTTCACGATGACGACCCACGGCGACCCAGGCTGATCGGCGGCGGAGAAATCCCGGCCGCGTACGAGGCGAATTCCCATCGTGTTGAAGTAGTTGTCCGTGACCGTCAGGTACTGCGCCGCGACACGGTTCTCGGGCGTGTGTTCCGCGTTCCCGACCCAGAACTGCACGAACGGGTTCGATGCGAACGGGTGAGTGCCAGCGCCCGCCGCTTGCACGACGCCAGGCATCGTCTGCAACGCCGCCCGAATTCGGTCGTAGAGGGCCGCGCCCGCCGGGTTGAATTCGGCGGTCTCGGGGCCGCCGGCGTCGGAAACCTGGCGCGACACGTACGGGTCGCGAGGCAGGTACACATCCGCGCTGAGCAGTCCCGCCGGGTTGATGCCGACGTCGCGCCCTCGCAGCTCGCCAACCGCTCGCATCGCAAGAGCGGCTGCGGCGATCAGCACGAATGCCAGGGCGACCTGGACCGCCACGAGCGCCGCGAGCGCCGTTGCACCGAGCCACCCTTTTGTCGCGGTGTCGCGGCGCGATGCTCGCAGTGTCGGAAGTATCCCAACCGCCAGCGTCGCACAGACGATGAGGACGACGGTAAACACGATCGCGCCGGCGCCGAATCCGACCTCACCGAGACGCGGAACCACGGCCGGGGTGATGTCACGGAGGCCCGGGAGAACGAGCGCCGCGAGTGCGGCGCCGACCACACCGCCGCCGAGCGCGATCAGCAGGCTCTCGGTGAACACGATGTTCGGACTGATGTGCCGCGAGGCGAGAGCGGCGGAGCCGTCGCCTACGACCGTGCGCGCACGCATCAGCACCGCAACGCTCACACACACAAGGAGCAGCAACATTCCGACCGCGAGCTGCGCCATCGTGAACGGCCGGCGCATCGCGCCCAATCGTGCCTCGCGCCATGGCGTGAGCTCGACGGTCCAGCCCTCATCGCGGTTCGGGAACTTCTGCCGGTACTCGTCGAGCGCGATCTTCACCGCGGCCTGGGCCTGTGCCATCGAGACGCCGGGCTTCAGGCGAGCAAGTGCGCGAAGGTTGTGTTGAGTCTCCTGTCCGGGTGCGGGTTCGAAGCCGAACGTGAACCAGGCGTCGGAAGAACTGTCGAGGAGCCCGAACCCCTCCGGCATGACGCCAAGAATCTGTGTTGACTGTCCATCGATTTTTACCGTCTGACCCACCACATCCGGATGGTCGGCGAAGCGCAGCTGCCACACCGGATAGCTGAGCACGATCGTGGGCGCGGCGCTGGTCTGCTCGTCGGCAGCCGACGGGAGACGGCCCAACAGAGGTCTGACGCCGAATGCCGCGAGGCCCGTCGCAGAAATCCGGCGGCCGTCCAGTCGTGTGGCAGGGCCCGTGGCGTCGCCCGCGAGGTTGGCCGGCCGCCCCGCGTCGAATGCGCCGACCGCTTCGAAGACCGTCTTGGTGCGGTCACGGAGCAGGAGGTACAACGCCGGGGTCACCGCTCCCTTCGCTTCTGGTTTGTCCGGAGGCGCCATACTCACGTCGAGGAGCCGATCGACCTCGGGGTAGGGCAGAGGCTTGAACAGCACCGGGCTGGTGAAGCTGAAGATCAGGACGTTGAGGGCGATTGCGAAGGCCAGCGACCCCGCGGCGACGGCCGTGAATCCAGGGGTCGATCGAAGATGGCGCAAGGCCAATGACTACAGCACCTTCGACTTCCTCGCGACCGGATCCCATCCCAGCACCTTGTTGCCCTTCATCGCTTCGAGCGCGAGCAGGGCAGGCAGTGCCGAGTTGTACCCGACTTCCATCGGCGCATTGGTCTTCCGGTTCTTCGCCTTCAATTTGTCCAGGAAGTCACGCGTGTGCGCGTGCAGCGGGTAATCCTCTTCGACGCCGCCGCGGGGGTTGATGTACACGTTCATCGCGACAGCCGGCCCGCCGGCGCCGCGGCCGCCGCCGCGGCCGAATCCTCCCCCCGCACGCCCGCCACCTGGCGCCTCCCCGCCGCGCCCACCACCTGCCGCGGCCGCGGCTGCGCCGGGTGCCGGCTCGGGCGGGACGCGATTGCGGGTCTGGCCGACTGGCGGCCGGAGCGCCCACCCCATCCGGTTTACCTGCAGGGTCGCGTTGTTGCCGTAGAAGTAAACGCCCCATCCTTCGATGTCGGGCGCCTTCTCATCGGCAAAGTTCGGTCGCGGAAAGACGTCGTTGGCGAACGACATGATGTAGTTGTCGAACTGCCAGGCGATCGAGAACTGGCTGAACACGCACTCCGGATCGGTCTCCGGGTTCGAGTAGAAGCCGACCGCCGTGGTCTTGAGCGGCTGCTTGGCGTCGGCGTCCATGAACCAGTTCGCGACGTCGATGTGGTGGGCGCCCCAGTCGCCGACGAGGCCGCTGCCGTACTCCCACCAGGCACGGAACGAGGTGTAGCCCCGCTTGAACGGCTTCTTCGGCGCGTCGACCTGCCAGGCGTCCCAGTCGAGACCGGGGGGCACCTCGGCGACGTCCTGCTTGGTCTGCGAATAGCCGCCGCCGTGCTGGATGAGCACGTGCGTGACCGCGCCGAGCGACGCCATCTGCTTCTTCGCTTCGATGAAATGATCCCAGCTCCGCTGCTGCGTGCCGACCTGGACGACGAGATTCGGATACTTGTTGTAGGCGTCGAGCATCGTGTTGATGCGCGCGACGTTGTTCGAGATCGGCTTTTCGACGTAGACGTGCTTCCCCGCCGCGAGCGCGTCAGCCGTGATCCGGGCATGCGAGAAGTCGGGCGTGGCGATCAGCACCGCGTCGATGTCGTTGCGGTCGAGCACGCGGCGATAGTCCCCGACCACGTTGAGCGTCTGCGCGAGCGGGCGATTGGCGCTCTGAAAGCCCTGCTGCTTGTTCTGCGCCACCTCGCATCCCATCGTGAACTGGACGTCGTCGTTTCGCGTGAGCGAGTCGAAGACGCGACCGGCACGGCCGCCCATGCCGATGACCGCCATGCGCACGCGGTTGTTGGCGCCCTGCCAGGCGAACAAGGGCCTGGTGGCAGCCACGGTCAGTGCCGCCGCGCCGTTCTTCAAGAGCTCACGTCGATGCATCATCTCTCCTCGGACCCCACACTCGTCGGTCGCGACGTCGGCAGTTCGACCGGGTGATCGGCCACGCGGGGACGAACTTTTGCCGGAGTCTAGCACCCGATGCCGGGAGCAGACAACACGACGCGGACTAGGTCACTCTGCCCGCGCGTTCTGATATCCTGACGCCACCGCGTAAATGAATAGGCAAAATGCCAGCCCCACCGACCGGGCGCATCCTCGTTGCCACGGTGTGCCGCTGCGCGGGTAACGGGCCCAGCGGGTAACAGTTCGCCCGCAATGAGTTGAATCAACGCAAATCGAGAGAACTTCCATGCTGAGGCGAATCGTCCGGGTACGGTCACACGTGTCGTCGCGCTGGGCTGCGCGCATGGGACTCCTGTTCGGGCTCCAGCGCCTGTTGCAGGCGCTAATCATTGCCCAAGGCACCGTCTCGACGTTGCCGTCGGAAGCCGAACGCCAGCTTGCGCGCGAGATTTACAAGGAGATGGTGGAAATCAAATCCGGGTACAACACCGGTGCGACCACACCCGTTGCCGAAGCCGTGGCGAAGCGGCTCGAGGCCGCCGCCTTCCCTGCCGCCGACATCTTCATCGGCGGCGCGACGCCCGCGAAGGCCAATCTCGTCGTCCGGTATCGAGGATCGGGGCGGCTGCCACCCGTCCTGCTGCTCGCGCACACCGACGTCGTCGAGGCCAAGCGCGAAGACTGGAGCCTGGATCCTTTCACGTTTACCGAACGTGATGGCTATTTCTATGGCCGCGGCACCGGCGATGACAAAGCGCAAGCGGCGATCTGGATCGCGAACCTCATTCGCTACAAGCGTGAAGGCTTCAAGCCGGATCGCGACATCATCGTCGCACTCACTGCCGATGAAGAGGGAGGCGGGCCCTACAATGGCGTGCAATGGCTCCTAAAGAACAAGCGCGATTTGATCGACGCGGAGTTCTGTCTGAACGAGGGCGGATGGGGCGAAGCGATCAACGGGAAACGCATGTCGAACGATGTGCAGTTGAGCGAGAAATACGTCATCAACTACCGGCTCGAGGTGCACAACAAGGGAGGCCACAGCTCGCTGCCCGTGCCGGACAACGCGATCTACCACCTCGCCGCCGCGCTCGATCGGCTGTCGAAGTTCGCCTTTCCCCTCAAGATCAACGACGTCACCAAAGCGTATTTTCAGGCAATGGCGAAGGTCGAAGCAGGGTCCGTCAGCGGTGATCTCGCGCAGGTGGCCGCCGGCGATCGGGCGGCGATGGAACGTGTCGCACGGGCAACGCCCGCCTGGAATGCGACGCTGCGCACGACCTGCGTCGCCACGCAGCTCGAGGGAGGACACGCGAGAAACGCGCTGCCCCAATTGGCCGCCGCGACGGTGAACTGCCGCGTGCTGCCCGACGATGCGCAGGAGTACGTGACAACGACGCTGAAGCGCGTGCTGGCGGACGATCAGGTCGACGTGTCGATTATCGGCACGGTGGAAAATGGACCGCCGTCTCCCATTCGCGAGGACCTCATGACCGCGGTCAGCGCGATCACCAATCAGCTCTGGCCGGGCGTACCGGCTGTACCGATGATGGTGATGGGCGCGACCGATGGGTTATATCTGCGCGCCGCAGGGATCCCGACTTACGGCGTGCAGGGGATCTTCTACGATCGCGACGACATCCGATTTCATGGACGCGACGAGCGCGTCAAGGTGCAGTCGTTCTACGAAGGCCAGACGTTTCTCTATGAGCTGGTCAAACGTATATCGATGAAGCCGTAAACGTAAAACTGTTTGCACGTGGCGTGCAACAAACCGATCATCTCCGCTCGGAAGGATTGTGTTCGTGCATGTTGCTACATATTGCGTAACACGATGATCGGATCGACGCGTGCCGCGCGCCAGGCGGGCACGGCGGCCGCGATCAACGCCGTCAGCAACAGTGTGGCGAGTGGCAGCCCAAGACTCGAGAGATCGAGCGGCGCGACCTCGAACAGCATCGTCTCGACAAAGCGCGACGCGTAAAGCCCCCCCGCCAGGCCGCCGACGACGCCGAGCAGCGTGTCGCCGGCACTCTCGGCGAGAACGGAGCGCACGGCGCCGAACGCCCGCGCACCGAGCGCAACCCGGATGCCGATCTCGCGCGTCTGCTGGACGACCGCATAGCTCAACGTGCCGTACAGCCCAACGGCCGTCAGCACCAGCCCGACCAGCGCAAAGAACCCCGCCAGCAGCGCGAGCAGTCGCTCGCGCACGACCGTACGATTGACCATCGCCGCCTGCGACGCGATCGACGTCACGCGCAAGAGCGGCGTCGCGGCCCGCACGGCTTCGCGGACTCTGGCGCCGATCGGCGGCGCAGCGCCGGCGACTCTGACGGCCATCATGCCGAAGCTGCGCAACGGAAGCAGAATGTAAATCGTTGGCGCCGGCGGCTTGCGCAGGTCGTAGCGAACATCCGCCACCACGCCGACGACCTCGTTCTGCGTCCGTGTCTTGCCGAAGCGCGCATCGATCAGGCGGCCGATCCCCGACTCGACACCGAAGTAGCGCTTCGCGAACGATTCGTTGACGATCACGATCGTGGGATTCTCGGTGTCCAGATCGCGGCGGATGAACGTTCGGCCGGCGACGAGCGGAATCGCCATTGCGCCGAAGTATCCCGGCGTCACCGGTGCCACGGTCGCTTCGATCACTTCGCGTGCGCTGCCGGGCACGGCAATCTCCTTCCGCCAGCTGCGGCCGAGCACGCTGAACTCGGCCGCACCGACTTCGGACACACCAGGCAGATCGCGAACGCGATCCAGTACCTGAAACAGCGCCGCGCGCTGTTGATTCGGCGGGATGCGCGCGACGGCTTCCAACGACACCAGCCACACGTCCGACATCGCGAATCCAGGATTCACGCTCGACAGTTTGACGAAAGACCGCACCAGCAGACCGCCGACGACGAGGACGATCAGGCTGAACGCGACCTGCATGACGACGAACGGGCGCATGGCGCGGGCGCGGCCCGACGCGCGCCCGGAGCCTCCCTTCAACGCCGTGATCGGCGCGACCCTCGAGGCGCGCAACGCCGCAGCGAAGCCAAGCAGCACGCTGCTCAACACGGTAATCCCGCTGATGAACGCGACGAGGCGCCAGTTGACGCGCATATCGAGCAATACCGGATCGTCCGCCGACCTGAGCATGTTGACGACGGCCGGCGCGGCGACGAGCGCGAAGACCGCGCCGATGCAGCACGCGGCCGCAGCGGCAATCGTGCTTTCGGCCAGCATCTGCTGGATCAAGCGGCCGCGTCCCGCTCCCAGCGACAGGCGAAGCGAGATCTCGTCTTCACGCGCCGCCGTCCTGGCGAGAAACAGGTTGGCGACATTCGAACCGGCGATCAGGAGCATGAGCGCCGCGATCGCGGTGAGAACCCATAACGGCCGCTGGAACACGGCGCGGAGCGGCGACACACCAGTCGAGGCTGGTCGTACGTACAGCGGCGTGTTGATGAACTGCGCGACGAGATCGGGCGGCGATGACGCACCAAAGTTGTTTTTTGCATCCTCCCGACGGAAGCTCGTGAACGCCGCTTGCAGGACGCCCTGCGCCTGCTGCACCGCGACTTCGTGCTTCAACCGTCCTATGACGCGCAGCGAGCGATATCCGCTATTGCCGAAGACAGCCGGGTCCTGCATCGCGTACGGGAGCCAGACGTCGGTCGAATAGCCCGGCTCGAGGCCGCGGAAACGCGGTTCAGTGACCCCAACGATCTGAAACTGACGATCTTCGGTGGGGCCGTGCATCACAATCCAACGCCCGACGATCGCGCGATCGCCGCCGAACCGCTGCATCCAGAACGGATGGCTGAGGACGGCCACGAAATGCGTTCCAGGGCGCTCATCATCGTGAACCGTCAGCACCCGGCCAGCGACGGCGCCGATGCCGAGGTTTTCGAACGCCTCGCCGGAGATGTACTGCGCCCGCACGGTCTCGCGCTCTCCATTCGCGACGTCGAATGTCACACGAGGCCGGTCTGGGTACACCAGCGCGAACAAATCGACGCGCCCGCGGCCGGCGTCGCGCATCCGCACGAACGCCGGGTCGCTGAACACGTCGTCTTCGGGCCGATCGGGGTTGGCGCTGGGATATGTCAGGTAGACGAGGCGGTCGGGTTCGCGCACCGGCAGCGGCCGCAGGATCAGCGCATCGATCAGCGAGAACGCCGCCACGCAGGCGCCGAGCGCCATGGCCAGCGGCAGAACCGCCGCAGCGGTTACCAGCGAGTTCTTACGCAGCATCCGCACGCCGAGTCGCAGGTCGCGCAGGAGTGAATCGAGCCACGGCAGCAGCTTGACGTCGCGGCTCTTCTCGCGAACCTGGAGGCGGTTGCCGAACTGGCGACGCGCCGTGATCTCCGCTGCCCCTGGGGACATCCCGCCGGCGACGAGATCGGCGATCCGGGACTCGATGTGGAAACTGATTTCGTCGTCGAGGGCGCGATCGACGTTCGACCAACGAAACACGTTCGCTATCCGAGAGAGCCAGGACATGCGTGCACCCTACGCGTGCTTGAGTACGTGGTTTACGGCGCCGGTGACCGAGCGCCACCGGGCTTCCTCGATACCGAGCTGGCGCCGCCCTGCG
>Ga0310810_10004047_pt1 | contig 16131 bp, 14 predicted proteins | sample NCmetagenome_FD_207641 | JGI IMG/M metagenome (GOLD analysis project Ga0310810, IMG submission 207641) | Soil microbial communities from experimental microcosm in Duke University, North Carolina, United States - NC | ecosystem: Engineered > Artificial ecosystem > Soil microcosm > Unclassified ... | reverse complement strand
CCAGCCACCGGGTTTCGCTTCTCGGCCGCGCCACCGAGGATCCAGGGACTGGGAACGTTCCCGGTGCGGGCCTACGCGATCGTCGACGGGTGAGAGGCTGCACCACGCATCCCTCGAGCTGATATGTGTCGCGCGCCCGGAGGTCCGCCCAATGCGACCTTGCGCTGTCGCCGTCACGATGCTGCTGTCCACCGCCGTGGCTGCTGCGGAGGAGCGCGCGACCGACGCCTACCTGGACCAGACGCGCGAGCGCTGGACCACCCTCGCGAAGAAGATCTGGGACACGCCGGAGACGGCCCTCAACGAGAAGAAGTCCGCCCAGGCCCTCGTCGACGCCCTCCAGAAGGAAGGCTTCAAGGTGACCTGGGGCGTCGGCGGCGAGCCCACCGCCTTCGTGGCCACCGCCGGCTCCGGCTCGCCCACCGTCGCGTTCCTCGCCGAGTACGACGCGCTGCCCGGCCTCTCCCAGAAGGCCGGCTCGGCCTCGAAGGGCGCCGTCGTCGACGCCGGCCCGGGCCACGGCTGCGGCCACAACCTCCTCGGCACCGCGGCCACCGCCGCCGCCATCGCCGCCAACCGCGACCGCCAGTCCAGGAAGCTCCCCGGGACCATCCAGCTCTTCGGCACGCCGGCCGAGGAGGTCCTCTTCGGCAAGACGTTCATGATCCGCGACGGCGCCTTCAAGGCGACCGACGTCGTCCTCGCCTGGCACCCCGATGACCAGAACCGGGTCACGAACCGCACCCGCCTCGCCGCGGCGGCCACCGAGGTCGAGTTCTTCGGCAAGTCGTCGCACGCCTCCGCCTCGCCCTGGGCCGGCCGCAGCGCCCTCGATGCGCTGATGCTCTTCGATCACGCGATGGCGCTCATGCGCGAGCACATCAAGCCCACCGCGCGCATTCACCGCGTCGTGAAGGAGGGCGGAGCGGCGGCCAACATCATCCCTGACCACACCATGGGCGAGTACTGGGTACGCGACGCCACCGGCGAGAGCGTCCAGGAGCTGCTGGCACGACTTCGCAAGGCCGCCGACGGCGCCGCCATGGCCACCGAGACCCGCGCCCAGGTCAAGCTCACCTTCTCGGTGCGCGACGTCGTCCCCAACGGCTCGCTCGACGCCGTCCTCCAGAAGGAGCTCGAGCGCATCGGCCCGCCCAGCTACGACGCCCAGGACCAGGCGTTCGCCCGCGCGCTCCAGAAGGAGCTCGGCCTCGAGCAGAGCGGCATGACCGAGAAGGTCCAGCCCTACGCGGTCAAGAACGGCGGCACCGCGTCCTCCGACATCGGCGAGGTCAGCGCCGTCGTCCCGCTGTCCGAGCTCAACATCGCGACGCGGCCCCTCGGAACCGTCGCCCACCACTGGGCGCAGACCAGCTGCGCGGCGCATCCCGTCGGCTTCAAGGGGATGCTCGTCGCCGCGAAGGTGCTCGCCGCCTCCGGCGTGGATCTCCTCGCCGATCCTGCCACCGTGGCGTCCGCGAAGGCCGACTTCCAGAAGGCCACCGCCGGCAAGCCGTACCAGTCGCCGCTGCCGCCCGACGCGAAGCCGCAGGCGAGTCGCTGACCTTCAGGAGCCGGGCGGCGACGCTGCAGACACCGGCGGGACGGGCTTCGGCGGCGCCAGCTCCGGGAGCGGCGTGCTCAGCGTCGACGACGCGGTCCGCAACCGCTGCATCACCGCCTCCGCGTCCGCCCCGGTGAGCGGGTAGGGCTGGATGGGGCGTTCCGGTGCCCGGTCCGTCCGGAGCGGGAACAGCTCCCCCCCCAGGTATCCGCTCCGGTCGAACCGCGCCTTCACCAGCACCGAGTCCTTGTCCCGTGGATTCCAGTTCCCCCCGAACACGAAGTTCCCCAGCGAGTAGAAGACCGGCGCCCGCCCGATCCGCTCCATCCCGTGCAGCACGTGCGGATGTGAGCCCAGCACCGCCGCCGCGCCCGCCTCCACCGCCGCCTTCGCCAGCGCGAGCTGGTACGCATCCGGTCCCTTGCTGCCCTCCCGGCCCCAGTGGAAGAACGGGATCACCAGATCGGCCTGCGCCTTCGCCGTGGCCACGTCCTCGCGCACCATCCGCTCCACCACCGTCCAGTCGCTCGGGTGTCCTGCCACCCCGGCCGTCGTCTCCGTCGCCCAGACCACCGCCGGCTCCGGATGCTTCTCCCCGAGGATGAGGTAGCCGAGGAACGCGATCCGCAGCCCTCCCACCTCTACGATCGCCGGACGCCGCGCCTCCGCGAGGTTCGCCCCCGCTCCGAAGTGGGCGATGCCCACGCCGTCCAGCGTCGCGATCGTGTCCGCCACGCCGTCCGGCCCGTAGTCCATCAGGTGGTTGTTCGCGAGGCTCACCACCCGAACGCCCGCATCGACCAGCACCGACACGGTCGACGGCCTCGCGCGGAAGTTGAAGTTCTTCGGGATCGGCTCGCCGCGCGTGGTGAACGGACACTCGAGGTTCACCACCACCAGATCCGCCCCGGCGAACAGCGGCTTCACCTCCGAGAACCCCCAGCCGTCCACCAGCGGGCCGCTCTGGCCCTTCGCTCGAAGCCCATCCACCCACTCCTCGTAGTGCGCTCCCAGCGTCACGTCCCCGGCGGCCACCAGCGTGATCGGCCGCGGCAATGGCACCTGGGCGGGTGCCGGCGTCCCCGTCAATGGCGGCTCGGCGCGCGTCTGCACCTCGTCCGGACGCATGCTCGCCCGCGGGGCACACGCCATCGCAGCGCCAAGCGTGCAGACGAGGGCGAAGGTCCAGGAATCACTGCGCTGCCCGGGGTTCACGTCGGCGCGGGAGTGTAGCTTGCGAAGCCGGTTTTTCGCTGAATACAGTGGCCCGGAATCCCCCCATGGCCCGCGAGAAGGACAACATCGCGCTCTCCGACGAGCACAACTCCCGTGGCATCGAGCTCGCCGATCGCGGCTGGCTCGACGAGGCCATCCGCGAGTTCCGCAAGGCCATCGACCTCGACCCGGACTCCGCGCACGCCCACGACAACCTCGCGACCGTCTACGCCGAGAAGAAGCTCTACCGCGAGGCCCTCGGCGAGTACCTCACCGCCCTCAAGCTCGAGCCGGACAGCGCCACCGCGCACTACAACCTCGCCTGCTTCCTCTCCACCCACGGACCGGAGTTCGCCGTCGCCGCCTACCGACAGGCGATCGAGCTCGACCCCGAGTATCCCGACGCGCACCTCAACCTCGGGCTGACCTACGCCGACCACGGACGCGTCGAGGAGGCCATCGCCGAGCTGCAGACCGCCATCGAGCTCGACCCCGCCGACGCCTTCCCTCGCCACGAGCTGGCAGCACTCCTCATGGACGAGGGCGACTACCGGGGCGCGATCGCCCAGCTGAAGGAGGTCGTCCGCCTCGAGCCCGAGGACTTCGAGGCCCACCTCGACCTGGGCATCTGCTACGCACAGAAGGGCTTCTACGCCGAGGCCGAGCGCGCCTACCAGAAGGCCCGCGCCCTCAACGCCGAGGACCTGCTGCTCCACTACAACCTCGCCGCGCTCTACGCGCTGTGGGGCAAGAAGCCCGAGGCGATCGAGTGGCTCAAGAAGGCGCTCGAGGCCGACCGGCAGAAGGTCTCGGGCTGGCTCGCCACCGACCCGATGTTCGACGGCCTCAAGGGCGATCCGGAATACGAGAGCTTGCTGTGAGGCACCCCGCTTGAGCAGCGAGGCCTGGCACATCGCCGTGGCGGTGGGGCTGGTCCTGATCAACGCGTTCTTCGTCGCTTCGGAGATGGCGCTGGTCCGGGCCCGGCCCACTCGCTTCCGCACGCTCGCCGAGCAGGGGAACCGCGCCGCCGAACGGACCCTCGGGCTCCTTCGCAAGCTTCCCCCCTACCTGGGCACCGTTCAGTTCGGCGTGACCCTCACGTCGCTCGGCATCGGCTGGGTCGGCGAGCCCGCCTTCGCCTCCGTCATCGAGCGCTCGCTGCGCGCGGTGTTCCCCGCAGGCGGCCGGCTCACCGGCCTCGCGCACACCCTGGCCTTCGTCTTCGGGTTCGCCATCATCACCATCCTCCATCTCGTCATCGGCGAGCTGGTCCCGAAGAACCTGGGCCTGCAGCGCACCGAATCCGTGGCGATGGCGGTCTCGGGCCCGATGCGGGCCATCTACGTCATCACCTACCCGGCGGTGACCGCCATCAACTGGATGGCCTCCGGCGTCTCGCGCTTCCTCGGCCTCGCCACCCACGGACCCGAGGAGAGCGCCCTCAACCCCGAGGAGCTGGCCCTGCTGGTCGACAGCTCGGCACGGGCCGGCAACATCACCGCCGAGCGGGCCGAGCTGCTCGCCCGGGCCCTCTCGGTGTCGGAGAAGGCCGCCCGGCAGATCCTCGTCCCGCGGCCCCAGGTCCGCTACCTCGACCTCGACGAGCCGCTCGAGCGCAACATCGCCGAGGCCCGCGCCGCCGGACACACCTGGATGCCCGTGGCCCGCGGCAGCCTCGACCAGGTCGAGGGCGTGGTGAACGTGAAGGACCTGTTCTTCCTCCTCGCCAACGACCAGCTCCACAGCATCGGGCAGGTCCAGCGCCCGGTGCTCTTCGTCCCGGAGAACGTCACCCTCGAGCAGCTCCTCATCGAGTTCCGGAAGCGGCGCCGCCAGCTGGCGGTCGTCGTCGACGAGCACGGGGGCACGAGCGGCATCGTCACCCTCGCCGACGTCGTCGCCGAGGTCGTGGGCGACGTCGCCGAGCTCGGTCGCCGGGTCTCCGAGGTGAAGACGCTGCCCGGCGGGCGCCTCGAGCTGCCCGGCACCACCCAGCTGTCGGACCTCGAGGACCGGCTCGACGTCCGCTTCGACGTCGACCCCACCGAGGTCAGCACCATCGCCGGCTTCCTCATGGCCCGCCTGGGCCGGGTCCCCGAGCCGGGGGACCACACCGACGTCGACGAGTTCGAGATCCGCGTGGCCGAGACCGACGGCCCCCGGGTCCTGAAGGTCCGGATCGAGCCCAAACCGCCCGCGGAGCCGCCCTCGCCCCCGGCGGCATCGGCATGACCGTTCACGTACGGTCACGCATCGTCATGCACTGCTTGCCGGCGTGTTCACCGGAGCGGTAAAACAGGCCTTTCTCCCAAGGAGTCCGCCCGACCCATGCGCATCCGGCGCCTCGACATCACCGGCTTCAAGTCGTTCATGGACCGGGCGGTGTTCACCTTCGACGAGGGAGTCACCGGCGTCGTCGGTCCGAATGGCTGCGGCAAGTCGAACGTCGTCGATGCCATCCGCTGGGTCATGGGCGAGCAGAGCGCCAAGAACCTGCGCGGCCGGGGGATGGAAGACGTCATCTTCAACGGCAGCGAGACCAAGCCTCCGCTGTCGATGGCCGAGGTCTCCCTCACCTTCGAGGTCGATCCGCGTGACCAGCTCGCGCCCCAGTACGCGGGCTTCGGCGAGGTGACCGTCACCCGGCGGCTCTTCCGCTCCGGCGAGTCCGAGTACCTCATCAACCGCACCTCCTGCCGTCTCCTCGACGTGGTGGAGCTCTTCCTCGGCACGGGCGTCGGCACCCGCGCCTACAGCATCATCGAGCAGGGACGCGTCGGCCTCATCGTCTCCGCCAAGCCCGAGGACCGCCGGAGCATCATCGACGAGGCGGCCGGAGTGACGAAGTACAAGTCCCGCCGCAAGGCCGCCGAGCGGAAGCTCGAGGCGACCGAGGCCAACCTCCTCCGCGTCGCGGACCTCGTGTCCGAGCTCGAGAAGCGTCTCGACTCCCTCGGGCGCCAGGCGAAGAAGGCCGAGAAGTATCGCTCGCTCAAGGCCCGCATCCGCGAGATCGAGCTGCACCAGGCCTCCCACCGGCTCCTCGGTCTCCTCGCCGAGCAGAAGCACCTCCAGGACGCCATCGCCGCCCTCGGCGAGACCGAGCAGGCTGCGCTCCAGCGGGTGCGTGGGCTCGAGAACGAGGTGGAGAGCCGCCGCGCCAAGCTCGAGGCCGACGGACAGGCGCTCCAGATGCTCGCCGACGAGGTGCACGGCCTCGACACCCAGACCCGCGAGACCGAGCAGGCTCTCGCGTTCTGGCGGGCGGACCTCGCCGCCGCCGGGGCGGCCGAGTCGACGGCGACCGCCGAGGGCGAGGCCCTGGCCGGCCGGCTCTCGGCGCTCGATACCCGCCGCGCCGCGCTCGAGGCGGAGGTCGCGGCGCTCGCCGGGGCCTCGGCCGCGGACGAGGCGGCCATGCGCCGCGCCCAGGAGGGCCTGGACGCCGCCCAGGGACTCCAGCGCGAGTGCCAGGAGAAGCTGGAGCAGGAGCGCCTCGCCCTGCTCGGGCTCGCCGGCCGCATCGCCAACCAGGAGACGCAGCTCACGGCCCTTGCCGCCCGGCGCGAGGAGCTCCGGGACCGTCACCGCCTCGCCGCCGCCGAGCTGCAGACCGTCCGCGGCCAGGAGTCCGCGCTGGATCGCGAGCGCAACGAGGTGACCCGCCGGGTCCAGCAGAGCCGGCAGCTCACCCTCGAGCTCGCCGAGCGCCGCGGCGCCGAGGAGGACGCGCTCGCCTCGCACCGTGCCGCCTTCGCCGAGAGCGAGGTCGCGGTCATCGCGCTCCGCGAGGAGCTGGCCGACCGGCGCAGCCGCCTCCACTCGCTGGAGGAGATCCAGCGCCACTACGAAGGCTTCGATCGCGGGGTCCGGGCGGTGATGCTGCGCGCCGGCAGCGAGGCGCGCGCACAGGGCATCTTCGGCCTGGTCGCCGACGTGCTGCGCACCTCCCCTCGCTTCGAGCGGGCCATCGAGGCGGCGCTGGGGGCACGGCTCCAGAACGTCCTCGTCCAGAGCCGCGAGGTCGGTCTCGAGCTGTCCCGCTACCTCGTCTCGGTCGCCGAGGGCCGTAGCTCCTTCCTCCCCGTTCCCGACCTCGCCGTCGCCCCGCCCCCCGCCATGCCCGACGGTCTCGGCGGCGTGCTGGGGAGGGCCACCGACGAGGTCCACGCCGAGGCCGAGTTCCGGCCGGTCGTCGAGCTCCTCCTCGGCAACGTCCTCCTCGTCGAGGACCTCGACGCCGCTGCGCGGGTACGGGACCTCGCGCCCGGCTTCACCGCCGTCACGCTGGCCGGCGAGGTCCTGGCCTCCGACGGCACGCTCACCGGCGGCGTCCTCGAGGGCCCCGGCTCCGGCGCGCTCCAGAAGAAGCGCGAGATCGCCGAGCTCGCCGAGACCGTCGCCGCGACCGAGGCCCGCTACAACGACCTGCTCACCCGCCACTATGCGCTCCAGAAGCAGATCCTCCACACCGAGGAGCTGCTCAAGGGGCTGCAGAAGCACCACCACGAGGAGGAGCTGGTCCGCTCCGCCCTGGAGAAGGACCTGCACCAGGCCTCGGAGCAGCTGGCGCGCTTCCGCGAGCGCATCGGCCAGCTGGTGCGCGACTCGGACGCCCTGGAAGAGGCCCTCGCCCGCGTGGACCGGGACGAGGAGTCCGCCCGCGGAGAGTCCGCGCACGCCCAGGCCGAGCGCGCCGCCCGCGAGGATCGCGCCCGGGACCTGCAGGACCGGCTGGAGGGCCTGCAGCGCTCGGCCGAGGCCCACGGCCAGGAGCTGATGGCCCTCCGGGTCAAGGTCGCCTCCCACGCCGAGCGCGCCGGGGCGGCCCGTGCGTCGCTCGGCGAGGTCAGCTCCGGCCTGGCCGAGCTGGCCGAACGGCAGTCACGGACCCTGGAGGCCCGCGCGCAGGCGGTCATCCGCCGGGAGGAGCTGCAGGGCCGGATCTCGACCGCCGAGGAGGGCCACGCCGGCCGGCTCGAGCGGCTCGCCCGGGACACCGCCCGCCTCGAGGAAGGCCGGCGGAGCCACGGCGAGGAGACGGCGCGCGTCCACGCCGACGAGGCCAGCCTCCGCGACGAGCGCACGCGGCTGGACGGCGTCACCGAGGGGCTCGGGCAGATCACGCTGCGCGAGCGCTCGCTCGTGCTGGAGGTGGAGCACCTGGTCCGCTCGGTGGACGAGCGACACCAGACCGACCTCGGCGAGGAGCTTCACCGCTTCCACACCCGCCGGCCGCTGGAGGCCAGCGAGGAGCAGCAGCTCCGCGACCTTCGCGGACAGCTGGAGCGGCTGGGGGAGATCAACCTCACCGCCATCGAGGAGCACGCCGAGGTCGCCCAGCGGCACGGCTTCCTCGCCGGTCAGAAGAAGGACCTCGAGGCGAGCATCAAGGCTCTCCGCGACGCGATCGCGAAGATCGACCGCACCAGCCGTGAGCGATTCGCCCGCACGTTCGAGGTCGTGAACGACCGGTTCCAACGCGTCTTCCCGCGACTGTTCGGCGGCGGCCGCGCCGGGCTCCTCCTCACCGAGGAGGGACCCACCGGTGAGCCGGGTGTGGAGATCGTCGCCCAGCCGCCGGGGAAGAAGCTGCAGAGCGTGACCCTGCTGTCAGGCGGCGAGAAGGCGCTCACCGCAGTGGCGCTCATCTTCGCCATCTTCCTCATCAAGCCCACCCCGTTCTGCCTCCTCGACGAGGTGGACGCTCCGCTCGACGAGGGAAACGTCGGTCGCTACAACGACCTGCTCCGCGAGATGTCCAAGCAGTCGCAGTTCATCCTCATCACCCACAACAAGCGCACCATGGAGGTGGTGGACACGCTCTACGGGGTGACGATGGAGGAGCCCGGCATCAGCAAGCTGGTCTCCGTCCGCCTGCGCGAGGCGGCCGCAGCCAACGACGATCAGGCCGTGGCCTGAGCAGCCCTCGCTCGTCGCGGTCGCGGCGCCGCGTGCGACTCCACGCGGCGCCGGCCGGAGCGACCTAGAACTTCTCCTTCGGGCAGGCCTTCTCGTTCGCCGCCCTGAGCTGCTTCGACGCGTCGAGCTGCTTGTTGGTGTCGGCGAGCGCCGCGGCCGACGCGTTCTCCGCCTCACCCCACGAGGCGTCCTTGGCCTTGAGGCTCTGGGCCAGGGAGAGGGCCTGCTGCTCCACTGCCGCCTCGCCCTCCAGCGCCTTCGAGTACTCGTCGTCCGCCTTGACCAGCGATGCACAGCCCGCCTTGAGATCCTTCACCATCGAGCTGGCGGACTTCCGCTTCTTCGAGTCCTTCGAGTTCGCCGCCGCCTGGTACGCCTGCACCTGCTTGTCGTAGGCGTCGGCCACGTTCTGGCGGCGGGCCAGGGCCGCGAACGCGTGCGCCTGCCGGGACTCGCGCACGGCGTCGAGCTGCGCGAACTGCATCGGCGGTGCGGTGTTGGCCGGCATCGTCGGGGCGCCGCCGGAGTTCACCAGGAGCACCTGGGCGGGGACCGCGAGCTGCTCCGAGGTGCTCTTCAGCGGCAGCGCCTCGACCTTCTGGTTCACGCAGCTGGCCACCTGGGCGCCCGAGGGGTCCGTCGGCTGGAGCGCGGAGATGACCGCCCTGTCGCTCACCTGTCCGCCGTCCGGAGCCTTCAGCGCGCCGGCGTGCGCGATGATGTCCGCCCGGTTCAGGGTCACCGTTCCGGCGAGCTCGGGGGGAGCCTGGGTCTTGATGGAGTCGAAGCAGCTGCACCACTGGGGCACGCCCAGACGGATCGAGCCCTGGACGTCGGACGCCTCGTTGAGCCCCATGCGGACCATGCTCGCCGGGTCACGCTCGAACGGACCGTCCAGGGTGAGGGGCTTTCCACCCGACGGTGCGCTGACGCCCTCCAGCTGGGCGCGGATCACCTTCTCGATGCAGGCGGTAGCCGAGGGCTGCAGACCGTCGCCGGTGACGGTGACGCTCGTCCCCGAGGCGTCCATGGAGATCGACGCCTTGCCCTTGGTGGCCGCGCTCGCGTTCTGCACCTTGCCGTCGGCGAGGCACTCGTTGATGGCCGGACGGGCACCGCGAAAGGCGGCCTGGAGCGTGTACTCGTTGGCGGTCTTCCCCAGGTCCAGCTTGCTCGGGAAGCAGTTGGCGACGTCGAACGGCACGAGGTTCTGCACTCGCTGGCGCTCGGTGGGCGCGGCGGTGCTGGTGGCTGCTGCCTGGCCGCCGCCCGCACAGGCCACGGCCACGGCGATCGCTGCCACGGCCACCATCGCGATCAGCAAGGAAAACTGGCGTCTCATCGGCGCTCCTCCTCCTTGGACAACGCTCGAATTGCGGCGGGGGGGTTACCAGAGATTGGCAGGAAGGTGCACTCCTGAATGCGCACCGGACGTCGGCGATGGTGCAGAGTGTGCCGCATGACGGACGCGCTCGGAGCATGGAACGGGGAGGGCGGTGTCTGGACCGCGCTCACCTTTCTTGCCTCGGTCGCCCTCGCCGGGCTGCTGGAGCGCGTGCAGTACCGGCTGCGAGCCGACGAGGGCCGCGCCTGGTGGGCCTCGAACGGAAGGGATGTCCTGAACGCGGTGGCGCTCGGCTCGGTCAGCTCGGGGCTCTGGATCTACGGCTTCCGTGGCCCGCTGGTCGTGTGCGTGGCCGGCACGCTGGTGCTCCTGCTCTCCATCTCCCAGATGCAGTTCGAGTCGCGCCGGGGCTCGAGCTGGTGGTCGGTGGGAGTGGCGCTGGCGCTCGGAACCCCGGTCCTGGTCGCGCCGGGTCGGGTCGCGAGCCTCTTCCAGCGCGTGGTGCTCGCGCTCGCTCCGTGAGCCCGCCGGTCACCCCCGGCTCACGGCCAGCGGACGCGCCGGACGGAGCCCGACGCGGGCTCGACCTCGAGCCTCACCTCGCGGGCTGCTTGCCGCGCCCGGTCCAGCGACTCGGGCGTCGCAGGCGTCCCGTCGATCGCGGTGACCACGTCGCCCGCGTGGAGCCGGGTGGTGATCTCCGCCGCGCGGACGAAGACTCCCGGCGGACGGCGCATCAGACGCGCGGCCTCGTCCTCGCCCAGGCCAGGGTTGGCCATCCGGAGCTGGGAGAGCCGGCGCACCTCGCCCTCGAGACCGCCGGACCCGGGCGTCGGCCCGAGCAGCCGCCAGGTGTCCACCGCGGGGCGTGGCGGGTGAGCCCATTTCCCCTCGAGGCCGGCCACCGCGTCGTCGAGCACCCGGTCGAGCAGGGGACCGGGGCCGTCGCCGTCGGTGCGGAAGGGGTCGACGCGCACGTCCGCGCTGCTCTCGACCACGATGCGGCCGGTGCTGGGGTGGATGAGCTCGACGCGGACCCGGTCGATCCACTCCGCGCTCGCGCCGACGCCCGCGCCGCCGCCGCGACCAGCCACCTCCTGGCGTCCCTCCGCCGAGGTGCGGTCGAGCCGCGCGCGAAGAAGGAGCACCTCGGTCGGGACGACGCCCGCGAGCTTGATCGAGCCCAGCGCGTCGGTCGCCGTCCAGTCGCTGCGATCGGGGTGGAGCGGGTGGACCTCGGTGGGTCCCCAGACCAGCGCCCGTCCCGAGGCGACGCTCACCGCCCGGAGCCCGAGCCGGACGGAGAGGGCGAGCACCTCGTCGTCGCTCACTCCGCCGGAGGCACGGAGCTGCTCGACGACCAGCGCCGAGACGCGCAGGTCGGGAACTGTCTCGGTGTGACGGACCGGCGCGCTGGAACACGCGGCGCACGCCGCTGCGATCGCGGTGACGACGAGCCTGGCGGAGGTGGAGCGGATGCCGCCGAGATTAGCCCAGCGCAGGTGCCCGGGCCGCTTGGCCCGCGGCGGTGAGGAAAAGCGCGACATCGTGCGACGAGCGGTCGGCGCCGCGCGCCCCCAGGGACCTCTGCGGAAGCGCGCGGTCGCGCGCCAGCGTCCATGCTCGGGATCTCAGTATGCGGGTGCGTCGCTGGCGGGGAAGCTCTCCTTGCTCGCCTCCTCCACGCGGCTCTGATCGAGGTTCGCCGCGCTTCCGAGCCGCCGGGCGAGCAGCGTCTTGCAGCGGGCTGCGAGATCGAGCGACTGCTCGCGCACGTCCTCGAACAGCGCGGCCAGCTCGGTGTCGCGCCCCCGCTGCGCGTCGGCGGCGTGGCGCTCGGCAGCGGCCGCCTGCTTCAGCGCGTGGTAGAGCGTCCCGACCAGGTCGTAGAGCGGATCTGGGGTGTTCGCCTGAATGTCAGCCATCGTTCGTTTCCTCCCGCGTCCCCGAACGTAGGCACCGATCGCGGCGGAGGAACCCCACGCCCCGGGTCAGGACGCCTTCAGCAGGGGACGGAACTTGCCTTCCCGGTCCAGCGCGACCAGATCCGTGTATCCACCCACGTGCACCTTCCCCACGAAGATCTGGGGTACGGTGCGCCGCCCGTTCGCCTGCTCCACCAGCCGGGCCCGGGCCGCCTCGTCTCCCGTCACGTCGATCTCCTCGTACGCCACGCCCCGGGCGCGCAGGTAGTCCTTGGCCCGTAAACAGAAGACACACGACGTGGTGGTGTAGATGGTGACGGCGGACATGGCTTCCCTGTTCGTTGGACGTCCCGTTCCCGGCATGCTCAACTCACCGGCTCAACCCCAGTCATGTGACCGGGGGCGGCGGGATGCCAGTGCAACACACTGTTGTCCGTTGGGGGTCAAGCGGGGTGCAGAACACGCGGGTCCTCGGCCGGCAGCGCCGCCGGTTCAAGGTGCAGATGGGGGCCGCGTCGGGCTTCACCGTCGACGTGTCCGCGGGCGGATTCTGCGCCGAGCTGATGCGGGTCTTCCCCAAGGGCACCGCGGTGAAGGGAACTCTCCTGGTCGACGGGCTGGAGTACGAGTTCTCCGGCCGCGTCGCGTGGGCCAAGCAGGGTGACTTCCGGCTGAACATGCGCGGACGGATGGGCGTGACGTTCACCGACGCGCCCGAGGAGCTGCGCCGCATCTTCGGCGTCGGCCCGAGCGGAACCCCGCTCCCGGCCCCCGGCCCGTTCCCTCACAACCGCGGCTGAGCGTCTCCCCTCAAAGCCGACGGCCCCCGCCCCGACCCCGCGAGGGACCGGAACGAGGGCCGCCGTGAAACCGTCTCCGGCTCGGGCCGGAGCGGCGGGACTCACATCCCCATGCCGCCCATGCCGCCCATGCCACCGCCGGGGGCCTTCGGCTCGTCGTCCTTCGGACGCTCGGCCACCATCGCCTCGGTGGTGAGCATCAGGGAGGCCACGGAGGCCGCGTTCTGCAGCGCGGTCCGGGAGACCTTCGCCGGGTCGATGACGCCCGCCAGGAGAAGATCCTCGTAGGTGCCGGTGGCCGCGTTGAACCCGTAGGCTCCCTGGCCCTCCTTCACCTTGTTGACGATGACCGAGCCCTCCAGGCCGCCGTTGCCGACGATCTGGCGGAGCGGCTCCTCGAGCGAACGGCGGACGATGTCCACCCCGAACCGCTCGCCCTCGGAGAAGGTGGCCCCGTCGAGCGCCTTCAGGGCCCGGATGTACGCCACGCCACCGCCGGGGACGACACCTTCCTCGACGGCCGCGCGGGTCGCGTTGAGGGCGTCCTCGACGCGAGCCTTCTTCTCCTTCATCTCGGTCTCGGTCGCCGCGCCGACGTTCACCACCGCCACACCGCCCACCAGCTTGGCCAGGCGCTCCTGGAGCTTCTCCCGGTCGTAGTCGCTGGTGGTGTCCTCGATCTGGGTGCGGATCTGCTGCACCCGGGCCTGGATGTCCTTCTGGGCGCCCGCGCCGTCGATGATGGTCGTGTTGTCCTTGTCGACGGTGATGCGCTTGGCGCGACCCAGGTCGGCCAGGGTGATGTTCTCCAGCTTGATGCCCAGGTCCTCGGCGATCATCTTGCCGCCGGTCAGGGTGGAGATGTCCTCCAGCATGGCCTTGCGACGGTCACCGAACCCGGGAGCCTTCACCGCGCAGGTGTTGAGCACGCCGCGGATCTTGTTCACCACCAGGGTGGCCAGGGCCTCGCCCTCGACCTCCTCGGCGATGATCAGCAGCGGCTTCCCCGAGCGGGCCACCTGCTCCAGGACGGGCAGGAGGTCCTTCATCGAGGAGATCTTCTTCTCGTGGATCAGGATGTACGGATCCTGGAGGACGACCTCCATCCGCTCCGGATCGGTCACGAAGTAGGGCGAGAGGTAGCCGCGGTCGAACTGCATGCCCTCGACCACGTCCAGCGTGGTCTCGAGACCCTTGGCCTCCTCGACGGTGATGACGCCCTCCTTGCCGACCTTCTCCATCGCGTCGGCGATGATCTGACCGACGGTGGCGTCGCCGTTGGCCGAGATGGTCCCGACCTGCGCGATCTCCTTCTTGTCCTTGGTGGGCTTGGCCTGCTTCTTCAGCTCCGCCACCACCTGCGCAACCGCCTTGTCGATGCCCCGCTTGATCTCCATCGGGTTGTGACCGGCGGCGACCAGCTTCGCGCCCTCGCGAAAGATCGCCTGGGCGAGCACGGTCGCGGTGGTGGTGCCGTCACCGGCCACGTCGGAGGTCTTGCTCGCGACCTCCTTCACCATCTGCGCGCCCATGTTCTCGAACTTGTTCTCCAGCTCGATCTCCTTCGCCACCGTCACGCCGTCCTTGGTGATGGTGGGGGAGCCGAACGACTTCTCGATCACCACGTTGCGGCCCTTGGGCCCCAGGGTGACCTTCACCGCGTCGGCGAGCGTGTTGACCCCGCGGAGGATCGCGTCACGCGCGCGAACGTCGAAAATGATGTCCTTTGCCATGTCTGTTTTTCCGTTTCTTTCGTTGGAAGGGGGGCGGCTTACTTCTCGATGACGCCGAGCACGTCCTCTTCGCGGAGGATGAGGTGGTCCTCGCCCTCGATCTTCACCTCGGTCCCGGCGTACTTGCTGAAGAGGATGGTGTCGCCGGCCTTGATGTCGAGCGGACGGACCTTGCCGTCCTCGAGGATCTTGCCGTTGCCGACGGCGACGACCTTGCCCTCGAGCGGCTTCTCCTTGGCGGTGTCGGGGATGATGATCCCCCCCTTGGTCTTGTTCTCCTCGGCGACGCGCTTGACGATCAGCCGGTCCTGCAGCGGGCGAATCTTCATCTCAGGTTCCCTCGTCCATCGTTGGGTTGGTTGCGCCGGGTTGGCACTCTGACCGTCCGAGTGCCAGACCCTCTGGCGCGGCGGACAATAACCGCCGAGGTCGGGGTGTCAAGGCGCCCGGGACGATCCGTAACTTCCCGAGACAAGACCCGTTTTTCGGTCCGAGACGGCAGCCCCTGAGCACTGTGACTCCCCGAGTGCCAGCCTCGCTTCTGGCAGAGGCAGGACGCGAGTGCCAGCGCAACCCCGCGGAATCCTTGGTGTCGGGGGTGCACGCCCTCGGCCGCCGTTGCTACTCTTGCGGGGCACGACACCGATGGATCTCGTCGCCGTCACCTCGCTGAAGCAGTTCTTCAAGTCGCTCCTGGACGAGGCGCTCGGGCAGAACGGACTGGACGTCGCGGAGGTCACCGAGTTCTACCTGGCCAACCTCCTCGCCGAGTTCGCCGCGGCGGACCGCCTGTTCGCCCCGGACGAGCCGGGCGGCACCGAGGAGCCCCTGGCGGTGCTGTACCACCGCGCGCAGGCTGCCGAGCGCGAGGAGCGGATCCGCATCCTCCGCCGCCTGGGCGACGTCTCGCTGTACAAGGCGGGGTTCTTCGCCGGCGCGCTGCGAGAGAGCGTGGTCGGCCATGGCTACACCATCGACATGGGCCGGGCCGCGTACGCCCAGGTCGCGACCCTGGCGCGGGGTGGCTTCGCCCACGTCTACGACGAGCTCGGCAGGAAGTTCCGCCCGCTGGTCGAGGTGCTGGAGGGCATCGCCGCGCGCTCCGCCGCTCGAAGCTCTCCCGCCGGCGCGCTCCGCGTCTACGACTCCTGGCGGCGCAGCGGAAGCGACACCCTGGAGAGCGTCCTGATCGACGCCGGCCTCCTCCCGCGGCGCGGAGGGCCGGTCAACTGAAGCTCGTCGACGAGGTCCAGGACCAGCTCGAGGCGATCTACGCCATCGAGTGTCCGCGGGCCTCGGCCTTCCTCCTCCATCCCGAGGAGGCCCGGGCGCTCCGGTCGCCCGGCGCGGACGAGGAGCTGTGGCTCCACGAGGGTGAGGAGGGCCTGGAGGTGGGCCTCTACTACTCCACCGCGCTCCGGGCAGACCTCGAAGCGCGCTCGCTCCGGGACGCGGGCTGGCTCGCTCCGGGCCTGGACGCCTACTGCCGGCTGGCGGAGGGCGTGAGCCACTTCCTTTACCTCGCGCGGGCGGCGGCCCTCGGCCGGCGCCTGTCGATGCTCGAGCTCGAGGTCCAGGCCGAGGTGGACAAGTTCGCGAGCCTGGTGCTCCACGGCTGGCCCTC
>Ga0310810_10004046_pt1 | contig 16133 bp, 16 predicted proteins | sample NCmetagenome_FD_207641 | JGI IMG/M metagenome (GOLD analysis project Ga0310810, IMG submission 207641) | Soil microbial communities from experimental microcosm in Duke University, North Carolina, United States - NC | ecosystem: Engineered > Artificial ecosystem > Soil microcosm > Unclassified ... | reverse complement strand
GATGCGGTTGTTCTCGCCTTGAAGATTGCGTGCGGCGACGGCCCGGCCTTCCGGGTCGTCGTCGGCGAGCAGAATCCGCAGCGGCCGGTGCATATGTTGGCTAGTTAAGCCAACGGTACCACCCCACCAGGCAGAGGGCCACCCCCAGAATCGCAATGAGCCCCAGCAGCCACAACTGCCGGCCATCGAAGATTCGCTGTCCCGGGATCATCATGCGCGGCTCCCTTCGCTTACTCGGCCGGCGGTGCGCCGCCGGGCAGACCGGGCTCGGTCAGCTTCTGCTGCTGCAGTGCGGCAGCGCCCATGAGGCCTCCCATGCCCATCGACTCCACGGCGCTGCTCGGGATCAGCATCAGCGCGCCTTTTTCCTTCAGCCCTTCGTAGAGCATGTTCATTGCGCGCAGGTGCAGGGCGGTCGGGTTGTTCTGATACGACCTGGACGCCTGGGCGAACGACTCCGCGATCGCGAGTTCGGCTTCGCCGAGGATGATGCGCGCCTGCTTCTCGCGCGCGGCCTGTGCCTCGCGCGACATCGCGTCCTGCAGCGCTCCCGGGATCACCACGTCACGCATCTCGACGGAGGAGACGGTCACTCCCCACGGGTTGGAGCGCTGATCGATGAGCACCTGCAGCTCGGTCTCGATTCGTTCACGTCCGCGCAGCAGATCGGTCAGCGTGGTGCGTCCGATGATGTCGCGCAATGCCGTCTGCGCCGCCCAGCTGACCGCCTGCGTATAGTCCTGCACTTCGAGCGCCGCTTTCTGGGCGTCGTGCACCATCCAGAACAGCACCGCGTCGACATTCACCGGCACGGTGTCGGAGGTCAGCGTCTGCTCGGCTGCAAAACTCGTAGTGATCGTGCGCTGGTCGATCCACGCGGTGATGCTGTCGATGAACGGCAGGACGAAGAAAAGACCGGGGCCACGCATGTGGCGGAACCGGCCGAGGCGCAGCACGATGCCCCGCTCCCACTGCTGCGCCACCTTCGGTGCCTGCATCAGGACAAGACCCAGCACGATGCCCGCGATCGCCGGCACCGGATTCTGCTGTGTCACCGTGATTGCCACTCCGGCCAGAGCCGGAATCAGAAGGAACACGATCGCGATGATGTTGGGCGGATGCAGGTCAGCGCTTTCGCGCCGGCGGCCGACAGAGAACGGACTCATCGGTCTCCTTCCTTTCGCAGAGTGTCGAGTTGTTGAATCACTTCGCGGATCGTGAAGCCGTGGGCGGCAGCATCTGCCGCAACCCGTGTCACCAGCGCGCGAAGGCGACGCTGGTGTTCGCCGGCCGGTCGTGCCTCGGTCGCGCTCGCGCGAACGAAGCTGCCGACGCCGCGGCGCGTCTCGAGCACCCCCGCACGTTCGAGGTCGGCGTACACGCGCGCGACGGTATTCGCGTTGACCCTCAGGTCGACGGCCAGCTGCCTCACGGTCGGAAGCTGATCGCCCACCGTCAGCCGTCCCGACGCGATGGCGGCCCGAAGCGCGCGATCGAGCTGCGCGTAGATCGGCGTGGCGTCGCGGGCATCCAGCTGCACGATCGGCATTGCTTGATAATACTAGTTCATTAGTACAACTCCGTCAAGAGAACGGGCCTCTCGGAAATCCGGGAGGCCCTCTCGTGGTCCTGCGCGTCCCCGATCGTGAGACCGAGAGCGCTACTTGCTCATCTTGAGGGCGTCAGCAGCGATAGAAAGCTTCCCGCCCTTCTCGGTCACGTCACCCGTGATCTCGACGGTGTGCAGCATGTGTGCGGTCAGCTTCGCGTTCTTGTTTGCCGCAAGCCCGCCGGTGACCTCGTAGACCTTTCCGTCGGCGGTGAGCAGCGCAACCGGCTTGCCCGACTTCGCGCAACTAACGGCACACGAACTGTCGGTCTCGACCTTCTTTTCCATCAGGTAGCACTCCTGGTCGACGAGCTGCCCCTTGATGGTTTCGGTCTTGGCAAACAACGGGATGCTGGAACAGGCGACGAAGGCGACAGCGGCGGCGCCGGCAAGGAATCTACGCATTGACAACCTCCTCGAGCATGAAGGACTGATGACGATCGCCTAAAGAATACATCGCCACTGAAGCGTGTGCTCCGGCTTTTCCCGGAGAGCGCACCCGCCCCTCTGAAAGCTGTTCGACATCCGGCCTCCGGACGTTTCTCTTTGCGCTGGCGCCGCGTAGCACCAGTGTCGCCACGTAAGGAGGAACCTCACATGCTCACCCGATACGTCGCTCTCGTGTCCGAGGAGTCGTCAATCACGCCGTCCGAGCTCACGAGGGTCGCTGCTGCCCTTCAAAAGCAGGCGGTACGCGACATGGGTCCGATCTGGGGCATCGAAGCCACGGTCGACGCCTTCACGAAACTGGAAGATGTCCCGCTCGACTACTGGCCGATCATCGTGAAGGACGACATCGGCGACGCGTCGGCGGCGGGCTTTCATGACGATGAACAAGGCCAGCCGTTTTCGCTCGTGCAGTTCGACAAGGGCTGGCATCTGACGGCGAGCCACGAACTCGTGGAGATGCTCGGCGATCCCTTCGGACGCCGCATGGTGGCGGGCGAGTCGCCGGTTGCGGGGCAGGGTCGCGTGAAATTCCTCGTCGAAGTCGCCGACCCCTGCGAGGACGGCAGCTTCTCCTACACGATCAACGGCATCCAGGTTTCGGACTTCTATACGCCGCGCTACTTCGATCCCGTCAAGGCAAGCGGCGTCCGCTACAGTTACACGGGCGCGATCACCGCTCCGCGACAGGTGCTCAAGGGCGGCTACCTGAGCTGGTATGTCCCCGCGACGAAGAAGTGGTGGCAGCGGACCTGGTTCAGCGGAAGCAAGCCGGCCGATCGCACACTGTCCAGTCTCAAGGTGCGCAACGGCAACCTGCGCGCCGCCATCGATCGTGAAACCGAGGCGCAGCGACAGAAGGCATTGCGCAGCGGTGGCAGGAGTACTGCACGACAGACGCCAGAGACGGGCCGGTCGTTCACGAGCCGCGCGAACGATCTCAGAGCCGCGGTCTCCGCGGCTGGAAGACGACGGTAAGCGGCCCGCACTCCGGACGCGGGCCGGGGAGATGACGGCCATGGCAGAAGACGAGAAGGACCCGATGACACCGGAAGAGGCTCGCGCCAAACAGTTGCGAGACCGCATCAACAAGGTCTCGTCGGGTCAGGCCACACCGAAGTCACCGCGCGAAATCACTGACGCCGCCGCTCGCGAAGAGTGGGAGCGAGAGCATCGGAAGAAGAACGAGGGCGCCTGAAAGGGCGCCCGGCCCCGCTTACAATGCGGCGGATGCCTGCAAAAGCAAAGAAGTTCGAATACGTGCTCGGCGATCACGCGCGAGAGCTCGCACGGCTTCGCGCGCAGGCACGTCTCTGGGATCCGGTCTCGCACGCGCTGTTCGACCGCATCGGCATCAGGCGCGGATGGAAAGTCCTCGAGATCGGCCCTGGTCAGGGGTCGCTCCACATGGAGTTGCGCAGGCGCGTCGGCGGCACCGTCGACGCGGTCGAACGATCGGAGGTGTATGCCTCCGAGCTCGAGAAGCGCACACGACGCGACGGCCTCGGTCCGAGCCGCATCTTCTTCTCGGATCTGATCGACGCCGATCTGCCGGCCAATACCTACGATCTGATCTTCGCCCGCTGGGTGTTTCTCTTTCTGCCCGACCCTGCCGCACACGTGAAGCTGCTCGCTCGTGCACTCAAGCCGGGCGGAAGGCTCGCAATTCAGGACTATCACCGCGACACGTTCACGCTGGTGCCGCGTCCCGACGAGTGGAACGACTTCATCACGGCGGACAAGGCGCTCTTCGCGTCGCAGGGCGGCGACGTGAATATCGGTGTCAGGATGCCGACGTTGATGGAATCCGCGGGTCTCGAGGTGACCAGCATCGAGCAGACGACGAAAGCGGGACACCCGGGCTCGCCGACCTGGAACTGGGTCACCAACTGGGTGATGTCGGTGATCGACCGGCTTCCCACGCTCCCGCCGGCCAAAGCGAAGAGCCTCCACCGCAAGTGGCGCGCCGCGGAAAGAAATCCCGCAACGCTCATGGTCGCCCCCTGCGTGATCGACGTCATCGGCAAAAAGCCGCGTCGTTGATTTCCAGGGCACCCCAGCCGGCGCGGGTGCGCTAAGATTCGGCCCGCCTGGCTCGTCCAGGCCGCGCGGAATCGGACGAAAGGAGCGGACGATGATCGGGTCTCGCCTCGTACGTGTGCTGTCGGCGTTGGCTCTCGCGTGCTCGATTGGCGCAACGCTGTCCGCGCAATCCGCGCCCGGCGGTTCCGCAGGCGCGAACCGGGCGAGCGCTCGCCCGCGCTCTGCCTCGGCTCCTGCCCTGCGAACTCCAGATGAGCGTCCCGGTCAGTTCGGCGAGAAGTCGGTGCTCTCCGACGTCGAGGCTGAAGAGTTCGGACAGAACCGCATCGCGCAGGACAACAAGGATCGGCGCGATGGTACGGCCGACCAGGACGTCGCCCGCGCGTACAACGATTTCTGGTGGGACTTCGGGACGCGCGTCGCCAAACAGGCGTCGCTCGTTGTCGACCCGCCAAGCGGACGGCTCCCGGCTCTCACGCCTGCCGCGCAGAAGAAGCTGGCCTCCGCTCAGACGCCGAAATACGACAACGTCGAGGAACGCCCGCTTGCCGAGCGCTGCATCCTCGGCTTCAACTCGGGCCCGCCGATGATGCCCAGCGCCTACAACAACAACATGCAGCTGGTGCAGACGCCGACGCAGGTGGTCATTCTGAACGAGATGGTGCACAGCGCTCGCGTGATCGACCTGTCGGGCCGCCCGCATCGGCCGGCGTCGATGCGCTTCCTGACCGGCGACTCGATCGGGCATTGGGACGGCAACACGCTGGTGGTCGATACGACCAACTTCTCCACCGAAGGGAATTTCCGCTTCTCGACGCGCGACATGCACCTGGTCGAACATTTCTCGCTGGAGGATGCGGGCACGCTCCGGTACGAGTTCACGATGGACGATCCGGCTGTGTGGACGGCGAAATGGACGGCGTCCATCCCGATGCGGCGCAGCGACGAACTCATCTTCGAGTACGCGTGCCACGAAGCGAACTACGGGCTGGAAGGCGTGCTGAAAGGCGCGCGGTACGCCGAGACGGTCAAAAGGTGATTGACTTGGGCCGTTTCCGCACGTTACGCTCGTTCGTCATGTTCGTTCGCCTCCACCACGTGCACCATCATCATCATCCGGCCGCTGCCGGGCAGGTGGAGTTGCGCGCACACTAGGTCGATCACGAACGAACCTGAGGACACAAGCAACCCGCCACCCGGCGGGTTTTTTTGTGCCTGCTGGACAGATTCAAGAGGCGCGGCCAGAGGCCGTACCAAACGCAAGGACACGTCGATGAAGATTGATTTCACCAAACTGGACGGGCTCATTCCGGCGGTCATCCAGGACGCGAACACCCTGGAAATCCTGATGGTCGGCTTCATGAACGAAGAGGCCCTCCAGAAAACCAGGGAGACCGGCTTTGCCACCTTCTGGAGCCGTACGCGCAACAAGCTCTGGATGAAAGGCGAGACTTCCGGAAACCAGCTCCAGGTTCTCGAGACGCTCGTTGACTGCGACGAGGACACACTGGTCCTGAAGTGCAAGCCGCTTGGCGACGGCGTCACGTGCCACACCGGCGAGCGCAGCTGCTTCTACCGCAAGCTGGAAGACTGACCGCTCCCCGATCCGCGATAACGACCTGGTGGCACACAAGGACAGAAGACGATGAAGCTCAAACTTGGCATTCCGAAGGGTTCCCTGCAGGACGCGACGATTCAACTGTTTCAGCGCGCCGGCTTCAACATCTCCGTGAGCTCGCGCTCCTATTTCCCGTCGATCGACGACCCGGAGATCGAGTGCATGCTGATTCGCGCGCAGGAGATGGCGCGCTACGTATCGGACGGCGTGCTCGATGCCGGCCTGACAGGGCTCGACTGGATCGCCGAGCACGAAGCGGGCGACGGCAAAACAGGCGTGATCGAGCCTATCGCCGACCTCATATATGCCAAACAGAGCTTCGGCAAGGTCCGCTGGGTGCTCGCTGCGCCTGAAGACTCGAACATCCAGTCCGCCAGCGATCTCGAAGGCAAGACGATCGCCACCGAGCTGGTGCGCGCGACAAAGGCCTACTTCAAGAAGCACAACGTCAACGTGAAGGTCGAATTCTCCTGGGGCGCGACAGAGGTGAAGCCGCCGATGCTCGCCGACGCGATCGTCGAAGTCACCGAAACCGGCTCCTCTCTGCGGGCAAACAGGCTGCGGATCATCGATACGCTCATGGAGAGCAATACACAGCTGTTCGCCAACAAGACGGCGCTCGCCGATGAATGGAAGCGGAACAAGCTGCAGAACATCGCGCTGCTGCTGAAGGCGGCCATCGAGGCGCAGGGACGTGTCGGCCTCATGCTGAACGTCAAGCGCGCCGATCTGCAGAAGGTGCTGAGCCTGCTGCCGGCGCTGCAGCGGCCAACGATCTCCAACCTGAGCGACGACGAGTGGGTGGCGGTGAACACCATCATCGAGGAGAAGACCGTGCGCGGCCTGATTCCGCAGCTCAAGGCGGCCAACGCGCAGGGCATCGTCGAATACCCGCTCAACAAGATCGTGCTCTGAGGTTGCGCCGGTCATGAAAATCATCGAAGGCTCAAACAGGCGTGCGATCGAGGCGCTGTTCGCGAAGAAGGAACGCGCCGACCGCGTGTTCGAGCGGAAGGTTGCCGGCATCGTGCAGAAGGTGCGCGCGGGCGGCGACACGGCGCTGCTGAAGTTCGCGCGTCAGTTCGACAACCTGTCGCAGGCGGTCGAAGTGAGCCGCCAGGAGATGGAGGCGGAGGCCGCGAAGGTTCCCGCCGATGTTCGGCTCGCGATCAAGAACGCGGCGAGAAACATTGCGCGGGTGGCCGCTCGCCAGATCCCGAAGCACTTTGACGTCGAGGTCGTTCCCGGTGTGCAGGTCGAACAGCGGGTTGAACCGCTCGAGCGTGTCGGCTGCTATGTGCCCGGTGGACGGTTCCCGCTCCCCTCTTCCCTGCTGATGACCGCTGTGCCCGCTCGCGTGGCGGGTGTGCGCACCATCATCGCGGTCTGTCCGAGGCCGGAGGGCAGCGTGATGGCAGCGGCACTGGAAGCCGGCGTGACACGCTTATTCCGCGTCGGCGGTGCACATGCCGTTGCGGCGCTCGCTTACGGCACCGAGTCGATCCCGCGGGTCGACAAGATCGTCGGGCCCGGCAACAAGTGGGTGGCTCAAGCCAAGGCGCAGGTCACCGGCGACTGCGCGATCGACTTCTACGCGGGTCCGACCGAAATCGTCGTCGTGGCCGCCAGCGGCGATCCGAAATGGGTGGCCGCCGATCTCGTCGCGCAGGCCGAACACGATCCTGAAGCACGCTCGGTGTTCATCACCTGGAAGCGGGCATTCGCCGAGCGGGTCGGCAAGGCGGTCGATCGCATGGCGAAGGGACGGGACATCGTCACGACGTCACTGGCTGCACACGGCGCAATCGTGGTCGTGAAGGATGCGAACGAGGCGATGGCGCTCTCGAACCGCTTCGCACCTGAGCATCTTGTCGTGGAAAGCGACGCGCTCATCAATCGGCCGATCGTTGCTGGCGCAGTGTTCGTCGGCCCGCATACGGCGCAAGCGGCAGGCGACTATGCAACCGGCTCCAACCACGTGCTGCCGACGGCCGGCGCCGCACGCTTCCGTGGGGGCCTGAGTGCGGCGGACTTCGTGCGGGTCATGGCCGTGCAGCGGCTGACCGCCGACGGCCTCGCACGGCTCGCGCCGACGATTGTGCCGCTCGCGAAGGCCGAAGGTCTGCGCGCACACGCTGAGTCCATACAGGTCCGGCTGTGATCGAGAAGTACCAGAAGCCGGCGGAGCTGTACGACGGCTTGCGCCTGCACCAGAACGAGAACACCGGCGGGTGCTCTCCGAAGGTGCTGGCGGCGCTGGCGGCGCTCACGGCTGAGCAGGTCGGCTACTACCCGCCGTACGACGCGGCGACGCGTGCCTGCGCAAAGTACCTGGGCGTCGACCCCGATCGGCTCTCGCTCGTCAACGGGCTTGACGAGGCGATCACGGCAATCGCCGTCAGCTGCCTGCGCCCGAGGCCAGGCGTGGGTGCGCCGGAGGCGATCATTCCGGAACCGGCATTCGAAATCTTCGCCTTCGACACCGAAGTCGTGGGCGGGCGCCCGGTGCGGATCGAGCCCAACGCGGATTACTCGTTTCCGCTGCAGCGCGTGCTCGAAGCGATTACGCCGAACACGCGCGTCGTGTTCATCACGAGCCCGAACAACCCGACGGGAGTCACGACCTCGGCGGACGCGATCAGGACGGTCGCCTCGAGCGTTCCGCCAGGCGCGATCGTGTTCGTCGACGAGGCCTACGCGGAGTTCTCTGGCGTGAGCTTCATTCCAGAACTCGAGAAGCATCGCAACGTGGTGGTCGGGCGCACGTTCTCGAAAGCCTTCGGCCTCGCGGGGCTGCGCATCGGCGCGATCACGGGGCACCCGGATACGCTGGAACCACTCCGCCTCGTCGTGCCCGTGTACAGCGTGAACGTCGCGGCCGTCGTGGCAGTACAGGCAGCGCTCGAGGACCTGGCGTTCGTGGAGGACTACAAGGCCCAGGTCGAACGCTCGAAGGCGATGCTGTATGCGGCGTGCGACCGCCTCGGGCTGCAGTACACGAAGAGCGCCGGCAACTTCGTGCTCATCAACGCGGGCAGCCGAGCGGGAATGCTTGCGAGCGCCGCCGCGTCGCGCGGGATCTACATCCGTGATCGATCGAAGGAGGCAGGCCTGGCAGGCTGCCTGCGCGTCGGAGCGGGAATCGTCGCGCACACGCAACGCTGCATCGAGGTTTTCGAGGAGGTTCTGTGCGACGCGCGGTAATCGACAGACGAACGACGGAAACGCAGATTGCGCTTTCCCTGGCGCTCGAAGGCCGGGGCACCTACGAGGTGCGCACTGGAATCCGGTTTCTCGACCACATGCTGGAACTGTTCGCGCGGCACGGCGGCTTCGACCTGACGATCAAAGCAACGGGCGACCTCGACGTCGATCAGCACCACACCGTGGAAGACCTGGGCATCGCGCTCGGGGAGGCGGTGTCGAAGGCGCTGGGCGACCGGAAAGGCATCAATCGAGCCGGATACTTCGTCATGCCGATGGACGAGACGCTGGCTGTTGCGGCCATCGATCTCGGAGGCCGGCCGCACACGGTGGTGGACCTCAAGGTGAAGGTCAGGCTCGTCGGCGATCTGCAGACCGAGCTGGTGCACGATTTTTTCGAGGGCTTCGCGATCGGTTCACGCGGGAACGTGCACATCAAGGTGATGTACGGCCGTTCGAACCATCACAAGATCGAAGCCTCGTTCAAGGCGTTCGCTCGCGCACTGCGCGTCGCGTGCGCGAAGGACAAGCGGCTGGCGAAGATGCTGCCGAGTACTAAAGGGCTCATGTAGAAGTTAGAACTTAGAATTGAGAAGTGAGAAGTGAAAGGCAGAAAAATCGGATTGCCGCATTTCACCACTTCCCACACCTCCGTACTTCGACCCTTACTTCTAAGTTCTAAGTTCTGAATTCTCACTTCTGAAAGGTTTCGGTGTCTCCTCGAATCGCGTTGATCGACTACAAGGCGGGCAATCTCACCTCGGTCCGCAAGGCGCTCGCAGCGGTGGGAGCCGACGTCTTCACTCCCGGCGTCGCCGCCGATCTGGCTGAAGCCCAGGGCATCATCGTGCCTGGCGTCGGGCATTTCGCCGCCACGGCAGCGCTCGACGCCGAGTGGGTGGATGCCATCCTGGCCCGCGTCGGCGAGGGCCGTCCGCTGCTGGGAATCTGTCTCGGGCTGCAGTGGCTCTACGAGGACAGCGAGGAATCGCCGGAGCTCAAGGGGTTGGGCGTGCTGAGCGGCACCTGCCGCAAGCTTGAAGGCGGCGAGCGCGACGGCCAGGTGATCAAGGTTCCGCACGTCGGATGGAACAGCCTCGAGCGGATCGTCGCCGCGCCAATCGTTGAAGGTGTCCCGGACGGCGCGCAGGTGTATTTCACCCACAGCTACGCCGCGCCGATCACGGCCGACACGGCCGCAGCGACCACTCACGGCGGCCGGTTCGCCTCGATCGTGCAGCGCGGACAGATCGCCGGCGTGCAGTTCCATCCCGAGAAATCGGGCGAGATCGGACTCCGGATTCTTCGCAACTACATGCGGATGGTGGGCTGAACCGTGCTGTCAAAACGCATCATCGCGTGCCTCGACGTTCGTGACGGGCAGGTGGTCAAGGGCATCAACTTCGAAGGATTGCGCAGCGCAGGCGACCCAGCTGAACTGGCACGCCGCTACAACGCCGAGGGGATCGACGAACTCGTCATCCTCGATATCACGGCGACACTCGAGCGGCGCCGCGCGCTGGCCGACACCATCCGCGCGGTGGCGCGCGAGCTGTTCATTCCGCTTGCCGTCGGCGGCGGAATCCGGACCGAGGCTGACGCTGCCGCCGCGGTCGAGGCCGGCGCCGACAAGGTCAGCCTGAACAGCGCCGCTCTTTCAGACCCGCAGCTGCTGACCACGCTTGCACGCCGGTACGGCAGCCAGGCGGTCGTCTGCGCGATCGACGCCAAGCACGCCGTCGACGCCAGCGGCAAAAAGGTCTATGCCGTCTACTCGCGCAGCGGCAGCACGGCTGCAAACCGCGACGCCGTCGAGTGGGCGCGGGAGGCGGAACAGCGTGGCGCGGGCGAGATCCTTCTCACGTCGATCGATCGCGATGGCACGAAGATCGGATTCGACTGCGAGATGACGGCCGCCGTTTCGAAAGCGGTATCCATCCCGGTCATCGCTTCGGGCGGCGCGGGAGGCCTTCACGACTTCGTGGATGTCTTCACGGGCGGCGCCGCTGATGCCGCGCTCGCGGCGTCGATCTTTCACTACGCTGAAACCAGCGTCCACGCGCTAAAGGCTCACCTTCGCGAACACCACATTCCAGTGCGGCTTTGACGACGTCTCCAGTTCTGACTTCTGAGTTCGTGGTTCTCACTTCTGACTTCTGACTTCTGACTTCTCCTTGATTATTCATGCTGATTCCGGCGATTGATTTGAAAGACGGCGCAGTCGTGCAGCTCGTACAGGGCGAACGGCTCGCCATTCGAGACGACGATGTGTCGAAGTGGGTGCGCCGCTTCGAGCGCTTTCCCAAGGTGCAGGTCATCGATCTTGATGCCGCCATGGGCAAGGGCGACAACCTCGCCATCGTCCGGCGCATCGCCGGTGAGCTGACGTGCAGGGTTGGCGGCGGAGTCCGGACGGTCGAACGCGCGCAGGACATCCTTGCTGCTGGCGCCAAGGCGGTCATTGCCGGCTCGGCCCTGTTCAAGGACGGTCAGCCCGATCTCGAGTTCGCCGCCCGCATGGCCGATGCGATTGGACCCGATCGGTTCATCGCGGCAGTCGACAGCAAGGGAGGCCAGGTCGTCGTGAACGGCTGGAAGACCGCACTGCCGATCACCGCGGTCGACGCGGTCCGGGCGCTCGAACCGTTTTGCTCGGAGTTTCTTTACACGTACGTCGACGCTGAAGGGCTGATGCAGGGCACGAATATCCCGGCCATCCTCGATGTCAGGCGTGCGACGGCCCGGCGCGTCACCGCAGCCGGCGGCATCACGACACAGGAAGAGGTCGACACGCTCGACGCCAACGGCGTCGACTCGGTGGTCGGCATGGCGGTATATACGGGAAAGCTCCGCCTGGACTGACACACGAAGGACTGGAAGGACGGGAGGGGCCGGAAAGGCGGGAAAAGAACACTCCAAGCCTTGACCCTTCGGTTGAACAAAAGGATGAGCGGCGCGACGAAGGCGCCTCGTCCCATGCCTCCTGTGCCTGAGGCAAACGCGCAAATTGGGCGGTAGAATGGAAGTCTGCCTCCGGGCAGGGACGTCCAAACTTCCGTGAGCATTGCCCTCCAGGCCGACCCGGCCACGCGCCCCGTCGAGAAACCAGCGCCCAGCACGCAGCGCGTGGCCATCGACGGAAAATTCCTGCGAATCGGTGACCACCGGTTTCTCATCAAGGGCGTCACGTACGGGACATTTGCGCCCGACGCCGATGGTTACCAGTTTCCGGGGCTCGAGCAGGTCGAGGAGGACTTCCGCCTCATGGCGGAGCTCGGCATCAACACGGTGCGCGTGTACACGCCGCCGCGTCGCGAGCTCCTCGATGCTGCACTGGCGCACGGACTCCGCGTCATGGTGGGTCTGCCCTGGTCGCAGCACATTGCGTTTCTCGACGACCGAAAGCTGCGCGGCCAGATCGAAATCGAGCTGCTGACCAAAGTTCGCGAGCTGGGCGATCACCCGGCCGTGCTGATGTTTGCGCTCGGCAACGAGATACCGCCGAGCATCGTGCGCTGGCACGGACGTCTGCGCATCGAGCGTTTTCTCCGCCGGCTGTATCGCCGCGCGAAGGAGATCTCGCCGCAGAGTTTGTTCACCTATGTGAACTTCCCGCCGACCGAATTCCTCGACCTGTCGTTCTTCGACGTCTGTGCGTTCAACGTCTACCTCCATCGCGAGACCGATCTGCGCGCCTACATCGCGCGGCTGCAGCATGTCGCCGGTCACAAGCCGCTTCTGCTGGCCGAGGCGGGCGCCGACAGCATTCGTGAAGGCCAGGAGGGCCAGGCTGCGATTACGGCCATGCACGTGCGCGTCGGCTTCGAGGAAGGCGCGTGTGGTGCGATGGCATTCGCGTGGACCGACGAATGGTGGCGAGGAGGCTTCGACGTCGAGGACTGGGCATTCGGCCTCGTCGATCGCGCACGTCATCCGAAGGCCGCGGCAGCCGCTGTTGCGCGCGCCTTCGCCGACGCCCCGTTCTCGAAAGCCGATCAGGCCAGCTGGCCGACAGTCTCAGTCATCGTCTGCGCGTACAACGCGGCCGACACGCTCGAGGACAACCTCACCTCGCTCGAGAAGCTGACGTATCCGAAGTTCGAGATCATCCTGGTCAACGACGGATCGCGCGATCGGACGAGCGAGATCGGCCACGCGCATCCGCGTGTGAAGGTCGTCGACATCCCGAATGGCGGCCTGAGTGCAGCGAGAAATGTCGGCCTGGCTGCCGCAACCGGCGAGATCGTCGCGTACACCGACGCCGACACGCGCGTCGACCGTGACTGGCTCACGTTCCTCGTCCAGCCGTTCCTGCGCTCGGACGTGGCGGGCTCGGGCGGTCCCAACGTCGTGCCGTCAGACGACCCGCCCATCGCACAGTGCATTGCGCGCGCGCCGGGCGGCCCGACACACGTGCTGCTCGACGATCGCATCGCCGAACACGTCCCGGGCTGCAACATGGCGTTCCGCCGTGATGCGCTCCTGGCGATCGGCGGCTTCAATCCCATCTACCTCCGCGCCGGCGACGACGTGGACGTGTGCTGGCGGCTGCAGGCTCGCGGCTGGAAGATCGGGTTCGCCTCGTCGGCGCTCGTGTGGCATCACCATCGCTCGAGCGTGAAGGCCTATTGGCGCCAGCAGGTCGGCTACGGCGAGGGTGAACGCTGGCTGCTCGCGCATCACCCCGAGAAGTTCCTCGACGGGCACATGCTGTGGCGCGGTCGCATCTACAGCCCGCTGCCGTTCGTGCGCTCGCTCTGGAGCGAACGGATCAACGCCGGCGTCTGGGGCACGGCCGCCTTCCCGTCCGTCTACCGGGCAGACGTTCACCCGTTCGCCTTTCTGCCTCACTCAGTCAACTGGCAGATCTTTTCGTTCATCCTGGCGCTCGCCGGCGTCGTCGTCGCCGCCATGGGTCAGCATGCCTGGGCTTCGGCGCTGCTGCTCGGGACCGGACTGATCGGAATCGCGTTCACGCTGACGAAGAACGTCTCGTACGCCTGGCGCTCGGACGTGGATTCCCTCCCCGGCAATCCACTCTGGTACCGAGTGGCGGTTTCGTATCTCCATTTCATCCAGCCGTTCGCGCGCGTCCGCGGCATCATCCGCGGCATTCTTGCGCCTCCAGAGGTCAGCGAGCCGGTCGGGCCCCGCCAGACGAGCCGCGGTCCCAGACCGTCGCTGCGCGAATCGGCGCGCGCCATGGCGCTCATCTGCGGCGGCGTTACCGAGGATCGCTACTGGAGCGAGACCTGGACCAACACCGAACGCGTGCTCTCGCAGCTGACCGAATGGCTGCGTGGTTCGAGAGCGGTCCGCCTGATCGAGATCGACGAAGGGTGGTCGCACGATCGCGACCTGAGCGTCCTCGTCGGCCGCTGGGGATGGCTCGATGTGCGGGCGCTCGTCGAGGAGCATGCGGCAGGCCGCGCACTGCTCCGGGTGAACATGTACCTGCGGCCAACGAGCGTCGGCATCGTGTCAGCCGTGCTCTTCTCCGCGGCGCTGCTGGCGGCCGCAAGCGCCGGGCTTGCGCTCAGGTGGCCGATGGCCGGGGTCATTGTCGCGGTCATCGCGATCGCGGTCACGGCCTACGCCGTCTGGCTCACGGCGCAGACGACGGCGATCGTTCAGCGTGGCGTGCGCGCAGTCGCCGCGCGCTCGGCAATGACCCCGATGAAGTCGGCGCGCGCCCGTGTTGCGCTGCTCGCGCCTTCAATGGGTCGCGTGTATGCGCTGCGCACCGGAGCGATCTTCCTGGTGATGGTCGCGGCGCTCGGCGCCGGCACCATGATGCTGCGGGAAGCTGCAACGGCGCGGGTCATCGGCGCGCGCAAGGGCTACGCCGGCGACAACGGTCCGGCTATCGACGCCTGGCTCGACACGCCAGGCGGCATCGTCGTCTCGCGCGCGGGCGACGTGCTGTTCGCAGACTCGAACAACCACGTCATCCGCCGGATCGATCCGCGCAACAACATCAGCACGATCGTCGGTAACTACGCCGCCGGGTCCGGATTTTCGGGCGACTTCGGCCCCGCCACCTCCGCGCAGCTCGACACGCCCGACGGCGTCAGCGTCGCGCCGGACGGCGACCTGATCGTTGCTGACTCCCACAACGATCGTGTTCGCCGCATCGACAAGCAGACCCAGACCATCATGACCATCGCCGGTACGGGCCAGGCCCGCTACGGCGGCGACGACGGTCCGGCCACCGACGCCGCGTTGAACAACCCGAGCGGCGTTGCCGCCGCGCCGAACGGCGACATCTACATTGCCGACACGCTGAACTACCGTGTGCGGATGATCGATCACGCCACCGGCTTCATCCACACGATTGCGGGCGATGGCGAAGCGGGCGACGACGACTTCAATGTGGGCGACGGTGGTCCGGCGATCCACGCGCACCTGAACATGCCGAGCGACGTTACGCTTGCTCCGAACGGCGACATCTACATCGCGGACATGCATCACCAGCGCGTTCGCCGTGTTGACGCCCGGACGCGTATCATCTCGACCGTTGCCGGAAACGGGCGCTGGGGTAACACCGGAGACGGCGGACTGGCCACGGACGCGACGCTCGCGGGACCTGCCGGTGTCGCGGTCGTTCCCGACAGCACGGGCAAACTGACCCTGTTCGTTGCCGACTACTACAACGGTCGTGTGCGAGCCGTCGGACCAGACGGCATCATCCGTGAGGTCGGCGACGAGAGCGAGGCATTCGGAGCGCCGACACGGGTCGCCTTCGGCGCAAATCGCAGCGGCGCGTGGCTCTATGTGACAGACTCGAACAAGGACCGCGTCGTGGCCTTGAACGTCGCTGCGGTCGCGCCGAACCTGGTGCCGCCTCCGACTCCACCGCGCCGGCGGCCCCTCGCACCTGCACCTGCCTCGGCTCAGGCGCCAGTGCAGAGCCCACAGCCGCCGAGGCCAACTGAATGAGCGCGGCCCCGCCCCAGGCCGATCAGAGGCCGCTGCTCCCGTGGACACTGTCGTTCATGCGTCCCTATCGCGGACGCGTCGCTGGCGTCGGACTGCTCATGCTGCTGCAGGTCGCGCTCGGCGCGCTCGAGCCGTGGCCGCTGAAGATCGTGATCGACTACGTGCTCGGTCAGCACGAACTTCCCCAGGTGCTGCAGCCGTGGGCTCTCAACATCAGCGGCGGAACCACCCTCGGACTGCTGGTGCTCTTCGTTCTGCTGGGTGTGGTGCTGC
>Ga0310810_10004045_pt1 | contig 16137 bp, 12 predicted proteins | sample NCmetagenome_FD_207641 | JGI IMG/M metagenome (GOLD analysis project Ga0310810, IMG submission 207641) | Soil microbial communities from experimental microcosm in Duke University, North Carolina, United States - NC | ecosystem: Engineered > Artificial ecosystem > Soil microcosm > Unclassified ... | reverse complement strand
GCACAACGCTGTCGACAAGCTCGTGGGACGCTCGGTTCTGGACGGTCGCGTTCCACTGAACGAATCCGTGCTGCTGGTGAGCGGGCGCGCAAGCTTCGAGCTGGTGCAAAAGGCTCTGATGGCGGGGATCAGTATCCTGGCCGCAGTAGGCGCGCCTTCGAGCCTCGCGGTAGAGACGGCCATGCGGTTCGGCATGACACTGGCGGGCTTCGTGCGCGATGGGCGGTTCAATATCTACTCGGGTGCTGAACGCGTCCTTGATTACGGTTCGAAATAGAGGATTTTGAGAATCCCGTCCGCGTCCATATCCGCCGTGCTGGGCGCGTATTCGACCTTGACATGCACGGGAGTTTGCGGACCACAGTACAAATCCACTTTTCCGCCGGGGCGGCCCACGACGACGATTTGTTTAGGATCGGAAATCAGGAATTTCTTCTTTCCCTGCGGGGTGTCGACAACCACTCTAGGGTTCTTCTCCGCACAAACAAATTCGACGAACGACCCGTCGACCTCGGGCGTGGGCGCGGGCGGCAAGGACGGGCCCTGAGAGGCGGGCGCCGGTCGCAGCATGCGGGGGATTTCGGCGGGAGGACCCGTCGCGACCAAGGGAGCCGGCGCATCGGCCTGATCAAGATAGCGCTGCATGTCGGCGGCGCGGGTGCGATCCGCCGGAGTCTTCGCACTCTCGGTGAGCCTCGCAACGCTGACGCGAGCGGCGGCGCGATCCCCGAGCATGATCTGCACGTTGGCCAGAAGTGTGAACAAACGAGGCGCCTCTTCCGAGGTGACGCTCTTCACATCCGCCAGAACTCCGAGCGCCGCAGCGGCGTGACGGGCATTCAGATGCAACGCGGCCAGTTCCAGACGAATGTCCACCCGCTCTGGCTCCAGGTTAGAGAGATCCGTAAGCGCCTTAACCGCGCTGTCGGCATGCCCCCTCTCCGCTAAGCGCCCGAAATCCCACAGTAGCCTGGGGTTGCGGTCCCCGAGGTCGTAGGCTTTTCCAAAGGCCTCGACGGCTTCGTCCATGTGGTTCCCGCGCCAAGCCAGATAACCCACACCGGCCCACGGCTCAGGCCGCGTGGGATCCTCGCGCGCGAGGTCTTCCAGGGTCTTGCGAGTCTCCGGTTCCTTGCCGGGCCGGTTGGTTAGGTCCGCCAGCGCGAGCCTTACATCGAACATCGGAGCGGGTGTTGCAGGAAACTTCTCAGTGGAAGTGGAAAGCTTCACCGGGAAAAGACGTCCATAAAACTGGTTCCCACGGATATACGTTTGTAAATCCTTTTCGACAGCCGCTACAGTTTTCCCGTATACCTTCTCCAAAGCGGCCGCGGAATCCACACCGCTCTGTACGGTGTTCAGGAAGGCGGGAAACTTCGCCACATACTCCGGCGAGAGCTGCAGCATATGAACCAGCCCCCAGCCTTCGTTGTATAGGCTGCCGGCTTTATTTTTTTCGTTGTAGTACGGCGAATCCGGACCGGCGGACAATATGACCGAAAGCGGTACCCATTTTTCAGAAAAGAGAGCCTGGAGACGCCCCGGAATCAGATCGCCCACCAGCGCCTTATCGCCCTGCATTCGCACCGTGGAGTACAACTCGGCAATGCCCTCGTTGAGCCAGGGCGGAAACTTGAGGCCGGCGTGGCGAGCCACCAAATGAACGTATTCGTGGACGGCGATCTGGGCGGCCTGTTCGCCGGTACGGCCGAGGACGATATAGTCGCGATCCGCACCCCCGAAGTAATAGGCGATGGCGAACTCGTTGAACCGGTACGGCGCATATTCCTTTTCCGACCCGAAGATCACGACGTACACCGGTACGGGATGTGCCGGCTCGCGCTTGTTGGTCTGCAGGAAGAAATCGCGCACCTGCTCGAAATAGCGCAGGGCGTCGCGAGTATCGCGTTCGCCCGCGCTCGAATACGCCTGGAAGTTGGCGGACTGCATTCGGATCCATTTACTTTCCGAATACACATCCGCGGCGCATAAAAGCGCGCACATTACCGTCCATTTCAGGCGGATCATGGGAGTATTCTATTACAGCTTGGCCCGAGCCGGTCAAGGCTTGGAAACTGCTACATTTGTTTTTCTGCGACCGCTCTCTATTATCCACGTCGACACCGAGCAATCCTGGCGCGGCGGGCAGGAATCCCTGCTCACCCTGGCGCGGGGACTGCGCTCGCGGGGATACCGGCAAACCATCGCATGCCCGCCGTCGAGTGCACTCGCCGAACGGGCGCGCTCAGCCGGATTCCCCATCGCGAAACTCGGATTGCGCACCGCCGACATCGTCCATGCCCACAGTGGGCGGGCGCAAACAGTAGCCTATTGGGAAACCATCGGCTCGCGAGTCTGCCGGGTGGTCACGCGCCACGTAGCGTTTCAACCCAGGCATCCGTGGGTGTACAGGCTGAAGTACACGCGGACCTGCCACGGCATTATCGCCGTGTCCGAAGCCGTCCGCCGCGGGTTGATCGAGAGCGGCGTGCCGGCCGCGAAGATCGAAGTCATCCACACCGGAATCGAAATGCCCGAGAGTGTCCGGAGCGCCCGATCCAGCACGACGTTCGTCATCGGCCACATAGGCGCATTCGCGGAAGAGAAGGGACAGGACATCGCGGTGGCGGCGGCGGCCCTGCTTCGCGGTTCGCTGCCGCGGGCGCGAGTGGTTCTGGCCGGTGAAGGCCCGCTCTTAAACGAAATCCGCCGCGGCGCCCCGGAAAACGTGAGTTTCCCCGGCTTCGTGTCGGACCGTGCCGCGTTCTTTGCAAAGCTGGACCTGTTCATCATGCCATCGCGATCGGAAGCCTGGGGTTTGGCAGCGCTCGAAGCCATGGCGCATGGAGTCCCGGTGATCGCCAGTCAGATCGGCGGCCTGCCGGAAATTATCGAACCCGGGAACGGAGGTTGGCTGGTTCCGGCCGGCGATCCCGCCGCGCTGGCCCGCGCGATTACAGAAGCCGCCATGAATCTGGATGTACTGCGAACACAGGGCCAAAAAGCCAGAGAGCGGGCGCGACTGTTTTCCGTGGATCGGATGCTGGAACAGACCGTGGCCTTCTACCAGCGCTTCGTCAAGTGATTCAGACGCGGCGGGCGAGCAGCAGTGTCATGTCATCCTGCAGCTCTTCCGACCCGGTCCACTCCCGGACACTCTCGATCACGACGCGCACAATCTCTTCCTCGCCGAGGTGTGCGTTGCGCACCAGCAATTCGAGAAAACGCTCTTCGCCGAACATTTCCCCATACGCGTTTTCAGGCTCGGTGACACCGTCGGTGAAGAAGACCAGCAAATCATCCGCCTCCAGGGTGATGCGGCTCTCGCCATATTCGGCGAACGGGAAAGCGCCCACCACGGTTCCATTCACGTCCAGCCTTTGAACCGCGCCACCACGCACCAGTACCGGCGGCAGATGTCCGCCGTTGGAGTAACTGAAGGCGCTGGCAGCCTCGTCGAAGAGGCCCAGGCACAGCGTCGTGAATTTTTCGGCCGAGGTGTTGGCGTACAAGTATTGATTGAGCTGCGAAACCAGCCGCGCCGCGGAAGGCGGCCCACTGCCATTGCTCAACTGCGTCCGAAGCGAGCTCTGCAGCGTCGCCATGAGCAACGCGGCCGAGATGCCCTTGCCCGCTACGTCGCCGATGGCCAGCACCACGTGCGTATCGTGAATGCACTCGTAGTCGTAATAATCGCCGGACACCATTCGCGCCGGACGGCAAATCGCGGTAAGACGCAAAGACTTGGCCTGCGGCGCCACGCGCGGATACAGCTGGTTCTGCACCTCGCGCGCGATCTCGATCTCCGATTGCAGGCGTTCCTTTTCCTTGGCCACCGTCAGCAGGCGCGCCAGGTTCTCGGTCATCCGGTTGAAGGAAATTCCCAGCTCGGCGAGCTGATCCTTGCCGCGCACCTCGATGCGATGCGAGAAATCGCCCTGCATGATCCGGTGGGTTCCTTCATAGAGGTGATGCACCGCGCCGGTAATACTGCGGGTCATGCTAATCCCGATCACCCAACAGACAATTTCGACCAGAACGAACACCACCAGTCCGGCAATCAGTGCCGCCTCCAATAATTCCTGTGCGACATCCGCTTTGCGATTGAACACCGCCGATAACACCGCCGACACTCGCGTCACCACAATCAGGGCCAAATCCGAGGTTCGGCCGGGCGTATCCCAATCGAACGCAGGCACGGTTGCAAACCATGCGACTTCCGCGTCGAAGCGGTTGGCTGCAGGAGGCAGTACAGGTGCGATCGAGCGAGCAGCTTTTGCCCGGGCCGTTTCTTGACCTATTCCCACGAAGCCCAGGCTGGGCACGAGCCCCGCCAGGTATTCGCGAGTCAACAGAACCGTTACGATCGCGTTGCCCCGGGGTGTTTTCACGGTCGAAAAGAGATAAAAGCTCCCTTCCCGCTGAAGCACGCCTTGCGCTGGGAATCCCCCGGCGGGAACTGGAAGCGTCGCGCCTGAAGCCGGAGTCAGGGACTCGATGCGGTGGTTGAGCTCGGTGGTCACCAGGTAGGCCGCCAGTTGGTACACCAGCATATAGCCGGCCAGCGCCGCCAACCCGATGATGAGCAGGAGCGGAACTCCCGCGATGAAGAGATACGTCACGATCAGACGGTGGCGTAATCGCCATAAAGCTTGGCGTGCGACCAGCCGGAGAAGCCGAATCGCGAACCACAGTCCCGCTGCGAAGCTGGCGATCTCCAGCATCAGCCGGACCCCGCCGCGCGGCGCGATCCACCCGAACGCGGCGTAGGCCATCAGGAGCACCGCGAACGCGATTCCCGCGCTGCCCAGCCAGCGAAACAGAAGCTCGACGCGGGTGCGCACGGTTTTTGTTTTAGATACGCGATTTCGCGATGTCCGGAGTTTCCGGCTGCGGCGTCAGATAATACTTGGTCAGACCGTCCTTCAAAATTTGGAAGGCGCTGTCCACGTCGTCGGCGAATTGAAACAGGTTGAGGTCGCGCTCGTCGATCATTCCATGCCGCACCAGCGCGTCGAAGTTCAGGATCTCTTTCCAGAAGGAGGTTCCGTACAGCACCACCACCATTTTCTTCACCAGCTTTTCGGTCTGCGTAAGCGTGAGGATCTCCATGAGCTCGTCAAGCGTTCCGAAGCCGCCCGGGAATACCACCAGAGCTTTGGCCAGATAAGCGAACCAGAACTTGCGCATGAAGAAGTAGTGGAACTCGAAATTCAGCGCGGGAGTAATGAACGGATTGGGACGCTGCTCCATCGGCAGACCGATATTCAGTCCGATGGTTTTGCCTCCCGCCTCGGCCGCGCCGCGGTTGGCTGCCTCCATGATGCCCGGCCCACCGCCGGTGCAGACCACGAAGCGGTTCTTCTCGTCCAGGTTGACCGACCATTCGGTGAGGTGATGGGCAAGCTCGCGGGCCTCGTTATAGTAACGCCCGCTGGCGCTGGCCTCGAAGGTGCGCGCCGAACCGAAGAACACGATGGTGTCGCTAACTTTTTCTTTCCGGAAGTGCGCGAGCGGATAAAGGTACTCGCTCAATAGGCGCAGAGGCCGGGCGTCGGGTGTATCGAGGAACTCCTGGTTCCGGTAAGCGGGCAACAGGCGTTCAGAAATATCCGTCGGGTCAGTCATTTTGGAGATGGTTTCTCCAATTGTCGCACCCTCCTCAGGATTTCTGGCAATTTCTGGAACGCGGTGATCGCTCGCAGCCATTCGCGCGCGTCAAACGCCGGAGATCCGCTGACCGCCGCGCCCGGCGCAACGTCATGTCCGATTCCGCTTTGGGCGTAGATCACCGCGCCGTCGTGAATGGTGAGATGCCCGGAAACGCCCACCTGCCCGGCGAGCAGCACGCCCTTCCCCAGAATGCTGGAGCCCGCAAGGCCGGTCTGCGCGCAAATGATATTGTCTTCGCCGACTACGCACGCGTGGCCGACCTGCACCAGGCTATCGATCTTGGCGCCCCGCCGGACGCGCGTCTCGCCGACCGTGGCGCGATCGATGGAGGTCAGAGACTGAATCTCGACATCGTCCTCGACGACGGTGGTACCGCTCTGGACGATCTTCTCGTGACTCCCGTCCGCGCGCTTGGCGAAACCGAAGCCGTCACCGCCGACGACGACGCTGTTCTGAAGGATGACGCGATGACCCAGTCGGCAGAATTCGCGCACGACGGCATGCGAGTGCGCCAGAAAATCGTCGCCTATTTGCGCGCCGTCATAGATCACCACGTGGGGATGAAGGACCGCGTTCCGCCCGATCACCACGTTTTCTCCGACCACCGCGAAGGCGCCGATGGAGGCGTTTTCACCGATGCGAGCGGTGGCGGCGATGGATGCCGTGGGATGGACACCTGGTTTCGGCCGAGGCGGCCGATAGAACAGCGCTAATGCGCGCGCGAAATCGAGATATGGATTTGCGGAAATAAGCTGGGGAATGGGCAGTGTGGGGATGGGCTCGGCCACCAGAATCGCACCGGCACCGGTGTCTTTCACTTTATGGGCGTACTTGGGATTGGCCAGGAAGGTGAGCTGGCTGGAATCAGCCTGCTCCATTCCGGAGACGCCTGTGATGGCGATCACGCCCTCGCCGATGAGGCGGCAGCTTAGCCGCGCGGCGAGTTCAGACAAAAGTATGGGGACAGCCTGCATGTTTCCTGATTCACCCTTTCGGAAACAGTATCGCCGTAATCGGGGACAGCCTGCATGTTTCCTGATTTCAATCTTTCGAGAAGAGCATTCCCTGTTCGCTCCCCGCCGTAGTGGTCCGTGCGAATTTTTTCTTGGGCCGACCTCCCCTACCCGGCCGCAGCCTCCGGCCGAGCGCAACTTCCAATCGTTCAACGAAAGTGTCTGTTCCCAATGGCCTGCCGCTATAAGTATTGATGGGAAGGGCGGCCTCAGCTTCCCCGAACGTCTCCGCCGCCAAATACTCCCTCCATTCCCAAGGAGTAAATCTCGATCGCCAAGGAGCTAGATCGAGCCACCGTGGCGCCGCCTGCCTCCCGACGTGCACCGCCGCGCTCGACCAGGTTCCGTCTTCCGCACCGACCCGCAGCCCCGATCGCACTGGATTCAGCTCGACGTAGCGCAGGGCGGCCCACAGATGCGCGTCGTCCAAGGCACACGAATAAAAGCGGTTCTACCAAAAGTGCCCGCTTCGCTGGAGTAGCGAATTCGAATACTGGGCGTAGCGGCCGTGCGCTCGGGCGAACGTCTTGGTCAGCGAAGCGGGCGATTCGGGAACCGCGATCCAGTGCACGTGATTCGGCATCAGGCAGTAGCCCACTAGCGAGACACCGAACTGCGCCGCCGCGCGTTGAACCAGTTGAAGATAGACCTGGCGATCGCGATCGGCAAAGAAGACCGCCTGGCGATCGACGCCGCGTTGGGTAAGGTGATGGGCGACGCCGGGGAATACAGCTCGAGGCATGCGGGGCATCGCTAGGATAGCGGCGGAACGGGGATGAATCTCGCTGGAAATATGGAAACATGCAGGCTGTCCCTACTATGATTGTCTGGTGCTCTATTTGACTGAAACCGATGTGCAGCAACTGCTACCGATGGCCGCTTGCATCGACATGATGCGCCGCGCCTTTGAGGAGATGCGCGCGGGCCGCACGCGCAACCAGCCCCGCCGCCGCCTGATCCTCGATACCGGGTCCGTGCTACACCAGATGGCTGGGTCGTGGGGGAAATACTTCATCACCAAGATTTATTCGAGCAACCGCAAATACGGCGTCCTGCAGATGATCAACCTGCTGTATGACGCCGAGACCGGGAAGCCGCTGGCGTACCTGGAGGCCAACAATCTGGGCATGATCCGCACCGGCGCGGCGAGCGGCTACGCGACCGATCTTCTGGCGGCGCCCGATGCCTCCGTGGTGGGACTCATCGGCAGCGGCTGGCAGGCCCGCGGCCAGGTGGAGGCGATGCGCGCGGTCCGGCCGATTAAGGAGATCCGCGTGTGGAGCCGCAAGAACGAGAACGCGCAAGCCTTCGCGAAGGAATTCGGCTGCGTGGCCGCGGAATCGGCGGAAGCCGCCGTGCGCGACGCTCCCATTGTGGTCACCGCAACGTCGTCGAAGGATCCGGTGATCGAAGGCTCGTGGATTAAGCCGGGCACGCTGATCAATGCCATGGGATCGAATGTCGCAAATAGACGTGAAATCCCGGAGGATGTGATGCGTTCGGCCGGCCGCATCGTGGTGGACGATCTGGAGCAGGCCAAGATCGAAGCAGGCGACATCATCATGGCCGATAGCTGGGCGAACGTGGTGGAGCTCAAGAATGTCGACCGCGGCCACGATCCTGCGCGCGTGACGATCTTCGAATCGCTGGGGATCGCCGTGGAGGACGCCGCAGCCGCCGGTTACGTCTATGAGCAAGCGGTCGCGAAGAAAATCGGGCGTCCGTTTCCCTAGTGTTATACTCGGCTTCTCGTAAACATGAAGCACAGAATTGTACGTAATATTCGCCGCGCCGATGCCGCGGGTGTTAAGATCCTCGGCCAGCTCGGCGTGGCCACGGTTCACGAAGCCCAGGGGCGCACAGGCCTCCTTTTGCCGTATATGCGGCCCATTTATAACGCGGCGCGCGTAGGTGGTCCGGCGGTCACGGTGCTGTGCCAGGCCGGCGACAATCTGATGATTCATGCCGCGGTCGAGCTGTGCCAGCCCGGCGACGTCCTGGTGGTAACGTGCACGTCCCCGTCGACCGACGGCATGTTCGGCGATCTGCTGGCCACCTCGCTTCGAACGCGCGGGGTCGCGGGATTGGTGATCGACGCGGGTGTGCGCGATGTCACCGATCTCACTGCCATGGATTTCCCGGTGTGGTCCAAAGCCATCTCGGCGCAGGGCACGGTGAAGGCCACGGCTGGATCGGTCAACATCCCGGTGACGTGCGCCGGGCAACGGATCCGTCCGGGAGACGCGGTGATCGGCGATGTGGACGGCGTCGTCGTGGTTCCGCGCGAAGAAGTGGCCGCAGTGGTGCAAGCCGGCCAGCAGCGGCTCGCCAAAGAGGAGAAATCGAGAGAGAGACTACGCGCTGGTGAACTCGGACTCGATATGTACGCATTGCGGGCCAAGCTGAAAGAGCTCGGCGTGGTATACGTGGATCAGGAAGACTAGGGGTTAATTATGGGACAAATTGTTGGAGCCTTCGCCACCGTCCACGCGCCCCAGTTGTTCACCCGCCCCCCTACGGAAGTTCCCGAACAGCTGGACGCCGACATCGCCGCGATGAAGCTGATGGGCCAGGAGCTGGACGAGCTTAAGCCCGACGCCGTGATCGTCCTCGGAAGCGACCATCTGGAAACGTTCTTCCTGTCTTCGGTTCCGACTTTCGCGGTGATCGCCGGGGAAACCTCCAAGGCGCACTTCGCGAACAAGAGTTATGAGATGAAGGTGCACCTGCCGCTGGCCGAGGACATGCTCGACAAGCTGGTGCGCGCCGAGTTCGACATGTCCTATTCGCAAGACGCACTGCTGGGCCATAGCTTTGCGGCTGTATACGAATGGATAATTGGCGACCGCGACATTCCCGTGGTGCCTGTCTTCCTCAATGCTTATCTTCCTCCGCTTCCCTCGCCGCGCCGCTGCCATGCGCTCGGAAAGGCAATCAGCGATATCATCAAGGGCCGTCCCGAGCGCGTTGTGATCGTCGCCAGCGGCGGCATGTCGCACTATCCCGGCACCTGGAAGTATCCGCAACCCGCGTACGATTTCGATTATTGGGCCATCGCACAGATGGAGCGCGGGAATCTCGATCCGATACTCGCTCTGACCGCGGAACAACTCGACGAAGTGGGCAACACCGAAATGCTGCCGTGGTACACCATGTTCGGCGCCATCGGCAACGTCCCGGGGGAGCTGATCACCTATCAACCCACCTGGCATCACGGGCACGCTGTCATGCGATTCTTGCCCAACAAGCGCAAAGGTCCCCCAATCGGCGACGTCCCACCGGCCTACAACTTTACCCAGGGCGGCTTCGAGTTCTACAAGCACCCGCCACCTTCTTCGTACGCGCTGAACAAAGTCCTGTATGAATTGCGGCTTTCGAGCGACCTACGTAAGCGGTTCTTCAAGAACACGCAGGCTGTAGCCAAGGAATACGGACTCAATGCGAAGGAATCAGCCGCGCTTGAGACCATCAAGGACGAAAACGTCGACGCGCTCCGGTCCCTGAAACCGCATCCGCTGGTGGACGCGGGCGCGCATGCACTGGGCATGTTGATGTGCCTGGTGGTGGTGCAGGCTGAGCAACGCCGCCTGCGGGCCGCGGGAGAACTGTAAGGAACCCACGATGAAGATCGGTCTCGCCGGACAAGGAGCGTTCGGCATTAAGCACCTGGAAGCCTGCGCCCATATCCCGGGTATTGAAGTGATCACGCTCACGGGCGGCAATCAGGCTGCGACGGAAGAGGTTGCCAAAAAGTATAAGATCCCCCATTTCACGGGCGACCTGGCGGAAAGCCTGAAGCAGCCCGGCCTGGAGGCCATGATCCTGGCCACGCCCACGCAAATGCACGCCCAGCAAGCCGAGCAGGTGATGCGCGCCGGCAAGCACGTGCAAGTGGAGATTCCCATGGCGGACAATCTGGCGGATTCCGAACGCATTACCCGGGTCCAGCAGGAAACCGGCGTGATCGCGATGGCGGGACATACGCGGCGTTTCAATCCCAGCCATCAGTACATCCGCAAAAAGATTGTCGCGGGCGAGCTCAAGGTTCTGCAGATGAACGTGCAGACCTATTTCTTTCGCCGCACCAACATGAACGCGGCCGGAAAGCCCCGCAGTTGGACGGATCATCTGCTGTGGCACCACGCCTGCCACACTGTCGATCTTTTCCAATATCAGACCGGCCAGACGGCGTCGGTCGCGCAGGCGGTGCAGGGCCCCATGCACCCGGAGCTGAAGATCGCCATGGACATGGGCATCATCCTGAAAGTTCCGTCGGGCGCGGTGTGCACACTATCTCTCTCCTTCAACAACAAGGGGCCCATCGGGACCTTCTTCCGGTATATCTGCGACCACGGCACCTACGTCTGCTACTACGACGATCTGATCGATGGCGACAACAATAAGATCGATATTTCTCAGGTGGATGTCTCCATGAACGGCATCGAGCTGCAGGATCGTGAGTTCTTCGCCGCGATCCAGGAAAAGCGCGAGCCCAATGCCAGCGTCGGCCAGATCCTTCCCGCCATGCAAACGCTCGACCGGCTGGAAAAGAGTCTGACCTGAGCTTTATGGGCCGAAACCTCTCCCCCGTTGCCCGCGTCTTCAGACAAGGGTAGAATCTAATGCAGGTGGTTAAGCCTATGCTGTCAAGGGTATTGTTCGCTTTTTGCGCGATTCTGGGACTCATCTGGACGTCCCTGGCGGCGGATGATCAGGGCGCCAAGAAGGCCGCGCAGGACAAAAGTAAACAGAAGCGCGAGACCGTCGCCAAGCCGATGTCGGACAGGCAGAAGCGCGCCGCGGAGGAGCGGCTGCGAAAAGAGCTGGAATCGCCCTACAAGAAGTGGCTGGATGAGGAAGTCCGCTGGATCATCAGCGACGAAGAGCAGAGCGCGTTCAAGCGGCTACAGACGGATGACGAAAGGCAGGCTTTCATTGAACAGTTCTGGCTGCGCCGCGATCCTACCCCCGACACCGAGGAAAACGAGTTTAAGGAAGAGCACTATCGCCGGATCGCCTGGGCCAATGACCGGTTCGCGTCGGGCATACCGGGCTGGAAAACCGACCGTGGTCAGATCTACATCAAGTTCGGCCCGCCGGACGAGAACGACTCCCACACCTCGGGCGGTACAGGCGAGCGGTCCATTGACGAAGGGGGAGGCAGCACCACGTTTTATCCCTACGAGAAATGGCGCTACCGGTATCTGGACTGCTGCGGGACAGACGTGGAGATCGAATTTGTCGATCCGTCCTTGACCAACGAGTTCCACATGACCATGGATCCTTCGGAAAAGGATGCACTGACGAACGTGCCGGGCGCCGGTTTGACGCTGTTCGAACAAATGGGCCTGGCCGACAAAGCCGACCGTTTCACCCGCAGCGACGGAACCAGGCTGGGAACGGGTAATCAGCCTATGTCGGCCAAGATGAATCAGTTCGAGCGGCTCCAACTGTTCTCCGACCTGCAGAAGGCTCCCACCGTCAAGTTCAAGGATCTGGAAGCGCTGGTCCAATCGACCATCAAGTACAACCTGCTGCCGATGAAGGTGCGCACGGACTATTTCCCGATCACAGGTTTCTCGGTGCTCACGAACTTGACCCTCCAGTTTGAGCGCAAGGATTTGCAGTACAAGCAAAAAGATGGAGTGGCCGAAGGAGTGGTGAATATCTACGCCAAGGTCGAGACGCTCACCCGCCGCCAGGTGATCCGCCCCATCGAGGAAGTGATATCGGTCGGCCCTATTCCTGCAGAAATGCTGCAGCAAGCCGTGCAGGGCTCCGCGATCTTCCAGAAGCAAATTCCCTTGGCGCCGGGCACCTACCGGCTGACCGTCGCGGCCAAGGACATCGTAAGCGGCAACACCACTACCTATGAGCAAAGGCTCGACGTTCCGCGGGTCGAAGACGACCGGCTGGGCATGAGCTCTCTGGTGCTGGCCGACAACATCGAGAGAGTGGCCACCAAGAGCATCGGCACCGGGCAATTTGTGATCGGAGCCAGCAAAGTCCGCCCGCGTATGAACGGGCGGTTCAATCGCGACGAGAAGTTCTATTTCTACCTGCAGCTTTATAACTTCGAGACGGATGGAATCACTCATAAGCCGGAGGGCGATGTTCAGTATGAGGTGGTCCGCAACAGCACCAATGAGAAAGTGCTGGATTTTACCGAGGATCTCACCAAGCTGACCGGAGGAGCTTCGCAGATGATCATCGAAAAAGGCTTGCCTCTGCAGAACTTCGCGCCCGGCGACTATACGCTCAGGATCAAGGTGACGGATAAGAAGCGGAATGAGACGCTGACCCCCAGCGCCACGTTTACTGTATTATAGGGTAGGATTGTAACGCACTAATTTTAGATGGCCGCCAGGCAGGATTCGCGGCCGAGGGCTCGAGGCAAGAGCTTGCCGAAGTTCGCTATCAAGTTCGGCCTGATCGCAGGCATGGTTGGCCTGACAACCGCGGTGCACGCGGCTGATTCGGGTCCATTCCTTTCCACCACCCTCTCCGGACAGATCCTGGGCGAAGTTCGTAATTCCACCGGCGTAGCCCAGATGGGCGCTGCCGTGGGCCTTTACAATCGCTACGATGAGCTGGTCCGCCGGGCCTTGAGCAATCAGGATGGAAAGTTTGTCTTCGACAGCCTGGCACCGGATGTTTACTCGATCCGCGTAAGCCTGGCGAGTTTCGTGCCCGCGTTGCGGCGCAATATCTCGGTCCTGGCGGGATCCGAGAACTTGTTGCGGATCCAATTGGCGAGCGTGCTGAGCACCATCGAGCTGGTTCCCCTCTCCTCCCCGGAAGGGGCGCTAATGAGCGATTCCTGGAAATGGGTTCTGCGCACTTCCCATGCCACCCGGCCGGTTCTGCGGCTGCTTCCGCAAACCAGTTCCTCCAAGAGCTCCATGGCATCTCTGTTTTCCGGAACCAGCGGCCTGGTAAAGCTTTCCGCCGGCGACAGCGATCCCTTCGGTGGCATCCCGCAGGATCTGGGTACTGCTTTCGTGCTGGCAACTTCCGTGAACGGATCGTCGCAGGTTCACGTCAGCGGCAATGTGGGCTACGCCTCCAACGGTCTTCCCTCGACCGGTTTTCGCGCTACCTATCGCCGCGACGGTGAGACCGGCCAGGGCCCGCAGCTGGCTCTCACGGTTCGCCAGATCTATCTTCCCAGCCTGATGGGTTCAGGGCCGACAGGCTCGGATACACCGGCACTACGCACCTCCTCGATTTCCACATTCGACAAGCTGGATGTGCTGGATATCGTCCATCTGGAATACGGAGTCAGTCTGGAGTCAGTCTCGCTATTCGGCCGCATGAACCACGTGAATCCGTTCGCCCGGGCCACTTACGACCTGGGACAAAAGAGCGCCGTACAACTGGCCGTAAGTTCGGGATCGCAACCCGTCGAACTTATCGCGGGCAGCGCGGATCAGGATTTGAATAGCGATCTGATGGCGCTGGGGCAGATGACACGGATCTCGCGGCGCGGCAACCGGGCGGCGCTGGAGCGCAGCAAAGTCATAGAAGCCGGATACCAGGCCGTACGGGGTTCCCGGACCTACCGCGCGGCTGTCTACGCCGAGGAAGTATCCGACGCGGCGTTCCTTTTGTCCGGCGATTCCGGGTTCGTGGATCCGGGAGATCTGCTTCCCGATCTGGCTTCGCGCGGGACCGTATTCAACCTGGGCGAGTATCGCCGCGTGGGCTATTCCGCATCCATGGCGCAATCTCTCGGCGATCACGTTGAGCTCTCGGTAGCCGCAGGGCGTACCGACGGTTTGCAGCTCCCGCGTTCGCAGGATACGCTTCCGGCCAGCGGGGACGAACTGCGTTCCGCGGTCCGCAACGCGCCCCGGCCCTGGGTGACCGCTCGCGCCGATGCGTCTCTGCCGGTGACCGGGACACATCTGGCCACCAGCTACGGCTGGACGGACTCCGGTGTCCTGATGCCGCTGCATGTATCGTTAATGGGAAAGAGCGACCAGAAAATCGGGTGGAACATTTATGCCCGCCAACCCCTCCCCGCGATCGGCGGCATGCGCATGGAAATTACGGCGGACCTCCGCAACCTGCTCGCGCAGGGCTACGTGAACATCCAATCGAATGGCCGGCGGGCCGTCCTGACCAACGCTCCTCGCGCGGTACGCGGCGGCGTCAGCTTCATTTTCTAAGCCCCTTTTTAAACGAATCAAGCTGGCTGCTGCTGCGTCATGCAGTGCAGCGTGCCCAGGCCCAGAACCAGGTCGCGGCAGGGAATGCCGATCACTGCGCGGTCGCGGAACAAACCTTCGAGCGCACGCAACGCCGCGGCGTCATTCTTATCGCCAAAGGTGGGCATCAGCACCAGCTGATTGGCGATATAGAAGTTCGCATAACTCGCGGGCAGCCGCTGACCGGCGAAGTACACCGGCTCTGGCATGGCCAGCACGGTAATGCGCAAATCCTTGCGAGTCCGCAGACGACCCAGGTTCTCCCGCAACGGCTCGTGATTCGGGTCCGATTTATCGGGCTCGACCATGGTGATCACCGCATCGGCGGCCGTAAAACGGGTCATGTCGTCGACATGGCCGTGCGTGTCGTCGCCGGCAATGCCGCGGTTCAACCAGATGACTTCGTCGATACCCAGGTAATCATGAAACGCACGCTCCAGCTCGCGGCGGCCAATCCCGGGGTTACGCGCCTGAACGTCGGAGAGCAGGCACTCTTCGGTGGTGAGCAGCTTCCCCGCCCCGTTAACATCAATGCTGCCGCCCTCGAGCACCAGTCCGGTTTCAATTCGAGGTACCTTTAGCTTGCGGGTGATAACCGCCGGCGTCCGCGCGTCGTCCTTGCAGTTGTCGTACTTGGCCCAGCCATTGAACCGCCAGTGCGTGGCGGCGGTCTCGCCGGCCTGGCTCTTCACGAAGAGTGGACAGTAGTCGCGGGTCCAACTTCGATTCGTAGGGTGGTGGAAGAATTCGACTGCGGCCAGCTCGGCATGGCACTTCTTGAGAATGCGGCGGGCGCGCTCCTCGGCGTCGCGATCCTGAACCAGAATGCGGACTCGTTCCACGCGCGCCAGGTGACGCACGATTTCACCGTATAGCCACGGGATCGGCGCGAACTTGCCGGGCCAGTCGGATTTCTCATGCGGCCAAGCCAGCCAGGTGGCTTCGTGCGGCTCCCACTCGGCCGGCATTCGGAAACCTACTTGTCTAGCCATCGTTCCAGAATGGGGGCGTATGCGTCGATGCGGCGATCACGCAGGAAGGGCCAATTGCGGCGGACCTCCTCCATTCGGCCCGGGTCGCATTCCGCGATCAGGATTTCTTCCTGGTCCGTGGTGGCTTGCGCGATCACCTGGCCAAACGGATCGGCGACAAATGAGGAGCCCCAGAATTCGAGTCCATGATCGGGCGGCCCTTCGTAGCCCACGCGATTAATGGCGGCGACGTAAATACCGTTGGCAATG
>Ga0310810_10004044_pt1 | contig 16139 bp, 17 predicted proteins | sample NCmetagenome_FD_207641 | JGI IMG/M metagenome (GOLD analysis project Ga0310810, IMG submission 207641) | Soil microbial communities from experimental microcosm in Duke University, North Carolina, United States - NC | ecosystem: Engineered > Artificial ecosystem > Soil microcosm > Unclassified ... | reverse complement strand
TTAATTGAACAAAAAGTAAAAGAAATATTAGTATCAAATAAGGCTAAACAATTAGCTCATCTTCAAGGTTATCCATCTGAACCAATTAGTGTAAAAATAGCATCTACATCTCCTCCAATTCAGCAAGAGAAGTTTATTGATCAAAATCAAATACAACAACAAATAAATAATGCATTTATTCAATTACAACAACAATTATTTCAACCTAATCAATTTAGACCTATTGTTCCATTTCCGCAACAAACATATCAAAATCAATTTTTTCCTCAACAATCAATTCCATTACATCAAAACATTATTCCAATGCATTTTGCTTCAGAATCTCAAAAAGGAAGTCCATTAGCTTATGAAAATTTTGAATATCAACCTCAAACAATGCCAGAAATTACAACATTAAATTTGGAAAAGATTATAAATAAAGATGATAAAGATGATAAAGATGATAAAGATGAAAAACATGAAAAAGATGAAAAACATGAAAAAGATAATAAAGATGAAAAAGATAAATTTCCACATTTATTTATAACACTAGAATATCCACCAAAACAAGACAATGTCGGCGATTCAAATATAGATCCATGGAATTTAAAATGGAAATGGAAAGAAAATAAATTTGATCCATATGAGATAATAAAAGAACATATTGTAAAATTTAATTTAATGAATGAATTAGGAAATGATTTAGCAACTATTAATGCAGTAATTGGTGATATTTTAGACCGTCCTACTAAATATTCACAAAGATTAAAATTTAATAGATTATATCGACAAATATATCAAACTATTTTTGAAAAAAAGTATGGGCCAGATATTAGCATAACATTTGAAGAAAGATTAAAGAAATTACAAGGTAATGGTAAATATAAAAAACAATCAATATTATTTGATAAGAAAAAATATTCATTAAATAAAGCTATTAAATGGTTAAATAATCATAATTATAAACCAATTAAAAAAGTTCACGAAACAAACAATAATTATCGTTTTAGGCTTAACAATCCAAATAAAAATGCAAAATACAAAATAAAAGATATTTCAAATGGAATAAAACTTATTTTATATAGAAGTGCTGATTAAGTTAGAGTCATCTAATATGACAGGTCTTTATGATGCACAAATTTTTGAAATGATGAAGAAATATCCACAATTTGCTGGTGTTATTGCAAGAGACCAAATAGATTTGATAAAACCATACGTTGAAAAAAATAAATATGTTGGTTTTGTTATTAACCTAGATAAATCAAATCAAGATGGTAGTCATTGGAATTCAATTTTGATTGATTACAGACCTAAAGTTGGTTCACATTCAATTGAATACTATGACTCATTTGGTAGAAGGATGCCAAAAGACATAGAAGATAATTTAAAAAAAATAATTAATCCTAATTTAATACTTAAGAAAAAAGAAAATTATATTCAAAGGCAAGATGATGAAAGTTCGAATTGTGGTTTCTTTGCAATTGATTTTTTAGAGAAAAGATTTAAGGGTTTACCTTTCAAGGAAGCATCAGGCGCAACTGAAAAAGAAATAAAAAAATTAAAGCATATAAAAGGTTTTGGAATGTTTTAATATAGAGGCATTGCAAAGATAATTGACTAACTTTGTATCAACAATGTGGTCTTACTGCAATTCTAAAATTGTATCTTTTTATGATAATGTGAATGATGATCAACCTGATAATAAAATATTTTATGAATCAGATGATGATCAACCTATTAATAATATTGATTTAATTAAGCAAATCATAATTGAAAAAGTAAAAGAAAAAGGAGTTGCAAATATTATTTTAGATTATAAAAATGAAATGGAAAAAAAGAAACAATGCAAATTTGTTTTATTTGGTTATGATCAATGTAAAATTACAACAACTGAAAATTATTGTTGGAAACATCAATGTTGGGATTTATAAAGTTTATTTTTTTTGAAATGATTGATTTTTAATTATTTTCTATGCTCTTAGTACATTTTAATGCGATTCTATCTTTTTTAATATGTTCTGCTAAATTTTTTTCTATATTTTCATCAAATTTTTGTAATAATATTTTTTTACCACCTAATTGTTGATTATACATAATAATACGTCCTATTCTTATACAATAATTTTTTGAGCCACGAAGTCGATAATTGTATAAAGAAGTTGTTTCACTTAATTTATTTATTGTACCATTTTTTAATTGCTCATCATAACTTTCTAAAGAGATATCTTCATCAAATGTACATGATTCAATATATCCTTTATTTTTTGATATTTCTTTTAATATTTCTCTGAAATCTTTAATAGTATCAGGGCAATCTAAAGTTATATCACCTTTTATATGATTATAATCTTTTAATTCTAAATGCGAATAATTTTTATAAAAATACAAAATATCTTCGTTTGTGAGTTCCATTTGTATATTATAATATAGAAAATTTTATGGACTCAAATTCAAATTTAACATACTATCAAGCACTATTGAATACGACAATTTCAAATGCAGACATATCTAACATTGACAATATTATTACAACATCAATACAAGATACAAGTTTGACTGGTAATTGTCCATTATTTAGTGATGCAAGTCAATACATAATTTCACAAGGTCCTATGACCAATGGTCAATTGATTATCGGTAACAGTGGAAATTTACCTTCAATTGCATCATTAGGTGTATCATCTAACTTAACTAGCACAACAGGAGCAGGAACACTATCACTTGATACGATACAAAACATACAAACATCATCAAGTCCAACGTTTTCTGATTTAACTTTATCTAGTTTGTCAAATAATTATCCTGTTCAAACTAATGGTTCAAATTTGTTAGTTTCAGCATTGATTAATTTAGTATCACAAATTACTGGTGTGTTATTGGGTGCTAATGGAGGAACAGGAGTTAATAATAATGGCTTAACGATAACATTATCTGGTAATTTAGCATTTTCAGGTGCTTTTAATTTAACAATCACGCTAACCGCAAATACAAATGTAACTTTGCCAACATCAGGAACATTAATAGCTGGACCAGGTATTGTTGGAAGCAATGATATTGTATTGTTCAATTCAACTTCGGGAAATTTAATCAAAGACAGTTTAATAAATTTAAATTATCAAAGCTCCACTAGCAGCTTATTTATTACTCCAACAGCTAACAGTAATTCGGGTAATAATAACACTGGGTTTGGCGTTGATTCTCTTTTATCAAATACATCAGCTACCGAGAACACTGCATTTGGTTTCTTTTCATTGAGATCAAATACAACAGGTTCAAATAATACAGCTTTTGGTTCAACATCTTTACAATTTAACACAACTGGACAACATAATACTGCTGTTGGTCATTTTTCATTGAGATTGACAACGGGTAGTGATAATACAGCAATTGGTTATTTAGCTGGTGTATCAAATAATACAGGTACTAATAATACATTTTTAGGTGCAAGCACAAATTGCTCTATTACAAACTTAACAAATGCTTGTGCAATAGGTTATAATACATTAGTTGCAGTGAGTAATTCAATTATTTTAGGAAATGGATGTAACATTGGAATTGGTACATCTTCTCCTACTTTCAAATTGCATGTGGTAGGTAATTCTGACATCAGCGGAATAATTACAACCGCAACTTGGAATGGACAAGTCATTGGGTCAACTTATGGAGGGACAGGATTAAGTTCATACACGCAAGGTGATTTAATTTATGCGTCCGCAGCAAATACTTTATCAAACTTAGCTATTGGTTCAAATACATATTTATTAACATCAAATGGCACAATACCTTCTTGGGCTGATCCAAGTACTACAGTAACAAGCTTGAATGCTAATAATGTAAATGTTGTTGATACATCATCTGCTGGAGTTTATTATCCAACTTTTGTTGGTGCTGGTTCTGGTTACACACCAATTGAAATAAATTCTTTTGATCTATTTTACACGGTATCAGGAGGAACTGGTGAATTCAGAAGTTCTAAATTTTTTGTATCACTAAATACTGGTTTTCAATTAGCAACATCGTCAACTGGTCGTTTTACAATTCAATGTTCAAATTCAACAGCATCTAACACTACAATTACAATAAATACTGCTAATTCATCTAGGACCGTCACAATAAATGGAGATCCAACATTGGATAATTGGTTTAATCAAAATGTAAAAACAACTGGAACTCCAACATTTAGCACATTAACTTTATCAAATCCATTAGGTGTTACAAATGGAGGAACTGGTCTTTCAAGTACAACTGCTAACAATATTTTATACTCATCAGCTAGTAATACAATTTCTCAAATTGCAACAGCAAATGATGGTGTTTTAATAACATCAGGTGCTGGGGTTCCATCAATCAGTTCGACACTTCCAAGTGCAGTACAAAATAATATCACATTATTAGGTACAATAGCAGAAACATTAAACGTTAGTGCTGGTGCTAACGATGGCGAAAGCATCTCTTTGACTGGCGGAAATGTTGGTTTGACTATTAATAACACTTCAGCTAATCCAACAATTTTAAGATTGAAAAATAATTCAAATAATTGGTGGGATTTCCAAAATAATACAGATAATAGTTTAACTTTGGATTATAATGATACAACATATTCCACATGGAATACAACCTCATATAAACTTGGAAATTCCACATCTGCAACAGATATGACATTATTAGTACAAAATACATTTGGAACGGGTTCAACAGGTCAAAAAAATATTATAATCTTAAATTCTTATAATGGTGGATTTATGTATATAATTTGTAATGGATCATCTAGTGCTCATAAAGGAATTAATGCGAACACACAAGGAATTGCGATAGAAGATAAAGATTTTAGAATAACAACTAATTCAGGTTCAGGCTCAACATTTACAGAGTGGTATAAATTAACAAATAGCACTGGAGCATCTCAATTTTCTGGAACTGTAACATTTAAGTGTTATACGGATGCATCAAATGCAAGTGCTGGGTATAATGGAGAAGTATTTAGATCTCAAGTTAGTGTTGGATCAGCAATTACACTAACAACAGCTCAATGGAATGATGTTACATCAATTGCATTAACTAAAGGCGATTGGGATGTTGATGGAATTGTTATGTTAAATGGAACTTTAACTGGCACAAACTTCAACATGGGAATAAGTTCAACAAGCGGAAATTCAACTACTGGTTTGACTCAAGGTGATAATTACGTTTCAACTCCTGCTGTTTCTACTGTTGGCTCAGATATGACATTAACAATTCCAGGATTTAGAATTAATATTTCATCTGATACAACTTATTATTTAAAAGTAATGGCGTCATTTACAGTTGGAACAGCAAAAGCGTACGGAAGAATTAGTGCTAGACGTATGCGTTAGCACGCCAGGGATGCTAATCAAAATACATTTCTAGTTTATTAGTTGATATTATTGCATAAATTCCTAAAGGAAGAACATTTATTAAATTATCTTCTTTTATTGCTTCATTATTGATTAATATCTCCATGATAATTGAACTAGAATCAAATCCTTTTATCAATACATATGATATTTCTTTTGATTCTTGCAATTTTATTATTTCATCATACATGTTAGATAACACGTCAAATGACCTAAAAATTATTTTCATTCTAATTTATTGGCGTTTATATAGCTCAATGGATAAGTCTACAAGCTTATTTTTGAAATCTAGAAATATTTCAGATGCATGCTCTATGATAAAAGAAATTTGTGAAAAAATGGAAGGACTAATAAGCTCATATAATGATATTCAAGACAGGATTGATAAATCAAAAAAAAATAATGTCTTAGTCAGTCATTTAGATCATTTTGTGCCATTGTTACAGGATATATCAAAAAAAAGTTATTCTGAATATTTTAAACTTATTGATATCATGGCTGAAATGGACAATGAATTTGTAAATCATCGAAAAAAAATAAACGATGAGATTATTTTGTTATTACACAAACAAGCAAATAGAGATGGACAAAATGTTTTGGGAGTATTCAATCACCCAGATGAAATAAATCATGATGAGATCATTGAAAAAGTGAAAAAAGGCCTCAATGAGGAATTAAAATTAGATCGTTAAAATTTTTTTGTTTTACATATACACAGAAATGGCATTAAGTTTATCATCTTCTTTGGGAAAAAATTATAGAATAGTCAATCAAGCCGCAGCAGTCGCTTCAACTTTAGATTTATCATTGGAAAAATCTCCATTTGTTATTGTTTCTTTTACAAGAAATTCAGTTGCAGCTGGTTTGCAAAATATAACATTGCCAGCTCCTACAAATTTAGGTCAAACAATACTTGTTGTTTGTAACACAGCTCAAGCGGGCGTAAATGTTAATTCGAGTACTGTTTTGACATCAACTGCAGCAAATATGTATTATTCTCTTGCATTGGGTAATGCGGCACTAACAAGGGTTGTTGCACCATCTCAAACATTAAGATTTGATGGTGGTGTAGCTGGTGTTGTTGGTGATATGTTAGAATTAAAAGCCAATGGAGTTTGTTGGGAAGTTCAAGGTTTTGCAGGAACCGCAGCTGCTATCACCGTTTAAAAAATTTTTAATATTGATAAGCATCTCTAAGTTGCTTCATCAAATCAACACCAGGTTCTGGTTCCTTAATTTTTTTTAATTTAAATCCTCCTCCTTCTTGTTGAATGTAATTATTAACAATAACAGGTGTCCTGCTTTGTGAACTCTTTTGTTTTTTCTTATTAACTTTTTTACTGATAGCCTTTTTGTCAGGCATATCTCTTATTTTTTTTGATTTCTCTAATTTCTCAACGACTTGAGATTGAAATCCCGATAGGGTTTCGGCACGACCCTGTCGATGCCTTTGTTTGGAGACATTAAGTGACTTGTCACCCGCTGAGTTTTTAGTTAAAGATTTTTTAATTTTTTTATTTTTTAAGAGTCCAGATTTCGGTAATGTAACTTTCTCGCTTTCATCTTTATCGCTTTCTTCTTTCTCGCTCTCATCCTTCTCACTTTCGTCCTTCTCAGTTTCATCTTTCTCACTTTCATCTTTCTCACTTTCATCTTTCTCGCTTTCATCTTTCTCGCTTTCATCTTTCTCACTTTCATCTTTTTTTTCCTCTTTTGAGCTATCGCTCTCATCAGCTGATACATCTTCACATGTGGAGCTGTTTGAGCCCAATGGATGGGATCCATTGTAGATATCTCTTTTAAGAGTATCGATAGGTCTAAAGACCGTATCACAGGAGCCTAACTCCTGTTTGGCGTGAGCTTTTTTTAATTCTAATTGTTTTATTTGCTCCTCAGGCGCCACAACGTTAGCCCGCTCACAGAGTGATGCGTATTTCTCTTTGTCAACTGATACTCTTTTCTTTCTTGGAGCTTTTCTATCTTTTTCTAGTTGCTCTTTTTTGTGCTGACAACAATATTCATTTTTTGTTTGTCTTGCGCATTGTTTTCCTTTATTTATACCTCTGGTCATTATCCAGGCACATTGGTTAAATTCTGAAGTCATCTAATTCAAGAATATTCTTTGTAATATTACGAATGTTCTTATATATAATGTTCAAAGATAAATATTTTTGTTATGTTAATTCACATAACAGGTTAAATGGCACAAATTATAATTTTACCTATAATGTACAAATACCTGGTAATTTGATAGGTAAGATAAATAGAGTAGTTGTATTGGACGCATTGATTCCAAAATCTTATTATCTAGTTCAAACTAATGCTAACACATTCACATTAACCGAAGGAGCAACATCTGTTAGTATTTCATTTCCAGTTGGATGTTACATTTTATCAGCTTTTGCGTCTACACTTCAAACATTATTAAATTCAAATAGTCCAAATACTTGGTCATATACAGTAACTAGTCCACTAACAAATGTCACAACTGCATCAAATACAGGAAAATGGATAATATCAGTATCAGGTAATACATCTCAGCCATCAATAACAGTTAGTTCAGTTTTTTATGAGCCATTTGGGTTTGCGCAAAGTTCTACAAACACGTTTTCATCAAATTCATTGACTTCTACAAATGTTGTTAAATTGCAAAGTGAAGATCGTGTTTTATTATGTTCTGATGTTTGTGTAGCTAGCGGAAGTACTGATATAGGAATTTTGCAAGCTATAGATGGTCAATCAAGCCCAGATTTCACTTCAATAAATTATCAATGCAGTCAAGTAGAAGCTAATGCAAAATATTTTATGAGCAAAGGAACAACATTCAAATTTGTTGTTACAAATGAGGATGGACAAGAACTGCAATTGAATGGGTTAAATATCTCATTTACATTATTGTTTTACAGAGAAAATCCTGTCTTTGATAATATTAATGTCATAATTGATATGTTAATAAAAAGTTTGGCGGATAGTAAATAAAAATTTATTTTTAATTTTTTTTGATATTCAGATATAGTGTAACAAAAATGAGTATTTTATCAGCACCAGAAATTGATTATCAACAACAAACTTATAGTCATCCGACATACAAATATTTACAGTTTTATCCAAATACTTTTGGCCAAGCCATTACAATAGGTAGCGCTCTTAACCAAGTTACAATAAATTTGCCACCAAATGAATGCATTAATTTTGCTAAATCATATTTAACATGGTACGACTCTATCACAAATGGAACTGCCGGAGCATTAACATATTGGATACACAATGATACTGTTCCTGAAATAAATAGAATGCAGTTACAACCAAGCAATTCAACTTATTTGGTTGATATTGATTACTTTCAAAATTATTTTCAACTATCAAGCAAAGCAGAAACAAATTTCGGAGAATTTATGTGCCGAGATCCTTTTTTAGAAAATATGGTCCCATGTAATTGTTTAAATGCTAATAATTTAAAAATCGGTTCTAGCAACACAAATACTGCGGTTGCAGGAAGTGGTTCAGTTAATTATACAGAACCAGCATATCTTTATACAACAGGATCATTAACAAATGTTGCCGGAGGTAATAATGCGAATGTTTACAACATATCAAGAATGTTAAAACTTGGTGACATAAAAAATTCATTTATGTCAATCGACAAAGATGTCTATTTTGGAGGACAAATTAGCTATTTGAAATTATGGATAGGTACAAGTGATAAATTCGGATTTTCAAGCACAAATGCTGGTGACCCGATAACAGGCGCAGCATTATTATCGGCGGCTGCAACAACAATCCAGATGAATAATTTAACTCTTTACTTAGCAGTTGAATCAAATGAATTAATTAGACAAGATATCATGCAACAAGTTCAAAGTGAAGGATTGAGATATATGATACCATATGTCCAAGCTTATAAAAATTTGTATGGAGCATCATCAACTCAGCAATTATCAATACAATTAGATGTCAATTCAGGACAAGCATTTAGAAAAATTTATTGGTCACTTTACAATAATACAGAAAGTGGCACTTTAGCTTATGACCATTCGAACATAAATTATTCAAATGCATTTTTGGGTGTAGTTCCTTTTTATGGTTCTAAAATTTATAATTTTTGGTCATTATTGAATGGTAAAAGATTACAAGACATAACCATAGATAGTCGAATTGGACAAAATACAGCAGTTGCAGCGGCAGGAACTATGCCAGCTGTTCCAGTTGGATCGATTCCACTTGATTGGATGTCTTTAAAAAATAAGTTAAAAGGATCTGTTATTCAGAATAGTCAAGTTTACCAAGCTAATTGGTTTTGGTTAGATGATTTTACTGGATTTAGCTCGATCATGATGCAAAATGGATGCCCTCAAATTTTCTCAGGTATTCCGATGAGCGCAGTTGCTTTGGTTTATGGTTTTAATGCTTATGCAACGACAACTTATGCATACAATCATTATGCTTATTCGGTATTTTTTAAAGAGTTAAATATAAGCACTAGTCTTGTAACTGTTGTTTAAGTAAAGCAAAGATAGTTAACTAAATATGAATTATCAAGTTCAAGTGATAAAAATAGGAGCAGTTGGTGGCGGAACAGTAACAACTAATATTTTTAATAATTTAAGATTTCAGCCAGATGAAATGATTGTAAGGGTATTTACATATGAAGGCGATAATGCTGCAACTTCATATCAACTATGGTCAAATATAATAGATGATGGATTTTTAATGGTATTTACAAGTGGTGGACCAAATATAGGAACCACATTTATGACTCCAAATTTGCACTATGATGTTAGTAATAAAAAAATATCTGGTAGTACTTTTACATTTCAACCTCAATTATTAACTTCAAATATTTTAGTAGATAACGCCGCCGTCGCTACTGGGGATTGGGCATTGCTTTTAGAATTTAGAAAATATAACGCCCACAAATAGGAACGTGAACGCCCAGAATTGGTTTTCCAATTCTACAATTCGAATGAATTGTATTCGTTCTCCTATTTGTCAATTAGCAATGCTAATTGTCGGCGTGCTAATAAAAAATAATGTATGACGTAAATCCATTATGTATTTTTTTTCATTAATTATAAACGCCAATAAATTGGGTTCCAATTTATTTAATTCGAACGAATTAAAAAGCGTTTAAGACTTTTAAAACATGAATTCTGGCATTCAAATAAGAAAAATCAATAAGGAAAAAGTAAAACCAATACCAATATTAGTTGATTCTAGACCTGTTAAGGGAGGAAATTTAAGTCCTGACCCATATATGAATGTATTTCTTTTAGCTCCAACTAATTCAGGTAAAACATGTTGTTTGTTTCATATCTTAAAAAAAATAGTAGGACCTAAAACTAATATCATAGCATTCGTTTCAACACAAAATATGGATGAATCATGGAATCACATAGAAAATTACTTTGAGAAAGAAAAAATACCAATAATAATTCATGATGAAATAGAAGAAAATGGGATAAATCATCTAGATGAACTCATTGAATATTGGAAAGCAAGTAGAAAGAAAAAAAATGAAGAAAAAGAAGAAATAAATAGTGTTGATCTAATTAAGCAACTTAATCACATTCATAATATTGAAGATAGTGAAAGTGAAGATGAAAAAATCGAAAAAAAAGTCAATTACAGATATCCAGAGAATATCTTAGTATTTGATGATATGGGAGATTATTTACGAGATCATAAATTAAATAATTTTCTAAAGCGAAGTAGACACTATAAAGTAAAAGTTTTAATAAGTGGGCATGATTGGACTGATTTGTGTCCAGCTGCAAGAAAGCAAATGAAACAATTTTTAATCTTTCATTCTAATGGCATGAATAGATTAAATTCAATATATGAAAACATGGACTGTCAAATACCATTTGAACAATTTAAGAAATTATATGATGAAGCCACAATTATAACTAAAAATAGTCCTAAACCTTTCCTTTTTGCAATCCCTAGTCAAAATGATTATCGTATTTGTTTTGATAAAAAATTTGTTATCTAAATGTTATATAGTATTCAATGATGCCAAGACATAGTCAAATGGGAGGTAAATCAAACTTAGGTAAAATTTTGAAAGACGTTAACAAGGTAGCAAGAAAGACAAAAATTTTAAGTTCAGTTCTAAAAGCCATACCAGTTCCTGAAGTTCAGGCTGTTGGTCAAGTTGCAAGATCTGTTGGATATGGTATGCGCTCAGAAAGTGCGTCAATCGAAGGCGGCAGACGAAGGCGAAGAAAAAGAATGAAGCGCAAAATGAGAGGCCGTGGTCAAGAACGATTAGGAGATAGTGTATTAGGAATTGGATATCAAATTTCACATCCCGTCTTTTAGACTCGATACAAGACGCTCCTTTTAAGGAACAGAATCAACCAATTTTTTTTGAAAAAATTTTTGACACTAGATATATCTTACGAAATATGGAAGAACAAAGAATAAATAAGTTTTTAGAAAATAAGTTTTCAGAAAACTGGAAGACTATGAAAAATCTTTATCCTGAACAGTATTCGGTACAATTTTCATTAGATGGTAAATTCAAGACAGGAAGAGACAAATATGCTGCAACAATTGTCGATCCATCAAATTCATATGTTGCATGCCACGATGCAATGAAGCTTAAATCATCAAAAGGTAATGAATACTACATGATTAACAAAAATCCTCGTAAAATCGAAAAAGATGAAAAAACAAAGTACGAAAAAATCTGCGAATATTTAACTGGTCGTGGGGAAGAGATGTCACACAATGTGTGCATCGGGCCCTTACCAGGAGTTGCCTCACAAAGTGAGCAACGTTGTCAACTACCGTTGGCCAACTCCCAGATTGATTTTGAAGTGATAAAAAAAATTATGATGGAAAGCTCAAAAAATGTCTAAATATTCATCCCAGGTTTGCCCGGGATAGAATTTTTTTGGCTTTTTTATATAGGAAAATGATGAAAAAAAACACTAGTTTTAAATTATTTGATAGTGAGGATAACGAGATTGAAAAATTGCGCGATGAAATAATTAAAGATGAAAAAAATGGTAACTTATCATTAGATGCATCCTTGCAAGTAAGAAATTACAAAGAGTTGACATATGGTCCGAAAAACAATAAAAATCTATCTCACGCAAAACAGGAGTTCTGCTCCTGTTACAATGGCTACCAGCCATTGGGGGCATCTTCAATTGAGGAGTTAAAAAATAAAGTAGATGCACTTGCATTAAGTAATGCTGATACAATTAAATCAGTGTCCACGTTAGCAGACATAAATAAAAACTTGTTATATGAAGTATTAGCATTGAATAAAACGTTATCAAATATCCATACTCAACTAAGGCAATTTGATAAGCAAGATATAGGAACGCATCAAATAAAAACTACAGTCTTGTAATGATTAAATCTCCTTTTGATTTAATTTTCAATAATCTGAAAGTTATTGGTGAACACGAAGGAAAAAAAGTATTTGGTTACTTCCCACCACTAAAAAGGACGCTTGAAGAAAAAAAGCACAAATACATAATAAAAAGTGGCTCAGTCTTACACTATTTCAATGACCTTGATGATATCAAACGTAGGTTCAATTTACATGAATATGCAATCAAAAAACTAAGAAATGAAGGTCGCTATAATAATTTAGAAGTCTCAAGATGGAATAATCGTGAGCGCCCTGAAAGTAGCTTAACAACTATTGAGCATGAACCATATAAACGCCAATAAATTGGGTTCCAATTTATATAATTCGAACGAATTATAAGGCGTTTAGCATGGAGATCTCAGAAGAAGAGCCATTGTCATTAGGAGAAAGTGAAACAAAAATTGAAATTTCACAAAACAAGTCTAAGCAAGAAATTAACTCTTCTAAACCAATTCTTGGTGTGTTAGAAAATGATGCTGATATCGCTGTTGTATTGACTGAACTCAATAAGCAGCCAAAAGAGTTGAACTCTTGTTATAATGGCGACCTGCCATTGTGCACATTAACATACCAACACAGTATCGAGGCCCTTGGGTCTCATCCTGGAGCCCTTACTAGGAGCTCTGCAATCACAATATCTGATGACGAAAAAATTGATAAGGAATTAAAAAACAAAAAGTAGTGCTGATATTGCTTCGTAAGTATTAATTTTTTGTCTTAAAGATTTTGTATGCTAGGTATATACCTATTTAATACGTACTAAACATATACTAAATACATACAAAAGAAATGAGCTCATGCGATATGTCATCTCTAATTTTAACACAAAAAAAATGGAAAATTAATAAACCAGAAGAAATCCCTGGCTATGATCAAATGACAATTCATAATCAAAAATATCATATGTATCATGAATACTACAAATATGCAAAAAAAGAAAATGCAAAAAAAGCATTCAAAGCAAATCATGATAGATTCGTATGCCAATGTGGAAAAAAAACTGCATCAACATCACATATGAATACTCATATAAAAATGAAGCTTCATAATGGTGAAAATGTTGTAAATTACACTGATACGAAAACTGGCGAAAATCGTCAAGTTTTTAGACAGTGAATTAATTATTTTTTTTTCAAATAAAACTTTTTGTACTAGACATATAGCATAGTATTAATATACTAATCAAACTTTTGACAACTTCGAAAAAATTTTTACATTAAGTCTTTTTGTGAAATACAGTCATTTAGCGCAAGTGTTATACATTTCGTGTTAAAATGCCTAATTACTTTACAGAAAGAAAACAAGTTTGGGAAACTTTGAAAGCTTATGCGTTAGCAAATGGCTTTCGTCAACCTGGATGGAACGACGTGAAAGATGGTCGTATAAATTCGATAAATGACTTGGTCCGTATTCCTCCAGTGCAACCACCTGTTGTGAGCCCCCCAACTGAACCAAGACGGCTCCCCAAAAGAGGTGATTCATACTTAACGATCAAGTCACAAGAATTTCAAACACTCAAGCCGATCGCTAAACGATTGGGAGTGAAATTAACTTGGAGTGACGTGAAAGGTGAAACATTGGCTTATTTACAATTTGTCAATAGACTTAACCAAGAGCACATCCCACCAAAACGCGTCACTGCGCAAGCTCAATTGCCTACTCAAATAAGCAAACCAAAAAAAATTATCAAACAAATCCAAACACCCATAATAAAAACACAAGTTAAAAAGGCTAAACGAACTAGGCAACCAATCCAACGTCAAATCCAACAAAAAAGAATACCTTTTATAGCTACAGAAACAACAAGAAAGGTATTAGATAAAAACGTATGGGTACATACAATAAATCCTGCTCAATTGTTACAATATGAACCAAATGTTGATAACATTAATAATACAATACAAAATGAACAAAATTTCATATTGACTAAATATGGAAAAAATATAACTTATAAAACTCAAATAATATTTGATGTTATAAAAAATAATAAAAATCAAGGAACTCAATCTTACACAATAAATTACTTAGATAATTTATCAACACAATTAGAAAATATGAATGAAACATTAAGTAAGTATTCCGAATCTGAAACATACTTATTTATTAAAGAATTCAAAACTGTTATAATAGAACTTCCAAAAGCAGGTGGATGTGTACAGAAAGATATTGAAAACAAAATCTATTACTTTGATGATAAGAATTCTTTTACTTTATCTTCTCCAAAATCAAATGGTAATAATTGTTTAATTAATATACTTAAGAAATATGCTAATTCAAACTTAAGAGCAGATAATATACGTAAAGAATGTAATTTAGAAAAAGAATCATTATTAAATTATGAAAATGATTTAATAACTTTATTAAAATTTCTTAAGATAGAAGATACAGTAAATGTCTATAATAGCGATGGTAAAATTATTAAATCAGTCAGTGGTAATTGTAAAATATTAAATATAATGTTATTAACCGATCATTATTATAAAATTGAAAAAGAAGTAAAATCAAAAAGTTGTAAAATGTGTGGAAAAAAATATACAACAAAACATGGATGTAATAAAAATAGAATTTCATATTATCAAAAACAAATAATGGGAAAAAGAATAGTTACTACTAAATCGTCTCTAAATAAAAAGAAAAATATAGATTTGAGTAAAATTATAATATATGATTTAGAAACTTTTGCTGAAAATTTAAATGAATCATCAAACGCGTATGCATGTGGATGGTGTAAAGCAAATGAAGATGAAGTACATATAACATATGGTAAAAATCCAATGGATTCGTTACTAAAAATGGCATGTGAAGTAAAAGATCATATATTTATTGCATATAATGGTTCAAATTTTGATAGTTATTTCTTAATAAATGAATTATTAAAAAAACAAAAATCAATTGATGGACTAGTATTAAAGACAGGTAGTTTACTAAAATATGAATGGAATTATGATGAAGTAGAAAATAATCAAATGCAAAAAAGACTAAAAAATGGAAATAAAATATTTGATTTATGTAGATTTACTCTATGCTCTTTAAAAGATGCATGCGAGAGTTATGAAATAAAAAATTCAAAAAAAGAATTTAATCATGAATTAATAAATAGTTGGAATGATGTAGAAAAATACAAAAAAGAAATAGAACCATATTTAAAATATGATGTATTAGCTTTGAAAGAATTATTCATAAAATTTCAAAATAACAGTTATAATATGTTTGGAACACACATAACAGACTTTTTAACATTATCACATATGAGTTATGATATTTGGAGAAATGATTTACCAGAAGGCATAATAATTGAAATACCAAATAAAGAAAAATATGATTTTATTATGCCAAGTATCATTGGAGGAAGAGTAAATCCATATGTAAAGAAATTTGAATCAACTTTATTTGAGCAA